>Ga0105107_10001803_pt1 | contig 13975 bp, 15 predicted proteins | sample PPLLaktember2015_6_FD_79335 | JGI IMG/M metagenome (GOLD analysis project Ga0105107, IMG submission 79335) | Freshwater sediment microbial communities from Prairie Pothole Lake near Jamestown, North Dakota, USA - PPLs Lake P8 Core (1) Depth... | ecosystem: Environmental > Aquatic > Freshwater >...
GCTGCAGGACGTGCCGGAAGGCCTGGCCGTCGTGATGGCGCTTCGCAGCGCGGGGCTCGCGGTCGGCAGGGCGGTCGCCATCGGCATCGCCTCGGGCCTGATGGAACCCGTGGGCGCGGTGCTTGGCTTCAGCATGTCGAGCGGCCTCGCAGCGGCGTACCCGGTGGGCCTGGGCCTGGCTGCCGGTGCGATGATCTTCGTCGTCTCGCACGAAGTCATCCCTGAAACGCACCGCTACGGCCACCAGACACGGGCGACCGTCGGCCTGGTGGCTGGCTTTGCCGTGATGATGGTGCTCGACACGACCCTGGGATGATCAGGAATCATGATCGATTGGCACGAGACCCGCGATTGAACGCGCCACCCCTGGCCGCTGCCGGTCGGTGCGGACTGATGAGCGCGTTGCGCGCGCTTGCCGCGACTGCAGTCCTCGTTCCGGCATCCGGTGCGCATGCGGGGGAGCTGGCGGAACTTCTGCGCGACAGCCTGGAGCACCCGTCTGTCAATGCCGCGCGGCTCTCAGGCGACGCGAAGCAGCGCGAACTGTCCGCGGAGACCGGCAGGTACTTCGGCAGCGGCGCGCTGTTTGCCGATGCTTCGACCTTCGAAGACGAGCGGTTCATGGGCGTGCTCACGCCTGCGGCGTTCGCCGATCCGCCGTTCGCGCAGGACATCAACCGATACGGAGCGGTCTTCAGCGTACCGCTGGACCTTGCCGGCGCGATCCGCGCATCGCGCAGCGCCGTAGAGCACGACCTGGCCGCCGCCCGGCTGGCCGAGCGCCAGACGACGCTGCTCAAGCTGGCCGACACCACGGCCGCCTACGTCCAGTTGCAGGCACTGCTTCGGCAGCAGCGCGTGCTCGCCGTCCAGCGCGATCGGGTCACGCAGACGGTCGAGCGGGTCACGCTCGAGGTCGAGACACAGCAGTCCTCCGTCGCGGAACTTCGGCTGGCGGAGGCCGAGCACAGCCGGTTGCGCTCGGATGAGATTCGGCTCTCCGGCGCGATCGAGTTCGCGCAGGCGGCGCTGGAGGAAAGCAGCGGCCGGCAGCTGGTGCCGCAGGACGACACCATCGGCATCCCGGGATGGGAATCGCCCGATGCGGCGGACACGCTGCCGGCGGCGCTCGCACGCGAGCGTGAGAACAGCTCGGCGGCGCGCGCCAACGCCACTGAGCGGGCGCTGTGGCCGGCGCTTTCGCTCGTGACGGACTACACTCAGTTCGAGGGTGGAGGCAATTCTACGGACGCCTGGGGAGTGATGGTCAGGTTGAACGTGCCGATCGACCCGTCCGGATGGCGCCGTGTTTCCGCCGCGAAAGCCGAGGCAAAGGCGGCAAGCCAGGTCGCGCTTGCGGCGCAGCGCGAGTCGCAGCGAGCGTGGACCAGCCTTGCGACCGCCTATCGAAGCGCCATGGCCGACGTCGCGGCGCTGCGCGACGAAGTCGGTGCGCGCGAGGAAGTCGTTCGCGTCCAGGCCGAGCTCGAGCGCGTCGGCCTCGCGTCCCTGGAGGAGTTTCTCCGCCAGCAGCGGGATCTGCTCGACGCCGAGTCGCGTCTCGGCGCGGCCGAGGCGCAGGCCGTCAACTCCTGGGCGGCCGCCCAGGTCCTGGGCGGGACACCGGCGGAAACATTCATCGCGCGAATCGACGGTGCGGGCGGCCTGCCGCCCGCAGTCACCGGGACCGCCGCGCGGTGACGGCGCACCGCGACGCGCTCATCGCGCTCGCGCGGGAGATCTGCACGCGCGCCCACGCACCGTATTCCGGCATTCACGTCGGCGCGGCGATCCGCGCGGCGAGCGGCGCCCTGTACGGCGGGACCAATGTCGAGAACGCCGCGTACCCGATCGGCAACTGCGCGGAGTCGAGTGCGATCGCGGCGGGCGTCGCGGTGGAGGGTTCGCGACTGCGGATAGCCGAGACGGCCGTGTGGGCCGTGGACCGCGACGGCCAGATGATCGCCATCTCGCCCTGCGGCGGCTGCCGCCAGCGTATCCGGGAGTTCGCGGTGGACGGGCAGGTGCTGGTGCACTTCCCCTGGCAAGGCGCAACGCTTCGCACCGCCACCGTCGACGAGCTCCTGCCTTTCGCTTTCGAACTGCCGGGCACGCGCACGCCGTGACCTGGCTCCCGCAGGAGATCATCCGGACCAAGCGGGACGGTGGCGCGCTCGACGCGAGCGAGCTCAACGCGCTCGCGCGTGGCATCGCCGACGGGAGCCTCGCCGATGCCCAGGTCGGTGCGTTTGCGATGGCCGTGACGCTCAAGGGCATGACGCCCGCGGAATGCGCCGGCTTCACGATGGCGGTGCGCGACACGGGCGAGGTCTTCGAGTGGCGCCGCGAGTCGCCGCCGGGCCCGGTGCTCGACAAGCATTCCACGGGCGGCGTCGGCGACCTCGTCTCGCTAGCGCTCGGTCCGATGCTCGCGGCCTGCGGCGCCTGGGTGCCGATGATCGTCGGCCGCGGCCTCGCGCACACGGGCGGGACGCTCGACAAGCTCGAGTCGATCCCCGGCTACCAGTCGCGGCCGCCCCCCGAGCGCGTGCGCCGTGCGGTGCGCGAGGCGGGCGTCGCGATCGTCGGGGCCGGGGACCGCATCGCGCCGGCAGACCGGCGGCTCTATGCAGTCCGCGACGTGACGGCGACCGTCGACTGCCTGCCGCTCATCGTGGCGTCGATCCTCTCGAAGAAGCTGGCGGCGGGGCTCGAGGCGCTCGTGCTCGACATCAAGTGCGGCAACGGCGCCGTGCTGCCGGAGCCCGAGCGCGGGCGCGAACTGGCGCGTGCCATGCGGTCGACGGCGGCGGAGGCGGGACTCCCGCTCTCGGCGCTGCTCACCGACATGTCCGAGCCGCTCGCGCGCTCGGCCGGCAACGCGCTTGAGGTGCGCGAAGCGCTCGCGATGCTCCGCGGCGCGCCTTGCGACGCGCGACTGCTCGAAGTGACCCTGGCGCTGGGCGCGGAAGTGATGGTCCTCGCGAAGCTGGCGCGCGACGAGTCCGCTGCGCGCGCGCCGCTACAGGCATCGCTCGCGAGCGGCGCTGCCGCGGAGCGTTTCGCGCGCATGGTCGCGAGTCTCGGCGGGCCCGCTGACATCCTTGAGAATCCGGATGCGCACCTCGCCAGGGCAGCGATCGTGATGGACGTGCCTGCGGCGCGGGATGGCGTCATCGCCGCGATCGATACGCGCGCTGTCGGCTTCGCGGTGGTGAGCCTCGGCGGCGGACGCACCGCGCCGGGCGATGCGGTCGATCACGCGGTCGGGTTCGACCGCCTGCTTCCGGTCGGTGCGGCCGTGCGAAGTGGCGAACCGATCGCCCGCGTTCACGCGGCAAGCAGAGGAGCCGCGGAAGCCGCGGCGGCTGCGCTGTCCGCGGCCTTCTCCATCGGGCCACAGCAGCCGCCGCAGGCGCAGCCGCTGATCGAACGGATCGGCTAGCCGAATCGACGACGGGGCTGGTATTGCCTGCGGGCAGGCGCGGCACGACGAGCCGGCGCGGCAGGCGCAGCCTGCTGCACCGGTGCATGTTCCGTGCGCGCGAATGCCGGCGTCGGCGAGAACGGCACGGACTGCCGCATGGTCCGCTCGATGTCGCGGAGCAGGGACGCTTCGTCCTCCGAAACCAGCGAAACCGCGTGGCCGTCGTTGCCGGCGCGCGCCGTGCGGCCGATGCGGTGCACGTAATCCTCAGGCACGTTGGGCAGGTCGAAGTTGACGACCTGAGGCAGCTCGCGGATGTCGAGGCCGCGCGAGGCGACCTCGGTCGCGACCAGCGCCGTCAGCTTGCCCGCCTTGAAGTCCGCGAGCGCGCGCGTGCGCGCGGCCTGGCTCTTGTTGCCGTGGATCGCCGCCGAGCGGATGCCCGCCCGGTCGAGCTGCTGGGCGAGGCGGTTCGCGCCGTGCTTGGTGCGCGTGAAGACGAGCGCCTGGTGCCAGCGGCCCTCGCCGTTGGAGCCGTTCTCGAAGAGGTGAACGAGCAGGTGCCGCTTGTCGTCCTTCCGGACGCGGAAAGCGAGCTGCGTGACGCGCTCGACCGTGCTGTTCGGCGGCGTCACCTCGACCTGCACCGGATTGACCAGGATGCGCGCGGCCAGCGTGCGGATGTCCGGCGTGTAGGTCGCGGAGAACATCAGGTTCTGCCGCTTGGCGGGCAGGAGCTTGATGATCCGGCGAATGTCGTGGATGAAGCCCATGTCGAGCATGCGGTCGGCCTCGTCGAGCACGAGGTGCTGGACTTCCGAGAGGTTCGCGAGCCTGCGGTTCGCGAGGTCCAGGAGCCGGCCGGGCGTCGCGACGAGGATGTCGCAGCCGACGCGCAGGCCGTCGATCTGCGGCTGCTCGCCGACGCCGCCGAAGATCACGCGTGCACGCAGCTTCTTGTTCGCTCCGTAGACGCGGATGCTCTCGAAGATCTGCGCCGCGAGTTCGCGGGTCGGGGCGAGCACGAGCACGCGCGGCCCGCGGCCGCCGGCAGCCTTCAGCAGCTGCAGCAGGGGCAGGACGAAGGCGGCCGTCTTGCCGGTGCCGGTCTGGGCGCCGGCCAGCAGGTCGCGTCCGGCGAGCACCGGCGGGATGGCGCCGGCCTGGATCGGTGTCGGGATCGTGTAACCATGGGCGGCCACGGCTGATACCAGCTCGGGCTCGAGCCCGAGATCGTTGAAATTCATGATGTTTTGATTGTTCCGGGGGAGGGGAAAGGCGAGCGGATTATACAGTAACCGGGCCGCCGGCGCAGCGCCTGTCGCAGTACGATAGCGAACCTGAGATGGAGTCCACCCCATGCGCCACCTGAAGACCCTTGCCATCGCCCTGCTGGGCCTCGCGCTGTCCGGCTGTGGGTACAACACGATCCAGACGCAGGACGAGGTCGTGAAGGCCGCCTGGTCGGAGGTCGTGAACCAGTACCAGCGGCGCGCGGACCTGATCCCGAACCTGGTGAACACGGTAAAGGGCTTCGCGGCCCAGGAGCAGGCGGTGCTCATCGGCGTGACCGAGGCGCGCGCGCGCGCGACTTCCATCCAGGTGACGCCGGAAATGCTCAACGATCCGGCGGCGCTCGCGAAGTTCCAGGCGGCGCAGGGCGAGCTGACCGGCGCGCTCAAGAGCCTCCTCGTGGTGGTCGAGCGATACCCTGACCTCAAGTCCGACCAGAATTTCCGTGACCTGCAGGCGCAGCTCGAAGGCACCGAGAACCGGATCTCCGTGGCGCGTAATCGCTACATAGAGTCCGTCGCCGCCTTCAACGGCACGGTCCGGCGCTTCCCGGTGAACCTGACGGCGATGATCTTCGGCTACGACGTGAAGCCCAACTTCACGGTCGAGAACGAGACGGAGATCGCCCGCCCGCCAACGGTCGACTTCAATACGCCGCCCGCGCAACCGGCCGAGGCACCCGCGACCTGAAAAGGGGACGCACCCCTTTAGCGGTCAGGGCAGCAAGTGCAGTGAATGGGTGGACGATAAAGGGGTGCGTCCCCTTTTTGCGGCTCGCCGCGGTGGCAGCGGCAGCGCTGCTCGCCGCGGCGGCATCGCACCCCGCGCGGGCGCAGTCGCTGCAGCCGGTGCCGCCGCTCACGGCGCGCGTCACGGATCTCACCGGCACGCTGACGGCCGCGGATCGGGCGAGCCTCGAGGATAAGCTCGCGGCGTTCGAGGCGAGGAAAGGCGCGCAGATCGCGGTGCTGGTCGTCCCGACCACGCAGCCCGAGGCGATCGAGCAGTACTCGATCCGGGTGGTCGATGCCTGGAAGCTCGGGCGTGAAAAGCCGGACGATGGCGCGTTGCTCCTCGTCGCGATCGAGGACCGCCAGCTCCGGATCGAAGTGGGCCGCGGGCTCGAAGGCGCGCTGACTGACCTGGTTTCCAACCGGATCATCGACGAGACCGTCACGCCGCGCTTCCGCGAAGGCGACTTCGCGGGCGGCATCTCGGCGGGCGTCGACCGGATGATGTCCGTGATCGACGGCGAGCCCTTGCCCGAGCCCGAAGCGCACTGGAGCGAAGGACCGCAACGCATCGCCGGCATCCTGCCGCTGCTGTTCGGGATCGTCATCGTCGGCTCGGCCGTGCTGCGCTCGTTATTCGGCCGGGCCTTTGGTGCCCTCGCGACCGGCGGGGTTGCGGGCGGAGTCGCCTGGTTCGCCACGCAGTTGCTCGGCATGTCGATCGGGGTCGGCATTGCTGCGCTCGTCTTTTCGCTGATGCTCGGCCTCGGCAACGGCGGGCGCTGGTCGAGTCGCCCCGGCCACGGCGGCTGGTCGCCGGGCGGCTGGGGCGGCGGCGGATTTGGCTCGGGCGGGGGCGGAGGATTCCGGGGCGGCGGCGGCAGCTTTGGCGGCGGCGGCGCCTCCGGGCGCTGGTAGACGATGCAGTTCGGACGCACGCTGAGAAACCTGTTCGCGACGCGCTGGGGCACGCGCAGGCGTTTCACGCCGCAAGTGCTATCCCGCATCGAAGCACAGATCTCCGAGCTCGAGCGCCGGCACGCCGGCGAGATCCGCTTCGCGGTGGAGACGGCGCTCGACCTGCCGGACCTCTGGTATCGCACCACGCCGCGCGAGCGCGCGGTGTTCGTGTTCGGCCACCTCGGCGTGTGGGACACCGGGGGGAACAACGGTGTCCTGATTTACGTGCTGATGGCGGATCACGACGTCGAGATCGTCGCGGATCGCGCGATCGCCGCGCGCGTGCCGCAGGCCGGCTGGGATGCCGTGTGCCGCGAGGTGGAGTCGCACTATCGCGCGGGCCGCTTCGCGGAAGGCTCGGAAGCGGCCGTCGCGGGTGTCGGCCGGCTGCTTGCCGCGCACTTTCCGGGCGAGGGCGGGGATCGCAACGAGCAGCCGAACCGGCCGGTGCTGCTCTAGCCGCCGCTCAGGCGAGCGTGTGGTAAACCTTCTGGACGTCGTCGTCCTGCTCGAGCATGTCGATGACCTCGAGCGCCTCGTTCGCCGCGGCCTCGGGTAATTCCGTCGGCGTCGTGCAGACGTATTCCTGCTCGGCGGAGATCGGCACGATCTTCCGCTCCTCGAGCCGCTTCTGGAGATGGCCGAATTCCTCGAACGCGCAGCGCACGACGAGCTGCGGTTCGCCGTTCTCGCCGGTGCTCTCGCCCATCTCGTCGAGGCCGTGGTCGATCAGGTCGAGCTCGAGTTCGTCCTGGTCGATGCCTTCGGGATTGAGGCGGAAGACGCCCATGCGGCGGAACAGGAAGCTGACGCTGCCGTTGCTCGCGAGATTGCCGCCGTGCTTCGACAGGATGTTGCGCACGCTCGCGACGGTTCGCGTCGGGTTGTCGGTCGCGGTCTCGACAATGAGGGCGACGCCGTGGGGCGCGTAGCCCTCGTAGAGCACGATCTGGAAGTCCGAGGCGCCCTGGCCGGAGGCGCGCTTGATCGCGGCCTCGACCTTGTCCTTCGGCATGTTGATCGCGCGGGCATTCTGGATCACGCGGCGCAACGACGGGTTGCTGTTCGGATCCGGGCCCCCGGACTTGACGGCAATGGTGATGTCCTTGCCGATGCGCGCGAACTGCTTCGCCATCCGGTTCCACCGGGCGAACATCGCGTGCTTGCGGACTTCGAAGATGCGTCCCATTACGGGTAGGATGCCGGGATGCGCGCAGGGCTACAACGTTGGGCTGTCGAGCACCTGCTGCACGGTGCGCGGGCCGCCCTGGCGCGGGCCCGTACGCCGGCGCGCGTGCGCGCTTTGGCGGCGAGGGCAGCGCCCTTTGTCGCGCGCAAGGAAACTTACGAGGCCTCGGCGCCGCTCGAGATGGGCGGGAGTCGTGGCCGGTGGATAACGCCTGCGGGCGCACCGCAGGGCGGCATCATCCTCTACTTCCACGGCGGCGGCTTTGTCACGGAATGCGGCACGATCCACGATTCGTTGCTCGCCGCGCTCGGGCGCAACGCAGGTGCACGCGGACTCATGATCGATTACCGCCTCGCGCCCGAGCACCCGTTCCCGGCGGCGACCGACGACTGCTTCGCGGCCTGGAACTGGATGCTCTCGGCGGGGTTCGACCCGGCGCGCGTCGTTTTCGCGGGGGACTCCGCCGGGGGCAACCTCGCGCTCGTCACCGCGATGCGTGCGCGCGACGAGGGCCTGCCGCTGCCGGCGGCGATGGTGCTGATGTCGCCGGTGCTCGACCTGACGTTCAGCGGCCCGTCGTTCGTGCGCAACGACGGCATCGACCCGATGTTCCGCGCCGAGACCGCGAGCCGGATCCAGGACTGGTACGCGCCAGGCCAGGACCCCGCGGACCCGCGCATCTCGCCGCTGTTCGGGCGCGCGGACGGCTTGCCGCCAACGCAGATTCACGTCGGCAGTTCCGAGATCCTGCTCGACGACACGCTGCGCTATGCCGCGAAGGCGCCGGGCTCGCTCGCCGCCGTGTGGCACGGCATGCCGCACGTGTTCCCCGCGATCCGCGGCCTGGTCGACGGTGACCGCGCGATCGCCGAGATGGCCGACTTCATCCACGCGCACACTTCCGAAGCCACCCGCGGCGCGAATTGATTGGGACGTTCACCTCGCGAAAAGGATTCACCTTTTTCATGTTTTGAGCGTAACGCGGCACGCTCAAAACACTCTGCGACACCTTCCGCCCCCGGTTGACGAGGAATCCATGCATCCGCTTGCGCGCCTGATCGTCGATGTCCCCGATTTCCCGAAACCGGGCATCCTGTTCCGTGACATAACGCCGCTGCTGCGTACGCACTTCGCCGGCGTCATCGCCGCGCTCGACGAGCTGTTCAGCGCGCGCGAATGGTCCGAGGCCGATGCAGTGGCGGGCATCGAGTCGCGCGGTTTCATCCTCGCCGCGGCGCTGGCGGAGAAGCACGGCAAGGGATTTGTGCCGATCCGCAAGAAAGGCAAGCTGCCCCCGCCCGTGGTCGAGCGGCCCTACGCGCTCGAGTACGACGCGGGCGTGCTCGAGATGCAGCGCGGGGAGGGGAAGCTCATCCTCGTGGACGACGTTCTCGCGACGGGCGGGACTCTCACGGCCTCCGCTGAGCTCGCGACCGACGCGGGCTTTCGCGTGCTGCACACGGCGCTCCTGATCGACCTCGGAATCGCGGAGGATTTCCGCTGCCTTGGCGCGGCACCGCGCGTCGTCATCCGCTATGGCGGCTGAAGCGCCCGCGATACTCATCGCCATGGCGCTGCCGGCCGAAGGCGCCGGTCGCTTCGAGGCGGCGGGCGTCCCGGTCCTCTACACCGGTGTCGGCAAGGTGAACGCGGCTATCTCGCTCACGCTCCGGGTCGCGGAACTCACCCGCGACGGCGGACGCCCGCCCCTGGTCGTGAACTTCGGCACGGCCGGCAGCGCCAGCCTGCCGGCGCGCACGCTCGTCGCCTGCCGACGCTTCGTGGACCGTGACATGGACGTCGGCGCGCTTGGCTTTGCACCCGGCGTCACGCCCTTCGACGAGCTGCCGGCGGTGATCGAGTTCCCGGGCGCATTTCCGGGCCTGCCCGAGGCCGTCTGCGGCAGCGGCGACTCGTTTGCGACTGCCAGCCACGGTGTCGACTGCGACGTCGTGGACATGGAGGCCTACGCGCTCGCCAAGGCTTGCCGTGTCGCCGGCGCGCCGTTCGCCTGCGCGAAGTACGTGAGCGACGGCGCCGACCAGCACGCGGCCGAGCACTGGAAGGCGAACGTGGCGGGCGCCGCGGACCGATTCCTCGCGCTTTACCGGGAACTCGTCAGCCGGCGAGCCGCGAGCCTTTCTTGAGGGCGATATAGCCGCGGACCATCTCGAGCGCGGACTTCGTGCAGGGCGGCAGTTCCGCGTCGCTGGTCCCGAGCGGCGTCACGCGCTCGCCCCAGCGCAGGACGTGCGCGGACCAGGTGAGACCCGCTCCGAATCCTGTCAGCAGCAGGTGGCTGCCGGGGGCGACGCGCCCCGCCTCGAGCGCCTCGACCAGCGCGACCGGCACGGTCGCCGACGACATGTTGCCGTAGCGCTGGATGTTGATGAAGCAGCGCTCCATCGGGATCCCGGCACGCTTTGCGACCGCCTCGATGATGCGCAGGTTCGCCTGGTGCGGCACGACGAGGCTGATGTCCGCGGCCGCAAGCCCGCGCGCCGCGAGCACCGACTCGCAGGCGCGGCTCATGCCGACTACCGCGCGCTTGAAGATCTCCTGGCCCTCGAAGACCCACTCCGTGTCGCCGAGCACCCAGCCGCGGTTGGCGTAGGCGAGGCCCATGCCGTGCACCTGGAGGATGCCGCGCGCCTCGCCATCGCAGCCGAGCCGGTCGGCCAGTACGCCTTCCTCGCGGTCAGTCGCCTGCAGCACGACCGCGGCGCAGCCGTCGCCGAACAGGATGGCCACGTTGCGGTTCGTCCAGTCCATCATCGGCGAGATCAGCTCGCCGCCGATCACGAGCGCATTGCGCACTGTGCCGGACTTGATCATCGCGCTCGCCGTCGTGAGGCCGTACAGGAAGCTGGTGCAGGCGGTGTTGACGTCCATCGCGCCGGCATTCGGCGCGCCCAGCTTGGCCTGCAGGCTGGACGCCATGTTGGGCACCTGTTCGTCCATGCTGCAGGTGCCGAATACAATGAGGTCGAGATCCCCGGCCTCGAGCCCCGCGCAGGCGAGGGCGCGGCGGGCGGCTACTTCGGCCATCGCGCCGAGGGAAACGTGCGAGATCCTCCGCTCGTGGATGCCCGTCCGGCTGCGTACCCATTCATCATCCGTCGGGAGGAAGGTCGCGAGGTCGGCGTTAGTAAGGACGGCCGGGGGCATGCACTTGCCCCAGCCGGTAATCGTCGCAAACTGTGCCATGGCGAGCCGATTGTACGGGTTCCAACCTTCCGGGCGGCTGCCGCGTCCAAGACCATGAACGGACAAAGGATCGGGTGCAGAAGGTGACGATGCCCGCCCCCCAGGTGGAATCGAGCGCGGAACTCGTGAGGCGGGCCTGCCGGGGCGACATGGGCGCCTTCGAGGACCTGTACCGCCAGCACGTCGGGCGCGTGTACGGCCTGTGCCTGCGGATGACCGGCCAGCCGGAATCCGCGGAGGACCTGGCACAGGACACCTTCGTGAGTGCCTGGCGAAGCCTGCCGGGCTATGAGGGCCGCAGCAGCTTTTCCACCTGGCTGCACCGCATCGCGGTCAACGCGGTGCTCGCCAGGCGCCGCAGTCCCCAGGGCCGGAACGAGATCAGCATGACCGATGATTCAGGAGAGCAGATGGATTTCGAGGCCGAGGGCCGCTTGGACGAGGCGACGCCGATCGACATCGAGCGCGCGATCGCGTCGCTCCCGCCCGGCGCGCGCGACATCGTGGTGCTGCACGGCATCTACGGCTACAGCCACGAGGAAGCCGCCGAGATGCTCGGCGTCGCCGTCGGCACCTGCAAGGCACAACTGCACCGCGCGCGGCACCTGATGCGCGCGCGGATGGGCACGGAGCACGCGACATGAGCACCCTTCCATTCGGCCCGCGCAATCCGCCGGAGGACCCGCTGCTGGCGAAGGCTGCCGAGCTGCCCAAGGACGTGATGCCTCAGCGCGACCTCTGGCCCGCGATCGCCGCGCGCATCGGGCAGGCCGGCGAGCCGCCTGCGAAGCCGGCCTTCCGCTGGCCGCTGGCGCTCGCGGCGGCATTCCTGGTCGCGTCGGTTTCGGCGCTGCTGACCTGGAGCCTCCTGCGCGACCCGCAACGGGCGAGTCCGCCCGTGATCGCCGAGGCGCCCACGGCGGGCGCGGACATCGTGCCGGTTCGGTACGGGCCGAATTCCGGAATCTCGGCGGCTGAGATCGCCGCTCGCGACGCGCTGCTCAGCCAGTTCCGCGACGCGCTTGTGACGCTCAAGCCCGAGACCCGTGAGGCAATCCAGAAGAACCTCGCGGTCATGCAGGCGGCTGCCGACGAGATCGACGCCGCGCTCGCGAAGGACCCGGCGAGCGGCATGCTGCAGGGCATGCTGGCCGGTACCTACAAGCAGGAATTGAGTCTGTATTCGACCGTCGTCACCAAGCGTGACGGCCTCACGAGGAGAACCTGAGATGAGCATCCGGAATCCATGGCTGGCCGCCGCGATCCTTGCGGCCATCGCGGCGCCCGCCGCGGCGCAGCAGACGATCACCAAGCGCGCGAGCGTCGCGGCCGACGCGACGGTCGAGGTTTCGAACGTCCAGGGCATCGTCAAGATCACTGCCTGGGACAAGAACGAGGTCGAGCTCGTCGCCGAGCTGGAGAGCGACAAGGACGAGCTCGAGTTCGAAGCGACGCCGCGGAAGGTACGCATCGAGGTCGACCGGCCGAACAGCCGTTACGGACGCGACCAGGAAGATGCGAACCTGACCGTGCGAGTGCCACGCGGTGCGCGGCTCATCGTCGACACGGTGAGTGCCGACGTCACGGTTGCCGACGTGCGCGGGGAGCAGGACCTGGAGTCGGTAAGCGGCTCGGTCGGCACGCAGGCTTACGACGCGCCGGTCAAGGCCGCCTCGGTTTCCGGCGACGTCACCGTCACCGGCACCGGCGGCAAGGGCGCAGTCAAGGTCGAGAACGTCAGCGGAACGGCCACTGTCACCGGCGTGCTCGGGAGTCTCGAAGGCGAGGTCGTGAGCGGAGAGATCCACGCGACGATCGCGGCCGCCGAGCTCATCGACGTCAACTCGGTCTCAGGGGATATCACGGTCAACGCCGAGCTGACGTCCACGGCGAGTGTCGACATGGAGTCCGTGAGCGGCACGATCACGCTGAAGATCAAACCGCCGGTGAACGCCGACTTCGACATCGAATCGTTCAGCGGCGACATCGAGAACTGCTTCGGGCAGAAGGCGCGCGATACCAGCAAGTTCACGCCGGGCAGCGAGCTCAGCTTCACCCAGGGCAACGGCGGCGCGCGGGTCGAGCTGCAGACGCTGTCGGGCGAGATCAGGGTCTGCGACCGCTAATCCTCCCCGGTCCGTTAGAATCCGGGGCTCCGATGGGGCAACCGGATCCATGCCGCTCAACCGACGCCATGCACGCATTCCGGTCGCCATCGCACTCCTGGCGGTGGCGGCCTTCGCCCTTCTCTGGGCCGGGGCGCGCACGCCGTACGTGCGCGGGCTGGTCGCCGGGGCCATCACCGATGCAGTCGGACTGCCCGCCCAGGTCGACCGGCTGCGCCTCGGCTTCATTCCGTCACCGCGGCTCCACATCGGCGGGCTCGCGGTCGCGCAGCCGCCGGGCTTCGGCGAGGAGCCGCTGCTCGAAGTCGAGCGCATCGAGGTCGTACTGCCCTGGCGCAGGCTTTTCGGCGCGACGGATCGCATCAACGCCCTGACGGTCTCGAACGCGACGGCACGCCTCCGGGTTTCCGCCGACGGCACGAGCAACTGGTCGAAGGTCTTCCCGGAGCCGGCGGCGACTGTGGTGCCGGCAGAACCGGCGCGCTGGTCGCTAGGCGCGCTGGTCCTCGAGGGCGGCACCATCGACTATCGCGATGCCGCAACCGATACGCACGGGCAGCTGACAGCCATCACGGTGGAGGCGAGCGACGTCGAGCCGGGAGTCGCCTTTCCCATCGATCTGAAACTGGGCGGCATCGCCGGCCCGACCACGATCCACTTCGCGCTGAAGGGCGAGGCGAAGATGGATTTTGCAGTCGGGCTCTACGAGGCGAGCGAGCTCGAGTTCCGCGGCTGGCTGGGCGGGGATCCGCTGCCGCTTGCAGGCGCCGAGCTCACGGGCACGCTGCGGCAGGCTTCATTTGAAAGCGGCACAGGCGCGGCTCGCGTCGCCGGCGGGCAGTTCAAGTTCGCGGAGATCCCGGGCCGTTTCGACGGCACGCTCGATCTCGACGAGCCTGCGCTCGTTGCGGACTTCACGGTTGCGACCGAGGCCTTCGCGCCGCGCGCGCCGGCCATCATCCTCGGCCAGGCGCTGCCGGCAACGGCCGATCCGGCCGCCTTCGAGTCCCTGCAGGTCGCCATGCGCGCCCGGATGACCGAA
>Ga0105107_10001805_pt1 | contig 13963 bp, 10 predicted proteins | sample PPLLaktember2015_6_FD_79335 | JGI IMG/M metagenome (GOLD analysis project Ga0105107, IMG submission 79335) | Freshwater sediment microbial communities from Prairie Pothole Lake near Jamestown, North Dakota, USA - PPLs Lake P8 Core (1) Depth... | ecosystem: Environmental > Aquatic > Freshwater >...
CGGCAAGCAGCAGGATCGAGCGCGAATCGCGCGGAAAGGCCTTGCGGAAGCTGCCGGGTTCGCTCATTTGGCACCGGACGGCGCGCCGTGGCGGGCCCGTTCTGATGCTGGCATTCTAGCGGAAGCAGGTAGCCCAGCTTTCATCGGAGATCCCCCATGCTGGTCGGAACGCAACCCCGGCGCGTCGCCGTCATCGGCGGCGCCCGTATACCCTTTGCGCGCGCGCACGGCGCATACGCGAGCGTCGGCAACCAGGAGATGCTCACGGCCTCATTGAAGGCGGTCGTGGACCGCTTTTCGTTGCGGGGAGTCAGGCTCGGCGACGTCGTCGCCGGCGCGGTCATGAAGCATTCGAGCCAGTGGAACCTCGCGCGCGAGGCGCTGCTCGACTCCGGCCTCGCGCCCGAAACTCCCGGCCTCGACGTTCAGCGCGCCTGCGGCACGAGCATCGAGGCCGCGATCATCGTCGCGAACAAGATCGCCCTCGGCCAGATCGACGCGGGGCTCGCGGGCGGCGTCGACACGGTGAGCGACCCGCCGATCGTGTTCGGGCGCGAATATCAGCAGCTGATGCTGCGCGCATTCCGCGCACGCAGTTTCGGCGAGCGGGTCAAGCCGTTCCTCGGCCTGCGGCCAAGGCATTTCAAGCCCTCCTATCCCGGCACGGGCGAGCCGCGGACGGGACTCTCGATGGGCCAGCACACCGAAAAAATGGCTCGCGAGTGGCAGATCACCCGGCAGGCGCAGGACGAACTCTCGCTCGCGAGCCACGAGCGCGCAGCGCGCGCCTGGACCGAGGGTTTCATGTCGGACCTCGTCGTGCCTTATCTCGGGCTCGCGACGGACAACAATGTCCGCGCCGACACGAGCCTCGAGAAGCTCGCGAGGCTCAAGCCCTCATTCGCTGCGGATGGCACGCTGACCGCGGGCAACTCGACGCCGATGACGGACGGCTCGGCGGCCGTGCTCCTCGCAAGCGAGGACTGGGCGCGCTCGCGCGGACTGCCCATCCAGGCCTACATGACCTATGCGAAGGCCGCGGCGGTCGATTTCGTGGGTCGCGAGGGTCTCCTCATGGCGCCCGCCTACGCCGTGCCACGCATGCTCGCGGACGCGGGACTCACGCTTCAGGACTTTGACTTCTACGAGATCCACGAGGCCTTTGCGGCGCAGGTGCTCTGCACGCTGAAAGCCTGGGAATCGGAGAAGTTCTGCCGCGAGCGGCTCGGACTGGCCGCACCGCTCGGGTCTATCGATCGCGCGAAACTGAACGTCAAGGGCGGTTCGGTCGCAGTGGGCCACCCGTTCGCGGCGACCGGCGCGCGCATCGTCGCGTCGCTCGCCAAGCTTCTTGCCGGGCGCGGGTCCGGCCGAGGGCTGATCTCCGTCTGCACGGCCGGCGGCATGGGCGTGACGGCGATCATGGAGAGGTAACCGCGGAACCGTCACCGGAGGGGACAGTCCCCTTGATTAAAGGGGACGTTCACCTTTAGCGTCAGCTCGACGATGAAGTGTGGGCGATCGAGACTAAAGGTGAACGCCCCCTTTGATTAAGCACTCGACTTGCCAATGGTTGCATCTGAAACTAAATTGACCCGATGAAACGCTACATCGGTCATCCGCGGGTCGAGGGCCAGGCCTCCCGCCAGGCGCATGCAGACCTTCCGCCCGGCACCTTCGAGCGGGAGATGAGCAAGGAAGGCTTCTTCGGCCCGGCGGCATTCTTCCATCACCGCCATCCGCCGACGGGCTGGTCGTCCTTCGAGGGGCCGCTCTCCCCGCACGCGTTCGACCTCACGAAGCTCGACGCCGTCACCGCGCATCCCTGGTCCGCGCCCGACCTCCTGATCAACGCACACTGCCGCCTGCGCTTCTGGCGCGTGGCGGGACCAATGGACGCGCTCGCCCGGAATGCCGACGGCGACGAACTCCTGTTCGTTCACCAGGGCCGCGGCGATCTCTACTGCGATTTCGGCCGCCTCGCCTTCGAGGCGGGCGATTACATCGTGCTGCCACGCGGGACGATGTGGCGGCTCGACTGCGCGGAACCCGCGGCAATCCTCCTGATCGAGGCGACGAACGCCTCGTACATGCTGCCGGACAAGGGGCTGCTCGGTGGCCACGCGATCTTCGACCCCGCAATGCTCGACGTGCCGCGCGTGGACGAGGCCTTCCTCGCGCAGCAGGACGAGAAGCCCTGGCGTGTCGCGGTGAAACGGCGGAACGCCGTCTCCACGGTCACGTTCCCCTACAACCCGCTGGATGCGATCGGCTGGCACGGCGACTTGTCCGTGTGCCGCATCAACGTGCGCGACATCCGTCCGCTCATGAGCCACCGCTATCACCTGCCGCCGTCGGCGCACACGACCCTCGTCGGCAACCGCTTCGTCGTCTGCACCTTCGTGCCGCGCCCGTTCGAGACCGACCCGGGCGCGATCAAGATCCCGTTCTTCCACAACAACGACGACTACGACGAAGTCATTTTCTATCACGCGGGCGAATTCTTCAGCCGCGACAACATTCACCCGGGCATGGTGACGCTGCATCCGGCTGGCTTCACGCACGGGCCGCACCCGAAGGCGCTCTCGCGGATGCTCGTTCAGTCGAAGCCCGCGACCGATGAATACGCCGTGATGGTCGATACGCGCGATGCGCTCGAGATCGCTCCCGCCGCCTCCCGGGTCGAGTGGGCGGGTTACGTCGACAGCTGGAAAGGCGCGGCAAAATGAAGCTCGCCTCGCTCGCCGGCGGCCGCGACGGCCGGCTCGCGATCGTGAGCAGCGATCTGTCGTGTGCCACCCCCGCCCCGGAGATCGCGCCCACACTCCAGGCTGCGCTCGACGACTGGGCGCGCGCGAAACCTGCGCTCGAAACGCTCGCACGTGAACTCGAAGCCGACCGGGCCGCGAGCTTTCCATTCGATGCGTCGAAGGCGCTTGCCCCGCTGCCGAGGGCTTACCACTGGGTCGACGGCAGCGCCTACGTGAATCACGTCGAACTCGTCCGCAAGGCGCGGGGCGCGACGATGCCGGAGTCGTTTTGGACGGATCCGCTCGTGTACCAGGGCGGGTCGGACGATTTCCTCCCACCGGCGGCCGATGCACCCTTTGGCAGCGAAGAATGGGGCATCGACCTCGAAGGCGAGGTCGCGGTCGTCACGGACGACGTGCCGATGGGCACCGATGCCGTGGCAGCGCGGAATCACATCGCGCTCGTCATGCTGGTGAACGACTGGTCGCTCCGCAACCTGATCCCGGCCGAACTCGCCAAGGGCTTCGGCTTCTATCAATCGAAGCCGGCGTCTGCGTTCTCACCGGTCGCCGTGACGCCGGACGAACTCGGCGGCGCCTGGAAGGATGCGCGTGTGCACCTGCCGCTCGTCGTGCACCTGAACGGCGAGCCGTTCGGCCGCCCCAATGCCGGCGTCGACATGACGTTCGATTTCGGCCAGCTTATCGCGCACGCCGCGAGGACACGCCGTCTCGGCGCGGGCAGCATCGTGGGCTCCGGAACCGTGTCGAACCGCGATCGCGCCTCAGGCTCGACCTGCCTCGCCGAGCGGCGCATGCTTGAAACCATCGAACAGGGCAAACCGATGACACCATTTCTTTCTTTTGGCGACCGCGTGCGGATCGAGATGTTCGATGCCGCGGGACGCTCCATCTTCGGCGCGATCGACCAGCGCGTCGTGAAGGCGGCCTGATGCGCGCGAAAGACGACAGCCGTCTCGCGGGTGCGGGAACGCTCAAGCTCGAAGACCGCTCGCTCCTTCGCGAGCAGTGCTTCGTGAATGGCGCCTGGCTCGACGCCCCGGGCCGCACGACGATTCCCGTCCACAATCCGGCGACCGGCGCAGAACTCGGCACCGTGCCCGCATTCGATGCAGCGGCGACTGAGAAGGCGGTTGCAGCTGCGCACGCGGCATTCCCGGCCTGGGCCGCGAAAACCGCGAAAGAGCGCGCCGTGCTGCTCCGCCGGTGGAATGACCTGATCCTCCTGAATGCCGCCGATCTCGCACAGCTCATGACGGCCGAGCAAGGCAAGCCGCTCGCGGAATCGAAGGGCGAGATTGCCTATGCCGCTTCCTTCGTCGAATGGTTCGCCGAGGAAGCAAAGCGCGTGTACGGCGACGTGATCCCGGGCCATCAGGCGGACAAGCGCATCCTCGTGCTGCGCCAGCCGGTCGGCGTGGTCGCGGCGATCACGCCCTGGAATTTCCCGGCGGCAATGATTACGCGCAAGGTCGCGCCGGCGCTTGCAGCCGGCTGCACGGTGGTCTGCAAGCCGGCGACGCAGACACCCTACTCCGCGCTTGCGCTCGCCGAACTCAGCCTGCGCGCCGGCATTCCGCCCGGCGTGCTGAACGTGATCACGGGCCCTGCCCGCGAGATCGGCGGCGTGCTCACGGGCGATACGCGCGTGCGAAAACTTTCCTTCACGGGCTCGACCGAGATCGGCAAGCTCCTGATGGCGCAGTGCGCAAAGACGATGAAAAAGGTCTCGCTCGAGCTCGGCGGCAATGCGCCCTTCATCGTGTTCGACGATGCGGACCTCGACGCGGCTGTCGCGGGCGCAATCGCCTCCAAGTACCGGAACACCGGCCAGACCTGCGTCTGCGCGAACCGGCTGCTGGTCCAGGAGGGCGTCTATGAGGCCTTCAGCGCGAAACTCGTCGCGGCGGTGCAGAAGTTGCGCGTCGGTGACGGCCTCGCCGGCGAGACCGAGCAGGGGCCGCTGATCGATGCCACCGCGCTCAAAAAGGTGGAGGAGCACATCGCGGATGCGACGTCGAAAGGCGCCAAGGTCGCGATTGGCGGCCGGCGCCACGCGCTTGGCGGCACTTTCTTCGAGCCGACCGTGCTGACGGGTGTCACGCCCGCGATGATGGTCGCGCGCGAGGAAACCTTCGGCCCCGTGGCTCCGTTGTTCACATTCAAGACAGAAAAAGAAGCCATCGCGATGGCCAATGACACCGAGTTCGGGCTCGCCGCGTACATGTACACGCGTGACCTCGCGCGCTCCTGGCGCGTGTCCGAGGCGCTCGAATACGGCATCGTCGGACTCAACACGGGAATCATCTCGACGGAAGTCGCGCCGTTCGGCGGCGTCAAGGAATCGGGCACGGGCCGCGAGGGCTCGAAGTACGGCCTGCTCGACTACACCGAGATCAAGTACGTCTGTGTCGGGGGCGTTTCCTGAATTCTGCACGCAGCCAGATATCTGGCCTTACAAAGGAATGTGATCATGAAGTTGACTAATGCCATGCTTGGCGGCCTGCTGCTGGCGGTTGCGCCGCTCACGGCGCACGCCGAAGGCATGAGCTACTCGTACATCGAGCTCGACTGGGCGCACACCGATGTCGACAATGGTCCGAGCGGCGATGGCATTCATGCCGAAGGCTCGGTCGGATTCGCCAACAACTTCTTCGTATTTGCCAATTACGCGACGCTTGACGTCGACGTCGTGGACATCGACACCTACATCGTCGGCCTCGGCGGTCATGTCGGCATTACCGAGAGCCTGGATTTCGTAGGCCGCGTCGGCTACACCAGCCTCGATCTTTCGCTCGCCGGTGGCGGCGCGAGCACCGACGGCTACCACCTCGCCGCGGGCCTTCGCGGACGCGTCGCCGATCAGTTCGAGCTGGAGGGCGACATCATCTATCGCGACCTCGGCAACGAGGGCGGCGAAGAAACCGCATTCTCGTTTGGCGGCCGTTACCACTTAACCGACGCCTTTGCGCTCGGCGTCGAGTACCAGTTCGGCGAGGATGCCGACACGCTGTTCGCCGGCGTCCGCTTCAGCTTCTAGGCGCGTCGAAGCATCCGCGGCCGGGAACCTGCCTCCCGGCCTTTCCGTGCGGCCGCAATACCGGGCTCGTTTCGAACCGCGTCACGTTGTGCGGGAAGAACTGTAGACGCCGATCACAGTTGCGGCACCGGTTTATGTCACCGACCGGAACTGGCTTCTACCATGCCGTGTCGGAAAACTGCATGCAGGCAAATACCCCTCTCTCATACAGGAATCTGATCATGAAATTCGTGAAAGCCATGGTAGGCGGATTGTTGCTGGTGGCAGCGCCACTCGCGGCGCTCGCTGACGACATGAGCTATTCGTACGTGGACCTCGCGTATATCGAGACCGACATCGATGGTCTCGGCGATTCGCTGGATGGATTCGGCGCGCGCGGTTCGGTCGGTTTCGCCGAGAATTTTTTCGCGTTCGGTGAATTCGTGACCCAGAGCGTCCAGGGCGCCGACCTCGACACGATCGCCGTCGGTCTCGGCGGCCACTACGGCCTGGCCGAGAATCTCGACCTGGTCGGCAGGCTCGGCTGGTTCCAGGTTGACATCAGCGGCGGCGGCGCCAGCTTCGACGACGACGGCTATCTCGCCGACCTCGGCCTGCGTGGCCGTGTCGCCGACAGCGTGGAGTTGGAGGGCGGCGCGCGCTACACGGACCTCGGTGGCGCGAATGGCGATGACACCGCATTCTACGTCGGCGGTCGCTACCACTTCAACGAGATGTGGGCGGTCGGTGCCGAGTACCAGAGTGGCGACGATTCCTCGTCGTGGCTTGTGGGCGTGCGCATCAGCTTCTGATCGACAGCAGTCCCTCAAGCGGCCGGAAGCTTTGCTCCCGGCCGCTTTTTTTCGCCTGCCCGCTCGCTGCGCGCGACGGGCATCGGTTATCGTGACGACATGGCGTCAGAAACCGGCGTCCTGGTCGTCAATCTCGGCACGCCGGATGCGCCGACTCCGGCGGCGGTGCGGCGCTTCCTCGCGGAGTTCCTCTCCGACCCGCGCGTCGTCGACCTGCCGCGCTTCCTGTGGCAGCCGGTGCTGCGCGGCCTGATCCTGCCGTTTCGCCCCCGCAAGAGCGCGCGCGCCTACCGCGAGATCTGGACCCCGGCGGGCTCGCCGCTCCTCACCGGCACCGAAGCCCTCACGCGTGCGCTCGCGCGCCGGCTTGCGTCACTTCGGACCGGGGCGCCCGCGGTTGCCATGGGCATGACTTACGGAAATCCGTCGATCAGCGAAGCCCTCGAAAGGCTTCGCTCCGAGGGACTGCGCCGCCTGATCGTGCTGCCGCTTTATCCGCAATACTCCGCGACGACGACCGCGGCAGGACTCGACCGGGTGGAGGCCGCGCTTTCGCGTTGGCCGTCCGCGCCGGAAATCTCGGTGATCGAGGACTACCACGCGGATGCCGCCCACATCGCCGCGCTCGCCGCGAGCATCGCCTCCGCCAGGACGCCGTGGGAACACCTGCTCTTTTCCTTCCACGGCATTCCGCGGCGTTATGCGGATGCAGGCGACCCCTATGGTGATCGCTGCCATGCGACCGCGCGGCTCGTCGCGGAGCGGCTCGCCCTCCCGGCCGGCCGGTGGTCCCTCGCATTCCAGTCGCGCGTCGGCGGTGCGCGCTGGCTCGAGCCCTATACCGAGGACCGGCTGCGTGAACTCGGGGCTGGCGATGCGAAGCGCATGGCAGTCGCCTGCCCCGGCTTCGCGGTGGATTGCCTCGAGACGCTCGAGGAGATCGCGATTCGCGGCAGGGAGACCTTCCTCGCCGCCGGCGGCCTCGAGTTCGAGTACATCCCGGCACTCAACGACGATGCGGCACAGGTCGAATGCCTTGCGCGCCTCGTCGCGGAGCGCGCGGGCTCGGTGCTGGAGCCCGTTCAATGATCGGCCGTTTCCACGAAATCAGCGTCTACGCGCCGGACCTGCTCGACTCGCTCGCGTTCTACGAGCGCCTCGGCTTCACGCAGGTCACGACGGGCGAGGCCTGGCCTTATCCGTACGCGGTCGTCGCAGACGGCCGGCTCGCAATCGGACTGCATGGCCGCGAACTCGATCAATCGCCGCTCCTCGCCTTTGTACTTCCGGATCTTTTCGGGAATCTCGGGGCGCTCGAAGAGCGCGGAATCGAGATCCTCGACCGCCGTCTCGGCGACGACGTGTTCAACGAGGCGAGCTTCGAGGTCCTCGGGCAGCGGATCCGGCTGCTCGAGGCCCGGACGCATTCGCCAGCGCAGATGTCGCCGCGCGAATCCTCGCGCCTCGGCTGGTTCGAGGAATTCGTGCTGCCGGTTCCCGACGTGAAGCAGGCGGAGCAGGCCTGGGAGCTAATCGGCTTCGTCCCGGCCGAGGAAGGCGAAGAACCCTATCCGCACATCGGCCTGACGAGCGACTCGCTCAATGTCGCGCTGCTCAAGAGCTCGCTCCTCAAGCGGCCGGCGCTCATGTTCGCCGATGAGGACATGCCCGCTCGCATCGCGGGACTCGTGGAAGCGGGCTTCGAGATGTCGCGCCGGCCGCCGGGCAACCTGGACCCGACGCGGCACGCGCTCCTCATCGCGCCCGAAGGAACCCAGCTCCTGCTGACCACGACCGAATGAGCCGCATCGCGCTCGCCGCCGCACTGCTCGTCGCCGCGCCCGCGGCAGGCGCCTGGGTGCCCTGCGAACAGAAGGGCATCACGCCGCCGGTCGCGATTTATCGCGAGGCGCCGGCGTACCCGCCGGCGGTGCGCGCGATTGGGATCGAAGGCACCGTCGAGGTTTCACTCACCGTGCTCCAGGACGGCAGCGTCGGCTGGGTGCGGGTCGTTCGCGCCGAGCCACGCGGCTATTTCGAACAGGCGGCGGCCGAGGGCGTGCGTCAGTGGCGATTCAAGCCCGCGAGCGCGAACGGAGAACCGATCGAATGCCGCATGCGCACGCGCGTGCGATTCGCGCTCGTCGATCCGGCGGCGACCGCCGCGGGCGCGTCCGACGGCGCGCGCCCGCAGCCCGTCTACCCCGCGGCCCTGCTCCAGCAACGCATCGAGGGCTACGCCGAGGTCGAGTTCGACCTCGATGCGAACGGCGCCGTCGGCAATGCACGGGCCATCGCCGCAATGCCGCGCGGCGAGTTCGAGCGCGCGGCACTTTCGGCCGTGCGCGGCTGGCGCGGACCTTCGGCGGCCCCACGCCACGAGACCCGGCGCTTCGAGTTCCGCCTGCCCGACACCACGCTGGACATCGTGCCGGCCACAACCCTCGGGAGCGCGCCGTTTCCGATGGCGGCCTGCGAGCGGCGCGTCACCGGCCGGGTCACGCTCGAGGTCGAGACGGATGCCGACGGTCGTGTGCTCGAGGCACGCATCCTTGCCGCCGAGCCGACCGGGCTCTTCGACGAATCCGCGCTCGCCGTCGCGCGTGCATCGCGTCTTTCGCCCGCTTATCGCGACGGCCAGCCGATCGCGGCAACCGCGCTCCTGACGCTGTTCTTCGATCCCGACAAGGCAACCTGCCCGAACCTCCGCTCGCCCCATCGGGAACCGCCGGCGCGCTACCGCCCGGAGCCGCGGGTGACCCGGCACGATGAAAGGCCCTCCCACCGCGCCGACCGGTTGGCGGGCCTGTCCGGCGGCAGTGCCCAACCGGTACCATGAACGCCTCGCCGCCCGTGGCGGCCCTGCGGAATCACTGGAGTTCCCGATGAAGCTCGTTCCGATTGCGGCGCTTGCCGCGTTCGCGGCCTTTCCGGCTGCCGCCGAGGAAGGCATGTGGACTTTCGACAACCCGCCGCGCGCCGCCATCGCCGAAAAGTACGGCGTAACGCTCGATTCCCCGTGGCTCGACCGGGTGCGCGAGGCGACCGTCCGGCTCGAGACCGGCTGTACCGGTTCCTTCATTTCCGCCGACGGCCTGATCCTCACGAATCACCATTGCGCCGAAGACTGTATCGCGCAGCGCTCCTCCGAGGGCAACGACCTCGTGGCGAATGGCTTCCTCGCCGGCTCCCGCGAACAGGAGCTCCGTTGCGAGGAGGACGCGGTTTCCGTGCTGGTCGGCACCGAGGACGTGACCGCAAAGGTCGCAGCCGCAACCCAGGGACTCGCGCCCGGGGCGGTCGTCGAAGCGCGGCGCGCCGCGCTGACCAAGCTCGAGCAGGCCTGCGAGGAGTCCTCGGCCAAGGCAAAGGGCGGCCCGCTCAAGTGCGAGCGCGTATCCCTCTACCAGGGCGGCCAGTACTGGCTCTACAAGTACCGCCGCTATGAGGACGTGCGCCTCGTGTTCGCGCCGGAGCGCGACATCGCCGCCTTCGGAGGCGACCCGGACAACTTCCAGTTCCCGCGCTGGTGCCTCGACATGTCGATCCTGCGCGCCTACGAGAACGGGAAACCGGCGAAGACGCCGAATCACCTGCGCTTCGACTGGAATGGCGCCGAGCCTGGCGATGCGGTATTCGTCTCCGGACACCCCGGCAACACCGATCGCCTGCTGACCGTCGCCCAGCTCGAACTGCAGCGCGACACGTTCATGCCGTTCTGGCTCATGCGGTTCTCCGAGCTGCGCGGCCGCATGCTGCAGTACTCGAAGCAGGGCGAGGAGCCGCGGCGCACGGCCGAGTCCTACCTGAACCTGGTGGAGAACTCGATCAAGGTGCGCCGCAAGCAGTTCGACGCCCTGCTCGATCCGGCGCTCCTTCAAAACGCCGCGCGGAAGGAAAAAGCATTGAGCGACGCGGTCGCAGCCAATCCCTCGCTCGCCTCTGCGGCGGGCGCGTGGAAGGAGATCGATGCGGCCCAGGACGTCTGGCGCAACATCCTCGTGCCGCACACCTTCATTGAGGGTGGCGCTGCGTTCAACAGCACCCTGTTCGGACATGCGCGCACGCTCGTGCGCGCAGCCGCAGAGCGCGCCAAGCCTAACGAGGCGCGGCTGCCCGAGTTCACGGAAGCGCGCCTCGCCGCGGTCGCTCAAGGCCTCGGCGCCGACTCGCCGATCTATCCGGACTTCGAGATCCTGAGGCTGTCGTTCGGCCTCGAGCGCATGCGCGAATGGCTTGGACCCGACTACCCGCTGGTGCGCCAGGCATTCGGCAACGATTCCCCCGACTCGCTCGCAACGCGTCTCGTCCGCGACAGCACGCTCGCGGATCCCGCCGCGCGCATGGCCCTCTACGAAGGCGGGCAGGCCGCGATTGACGCGAGCAAGGATCCGATGATCCGCCTCGCGGCCGCGGTCGACCCGGAGGCGCGCGCGCTTCGCAAGCAGATCGAAGAGCAGGTCGAGGGGCCCGTGCAACGGGGGCAGGAAGAAATCGCGAAGGCGCGTTTCGCAGAGTACGGCACGAGCATCTATCCGGATGCCACCTTCACGCTTCGCTTGTCCTACGGTGGAATGATGGGCTGGAACGAGAAGGGCCAGGACGTGCGGCCCTGGACCGAGCTGTCGCGCGCGTTCGAGCGTGCGACGGGCGAACCGCCGTTCAAGATCCCGGAGCGCTGGATGTCAGCGAAGGATCGCCTCGACATGACGACGCGCGCCAACTTCACGACCAACAATGACATTGTCGGCGGCAATTCCGGCAGCCCGATGCTGAATGCCAGCGGCGATATCGTGGGGCTGGCCTTCGACGGCAACATCCACTCGATCTCAGGCAGCTATTGGTTCGACGAGCGGGTGAACCGCTCGATCGGCGTGCATCCAGCCTACATCCGGACGGCGCTCGAGAAGGTCTACGGCGCGAAGGTGCTGCTCGAGGAGATCGACCGGCGCTGAGTCGGAAGATCGGTTGAAAAGAAAGCGCCCGCTGCCTTGCAGCAGCGGGCGCATTTTTTGCGCGTCGAAGTCCGCGTTACAGCTGTGCGACGGTCACCTTGACGATCTCGCCGGTGAAGGCATTGTCGCCCTGCTTGTAGTCCGTCGATACGTTGGTCTCGCCATCCATGCCGACGTCCGCGCCCTCATCCGCAGAGAATAGGAATGGCTGGGTCTTCGGAATATGGCCTTCAGCGACTTGCTGACCGTCGATGCTGATTATCGACTTGCCACCGGTGCCCGGCTTTGCCTCGTCGGGAATGAACTCATACACGATCGTATGTTTCCCAGGCGTGAGCGCCAACTTGGACGCCACATTGGTCCGTTCGATTGCAAAGAAGTTGTATTCGTGGTGCACCCGTCCGCCCTTCATGTACAGTACCCAGCCCCCGAAGTGGCCGGCCTGCGCGAGGATCACACCCTGCGTCTTCGAATCCGGCACGATTACCTCGGCTGTAATGGAGTGCCGCACACTCTTCACGTTGACGAAAGCATTTTCCGTTATGCCCGTCATGCCCTCATAGACCGTCAGTGACGTGCGCCCAACCAGCAGGTCGGGACGCCCAGCGGTTGATGCGACAAAGCGCTCGACCCGACGGTCGTCGAGTGGCAACACGTGGTTGCGTTCGGCTTCCTTCAGGAAGAGATCCTGCAGCTCCTTGAGCTTCTCCGGGTTCTCTGCGGCCAGGTTGTTAGCCTGGCTGAAGTCCTCATCGACCTTGTAGAGCTCCCACACGTCGTCGGCGACCGGAGGCAGCGGAACCATCAGCCACGGGATCGAGTGACGCGTAGCCGCAATCCAGCCGTCGTTGTAGATCGCGCGATTGCCGAACATCTCGAAGTACTGCGTGGTGCGCCGTTCCGCGGCCTTCGCATCATCCACCGTATAGAGCATTGACACGCCGTCCATCGGGCGCTGCTCCACGCCATTGACCACCTTGGGCTCCGGCAGCGTCGCCGCTTCGAGCACCGTCGGCGCAACGTCGATCACGTGGTGGAACTGGCTGCGGATCTCGCCGTTCGCCTTGATGCGTTCCGGCCAGTGAAGGACCATGCCGTTCCGCGTGCCGCCGAAGTGGCTCGCCACCTGCTTGGTCCACTGAAACGGCGTGTTGGTCGCCCAGGCCCAGCCAATCGCGAAGTGCGGGAAAGTGTTCGGGCCGCCCCATTCATCGATGTGGCCGATCATCTGGTCGGCTTTGCCGATGATGCCGTTCAACGCCATCATTTCATTGTATGTACCTTCTGGTCCGCCTTCTGCGCTCGAACCGTTGTCGCCGACGATGTAGAATAAAATTGTGTTGTCGAGCTCGCCGATGGCCTCGAGTTGGGCGACCAGGCGGCCGACCTCATGGTCGGTGTGCTCGGCGAATCCGGCGAAAGTCTCCATCTGGCGCTCGAACAGGCGCTTCTGATCCGCGCTCATGCCGTCCCATGCAGGGATTTCAGCCGGCCGCGGCGTCAGCTTCGCGTCCGCCGGGATCACGCCCATTTCCTTCTGGCGCGCAAAGGTCTCCTCGCGCAGCCTGTCCCAGCCGCCGCTGAACTTGCCCTTGTATTTCTCGATCCACTCCTTCGGCACGTGGTGCGGCGCATGCGTCGCGCCGGTCGCGAAGTACATGTAGAAAGGCTTGTCCGGCGTCAGCGCCTGCTGCGCACTGACCCATTTGATGGCCTGGTCAGTCATATCGGTTGTGAAGTGATAGTCCGGCGTCTGTTTGTGCTCGACGCGGGTGACGCCATCGTAGATCGCGGGCGCCCACTGGTTGGTCTCGCCGCCGATGAAGCCATAGAACTTGTCGAAGCCCGATCCGGTCGGCCAGCGGTCAAAGGGACCTGAGACCGACACTTCCCAAGGTGGCGTCTCGTGGTACTTGCCAAAGGCCCCGGTGCTGTAGCCGTTCTGGCGCAGGATCTCGGCGAGCGGCGTCACGCTCTGCGGCCGGATGCCCGTATTGCCCGGAAATGCCGTGGCGAGCTCCATGATGGCGCCCGCATTGTTGACGTGGTGATTGCGTCCGGTCAGGAGTGCCACGCGCGTCGGGCTGCAGAGCGCGGTCGTGTGGAAGCGGTTGTAGCGCAGGCCATGGGACGCCATTCTTTCGAGCGTCGGCATGGCAATCGGCCCACCGAAGGAACTGGAGGCGCCGAAGCCGATGTCGTCGATCAGCACGACTACGACATTGGGTGCGCCATCCGGTGCCTTCACTTCAAAGCGAGACGGCGCAGTCGCATTGCGCGCATCAAGCTCCTTGATGGGAGCCGACTTGGGTTCGTGGATCGGCAGGACCGGGCGGTTGACTTCGCCCTCCGCCTTCGCGACCTCTGTTTCCTTCTTGGCGCAGGAAACGGCAAACAGAATCGCCA
>Ga0105107_10001806_pt1 | contig 13951 bp, 12 predicted proteins | sample PPLLaktember2015_6_FD_79335 | JGI IMG/M metagenome (GOLD analysis project Ga0105107, IMG submission 79335) | Freshwater sediment microbial communities from Prairie Pothole Lake near Jamestown, North Dakota, USA - PPLs Lake P8 Core (1) Depth... | ecosystem: Environmental > Aquatic > Freshwater >...
CGAATATGCCCATCCAGCCATCGAGATCGAACTGCGGCAGCGTCGCGCCCACCCCCGGCACATCGGGCAGCACCCGGGCGCCGCGCGCCGCCGAAATGGCGATCGCACGCACCCGCTTTGCTGAGACATGTGGCAGGACACCGACGATGTTGGCGAACATCAGGTCCACCTGCCCGCTCAGCAGGTCGATGAATGCCGGGGCAGCGCCCTTGTACGGCACGTGATTCATCTTTATCTTGGCGAGCGCCTGCAGATGCTCCATGCCCAGGTGCTGCAGATTGCCGATGCCGGCGGATGCATAATTGAGCTTGTCCGGATAAGAACGTACGAGCGCGATCAGATCCTTCACAGAGCGCACCGGCAACGACGGATGCACCACCAGCACCATCGGCGCGCCGATGATCTGGGTCACCGGCGCCAGATCTTTCTGCGGATCGTAGGGCAGGTCCCTGCGCAGCGTGACATTGACGGTAATCGGGCCGGAGTTGCCCAGCACCATCGTATAACCGTCGGGAGCCGACTTCGCCACCACATCGGCGCCGATGCTGCCGCCCGCACCACTGCGGTTGTCGACCAGCACCTGCTGACCCCACACTTGCGTGAGCTTCTGGCCCACCGCACGCGCGATCTCGTCGAGCGGCCCCCCCGGCGGGTACGGCACGACAAAACGCACCGGCTTCGCGGGAAACGATTGCGCCGATACGGGCAGCGCAAACACCGCTACTGCAATCAGCAATGCCAAGGCTGCCGCCTGGCTGAAGCCGGAAACGTGTCTCATGGCCATTCCCCTCCTCGGTCGACCGGTTCGCACCGGGATTAGAGATTCGCGGCGATCCAGTCCGCAACATAGGTTGCGCCCAGGAAACGGTTGTCGCCCTGGCAGTGTTCGGCGCCGCCCTCTTCTGCGGTAAACACCTTCAGTGTCTTTGTCTGCGAACCCACCGCGTCGTACAACAGCTGCGCATTGGCCACCGGCGAGATCGAATCCTCTGCGCCATGGGTCACCAGGAACGGGCAGGTGATCCTGCTGACGACGCCTTCGAGCTTGTAGGCCTCGCATTTTTTCATCGCGGAATCCATGTCGGGCATGCCCATGACCCAGGGCAGCTGGAAATGCGGCGCCGACACGCGGTTGCCGCCGGACTCGAGAATCTTGCGGCGCGTCACCCAAGTCGCGTGATAGTCATAGTGCCCGCCCCAGGCGATGCAGGCGGCAAACCGCTTCTCGAACGCCGCCACGCGGGGGGCGTAATAGCCGCCCATGCTGTAGGCCATGATCGCCACGCGCCCGGGATCGACATCGCGGCGCGATGCCAGATACTCGTAGGCAGCAGTGCCCGGCACTTCATAGTCAGGACGGCTGGGAATGTCCTGCAGCCGCAGCGCCTCGCCTTGCCCCGGCCCGTCGATGGCCAGCGTGTGGATGCCGCGCAGCGCAAGCTCGACGCCGCCAAACAGGATCGACAGTTCCTTGGTACTGTCGAGTCCGTCAAAAAAACACACCGTCGGCGCCGGTCCGGACACCGGTGCTTTCATGAACCACGCCGGCAGCGTGGTGGCCTTGCCCTGATGCACGTAGGGCACCTCGGCGCGCTCGATATTCGGATAGCGGTCCTTGATGCCGGCGCGAAAACAGCGCAGGCAGCTTTGGTAGAGCTCGGTTTTCTTCGGCCCCAGGGCGACGAAACGTTCGCCGACAAAATAGTAAGTGGCGGCGCGCAGGTAGTGTCCCGCTGCCGAGAGGATGCAACCGTCTTTTTTTGCGGCATCCCCCATCGCCTCGATGCGGAGCGCCTCTTTTTCCCATTCAATGCCCCAGGCCTCATTGTCGCCGACTCTGTCCTTGAGCCGGCGCCCGACACGATCCACTTCGCTCATCGCCGATCCGCCCCAGCGCGCCATCTCGATGACGATCATCATGCCCTGCGACCACATGAAGTTGTCGGGGAAATACTGGAATCCGGCTCTCATGCCTGTTGCCTCCCGTTATTGTTCAGACCGTGCCGTGCGGACGGCGCTAGCGCTTGATGCTGCCGGCCATGCCCACTGCCTGCAGCAGTTTCGCGTATTTCGCCGTATCGGATTTGATCAACGCCGCGAACTGTTCCGGAGTGCCGCCGACGGTTTCCGCGCCCTGCCGTGCCATGCGGTCGGCGATCTCGGGCAGGCGCAGCACGTCGTTGAGATCGCGGTTCAGGCGCTGCACGATTGCTGCAGGCGTGCCGCGTGGCGCCAGCACGCCGTGCCAGATGCTGGCGTCGAAACCCGGCAGCGTTTCACCCATGGCCTCGACGTCGGGCAATCCCCTGACCCGTTGCGGCGCCATCACCGCAAGCCCCCGAACGCGCCCTGCCTTCACGTGCGGCAACGCCGAAATCATCGGCCCGGCCGTCATGTGCATTTGCCCGGATATCGTGTCGGTCAAGGCCGGACCGCCGCCCTTGTAGGGTACGTGCACCAGCCGGATGCCGGTGGTCTGGGCAAACAATTCCACCGCCAGGTGTCCGGCACTGCCGTTGCCTGAGGATGCAAAGTTGAGCTGCCCCGGCCGCGCCTTGGCATAGGCAACCAGTTCGGCGACACTGTTGACAGGCAATGCGTTGGCGCCGATCAGCATGATGGCAATGGTATTGAGCTGGATCACCGGGGTGAAATCCCGTGCCGGGTCATAGGGCAGGTTGCGGTACAGCGTCTGATTGACCGAAACACTGGCCGGCAGACAGAACACCAGCGTGTAACCATCCGCCGGCGCCTTCGCGCCGATGTCGGTGCCGATGATCGCATTGGCGCCGCCGCGGTTGTCGATCACCAGTTGCTGCCTGAGGCGCTCAGCCAACGGCTGCGCGATCAGCCGCGCGACGGTGTCGGTGCCGCCGCCGGGCGGAAACGGCACGATGAAACGGATCGGGCGCGCCGGATAATCCTGCGCGACCGCGGCAAACGGCAGCGCCGGCACGGCGGCAGCCAGCAACATCAGGAATCGCAACATGTTGTTCTCCTCGCGCTACGTGCCGGTTGCACCCGCCTATTCGGCGGATATGCCGGCGGTTTTTATGACTTGCCCCCATTTTCCAATTTCGGATTTGATATACGCCGCAAACGCTGCCGGCGTGCCACCATCCGGCTCGAAGCCCTGTGTTTCCAGGCGCTGCCGCGTCGGGCCGGCGAGGATTTTCACGGTCTCACCATGCAGCCGGTCGATCACCACCCCGGGCGTGCGCGCCGGCGCAAGCAGCCCGTACCAGGTCGCCGCTTCGTAGCCCGTCACGCCGGATTCCGCAATCGTCGGCAGATCAGCCATCGCCTGTGAACGCTTCGCCGTGGTGACGGCAATCGGCCGCAGCTTGCCCGACTTTACATGCGGCATGGCCGCCGGCAGGGTTGCGAACATGATCTGCACCTGGCCTGAAATCAGCGCGATCAGCGACGGGCCGCCGCCCTTGTACGGCACATGGACCATGTCGATTTTCGCCATCGATTTCAGCATTTCACCGGCCAGGTGGGAGGAACTGCCGACGCCGGCGGAAGGAAAATTCAGTGTGCCCGGTTTGGCTTTTGCCAACGCCACGAGGTCTTTGACGGTTTTCACCGGCACCGACGGATGCACGACCAGGATGTTGGGCGTCACCGCAACCAGGCTGACCGGTGCAAAATCCTGCACCGGGTCAAAACCCAGTTTCCTGAACAAGCTCACATTTACTGCATTCGGCGCCACATTGCCCATCAGCAGCGTATAACCGTCCGCGGCAGCACGGGCCGCCAGCTCGGTGCCGATATTGCCGGTGGCACCGCCGCGGTTGTCGACGACGACATTCTGGCCCAGCCGCTGCGCCAGTTGCTCGGCCATCACCCGCCCGACCTGATCGGTGCCGCCGCCCGGCGGATAAGCGACGATCATGCGGATCGGCCGTACGGGATAGGCATCTGCGGCGAGCGCGGTCTGCGCGGCGCCCAGCCACGCCGTCGACAGCACTAAAAATGTGGTCACCATGGGCTGCATTGGACTCTCCCGGTTGATTCCGGCGCTATCGGGCCAGCGGCAGGGTAACGGGACGACCCGTGGCGATCGAATGCTCGATCGCCAGCGTCGCTTCCAGATTGATCCGCGCCTCACCCGGCGTCGCCAGCGCACAGGGCTTGCCCATGGACAGATGATCCAGCCAGGCCCGCGTCTCGTTGGGAATTGGCCCCCAGAACTCGCCCAGTGCCCAGTCGCCCGGCGTGCCGCTCTGCAAAAACACCATGTTGACCTGGTGATCGGGCAGGTAGACGTGCGGGATGCCCTTGTTGGTATACATCAGCTGATCGGTGTGGTCATCATCGAGAATCATCACACCCTCGGTGCCGAGCACTTCGACGCGCGCGGCATGACCCAGCGCCGGATACTTCTCGGGCAATGCGTAGCTGACGCCGAGGTTCACCACGGCGCCGTCGTCGTAGGTCATGATCGCGTAGCTGACATCGTCGACTTCATCGTAGCCCGCGGCTTTCAGCACCCCCTTCTGCCCGCGCGCATAGACTTCCACCAGCCGGTGGCCCTCATGCAGCCAGTTCATCAAATCCACATAGTAGGTCAGCGCATCGACCACCGGCGTCGCATGGCGGTTGCGGCCGAGCATGGCCAGCGCCTGCGAGCGGGAGTTGAATACCCGTGCGGCGCCGCCGGTCAGCGTCCCGATGCGGCCCTGGACGATCTGCTCCTTGGCAATCAGGTAGCGTTCCTTGTAACGCCGGCTGTAGCCGACATGGACCGCGACGCCGGATTTTTCGATGGCACGGATCACGCGATCAGCGTCCGCCAGCGACAGCGCAATCGGTTTCTCGACGAGCACCGGCTTGCCGAGTTCCAGCGCCTTCAGGATCGGCGCAACATGCTCACCTTCGCTGGTGGAAACGATGACCGCGTTGACTTCCGGGTGGGCGATGATCGCGTCATTGTCGGCCGAATGTGTTGTGGCGCCCACTTTGCGCGCCAGCGCCGCGGCCTTCTCGCCGTCCCGGTCGGCGGTGGCGATGAAGCGCACGGCCGGATGTCCGGCAGCAAGCTGCGCACGCAATCCGCCGATACGGCCGGAGCCGATAACGGCAAGGCCCAATGTCCTGCGTTCGATGATCCCCTCCGTACCGCCGTTCCTTAGTGCCGGCTCGCGCCATGCACGATGGCGTCATCGGCGGCTGCAGACCGCATTCATTTTCGGTACAACCAGACTGGAACTCCGTGTCTTGCCGGAGCATCGCAGTCTAGCCAAGGGACATCCCGGATACAAGCTGCGGCCTGCAATGGCTCTACAGCATGTGGAATAAAGAAGCGCGCCGCGCGGCGGAGTGAGGGGAATAACGGCGCAGCGCGCGCAAACCGGAAGCGGGCAGGCCCTGCTACTTGCTGATGCCAGCGGCCTTGACGACCTGCTGCCAGCGTGCGACTTCCGCCGCGAGGTATTTGCCGAATTCCCGCGGCGTGGTGGCATGAACCGTTAAACCCTGCCCGGAGAAACGTTCCGCAATGCGCTGCTCACGCGCCTGTTTCGCCAGATCACCCTGCACCCGCGATACCACCGCGGCCGGCGTGCCCGCCGGAACCAGCATGCCGTACCAGGTGGTATATGAGTAGCCGGACAAGCCCGCCTCGCTCGCCGTCGGCATGTCCGGAATACCATTCACGCGCTGCGCGCTCGTCACCGCGACGCCAACCAGCCGACCGGCACGCACCTGCGGCAACGCGGTCGCCATGTTGGTCACCATGAACTGGATTTCGCCGGACAACAGTGCGGTGGTCGCCAGTCCGGCGCTCTTGTAGGGCACATGCAGGGTATCGACCCTGGCCGACATCCTGAACAGTTCGTTGGCGAGATGACTGGCCGTGCCGTTGCCGGCGGAACCGAACGCGTATCTGCCCGGCTCCTTCTTGAACAGCCCGATGAGTTCGGGCAGTGTCTTCGCCGGCAACTTCGGATTCACGGCAATGATGCTCGGCTGATCGGCAATCAGCGTAATCGGCGCAAAGTCCTTGAGGATGTCGTAGGCAATGTCCTTGTACAGCGCGGGACCGATCGCCATCGTCGAGCTCGACACCAGCGCGGTGTAGCCGTCAGCGGGCGCCTTGGCGACGATCGCGGTGCCGAGGGTGCCGCCGGCGCCCGGCCGGTTGTCGATGACCAGTGCCTGTCCCCACGCATCCGTCAGTGCCTGCGCCGCAATCCGTGCGACGATATCGCTGCCCCCACCCGGCGCCAGCGGCACCACCACGCGCACGGGTTTGGCCGGATAGGCCGGCTCCGCAGCATGCGCCGGCTGGCCGATAAAAAATGCGCCGGCAACGCAGGCGCACAGGTACAATCTGGCAACTTTTGTATCAAGCGACACGGCGACTTCCCCTGGCGAACGCACACCGGCGTGCGGATGAGACGAGAAGTTAGCCGCTGCGTGTTACAAAAGCATGACACCGACCCTTTTCAGGACGCCGCCTTGCCGGTCAGCCAGACACTTTCGATCTGGGGCACCGCGTCGGCGATGCGTCCGGCAATCTCCGTGGCCGTCAACGAGCTCAGCGGATGCCGGATCACCACCGCATCCAGCCCGGTCATGCCCAGCGCATCGCGCTGGGTCGCCGCCTCCAGCGTGAATTCGCTGGTGACGATGACCGCCGTCGGCAGCCCCTTGGCCTCCAGGGTCACGGCGTCGTGCATACAGCACGACGTACATGACCCTCAGTCACCGATCGCGGTCAGTGCGATGTCGTGGTTGGCGACGATCTCGGCGATCAGCTCCGGCGCGGCGTTGGATGAAAAGCTGCCCTTGGTGAAATAATTCACCGCGGCCAACCGGTGCCGGCGCTGGAGTTCATCACGCACCCCGCGCAGCATTTTGTTGCAGTTCCATTTGGAATTGTCGAGGATCGCCAGCCGCAGGCCGTCGAGTTTTTTGACCCGCGGCGCTATGTTCATCGCTGCGGCTTCGACAATGCCGCGCGGATCGTAGACCGTTGCTGATTGCATATTCGTCTCCGTCAGAGTCTCAAAGATAACAGGTGCCGTCGACGCACTGTGCGCCGCCGCCCGCGGGCGCCGCGCCGCCCAGCGCGCGCAGCACCGGTGCGGACATCCGCCCCCAGCCGGGGATGAACGCCGAAAAGCGCCCCGCTTCGCCGCCGGCGACGAAGACGTGGATGTTGTCGGGACTGGGCACGATCGGCGTGCGCGCGTCGGGTTCGCGTTTGTACCAGACCGGCAGCGTGCGGTTGTAGACCTTGCCGTAGCGCTCGCCGCAATAAAGGTCCTTCCACAGGTTACCGGAATGCGCCCACAGGTAATGGCGGATGTCGTGGCGCTTCCAGCCGTGCTTTGCAATCGTCTGCGCGTGTTCGATGCCCAGCACCACCGCGCAATGCCCGCCCGATACCGCGTTGTTGTTGCAGATCGTGCTCATCGCCGAGCAGACGCTGTCGAGGATACCCTCGGGGTCGTTGGCGAAATGGTTGGTCACGCTGTGCGGCGGTTCGGCGGCCAGCACGAACACCGCGGAATCCTCCGCCTTGTAGCCTTTTTCAACATGGTATGGCGCGAACGGGCTCTGTTCCTCATTCTCGGCGATGCAATAGGTGTATTTTCCGGGGTGCCCCAGCGTGCTCTTGTCGAGCAGCCCGGGCCAGCCGCCACCGACATTGAGCAGCATCAACCGGACCGCGCGGCCGATGGTCGCGTTCGCCCGGTTGCCGGAGCCGAACACGTTGCAGCCGGCATTCATGCCAATCTGTGTGCGCACCGGGCCGTTGACCACCAGCAGCGGACTTGCCATGTGGGTGGTTGCCTGCACGCCGTTCAGGTTGAACGGCTGCGCCGTTAGCGCCAGCATTGCAGCTTCGACCACCGGCGCGTACTCCGGCAGGCAACCCGCCATCACCATGTTGATCGCCAGTACCTCGCGCGTCAGGCTGCCCCAGCGCGGCGGCACGCGGCACACCGGCTGCTGTGCATTGCCGCCCAGCGCGGCGATCACCGCGGCGATTTTCTCCGCGGTCGGCGGCACCAGCGGAAACCCGTCGGAGTATCCCTGCTCGTAGTACCACTCGATCAGGTCGGTGCCGGAGGGTGGCGCGGTAGTCCGCTTGGCGATGTCGACAGATGCCATCAGTGTCTCCCTAGAGGCCATACAGATTAGACAACATCACCATGCCGTGCAATGCAGCGGGTGTGCCGCGTCCATATGGCGATCTTTAGCCGGCGGCGGCAGGTGATCGCGTTGACAATCGCGGCGGGAATGCATAGAACAGCCGCTAAACTGAACGCCAGGAGGAAAAACGATGATCCATGCCGAGCCCGGATTGTTCCTGCGCCACGAACCGCTGGCTGCCACGACCCCGCTGGTTGTGGATGTCTCGCGCAGCGGCCGTGAATATCCCAAGGAATACCGTTCGCCGCTGCCATTCACGACCGTGCACGACAACGTGTCGATGTATGTGGAAGACCTGTGGGCTGGCGCACCTGCAGCAGGCGGCACGCTGCTGTTCTGTTCGTTCCCCAATACCTGGATTGACGTCAATCGCAATGAAGCCGACATGGATCCGGCCATCGTCGACGGGCTATGGCCCAAACCGCTCAAACCCTCCGCGCGCACACTCGAAGGTCTGGGACTGATCAAGACAAAATCGCGATACGGCGAGCCCTTCCAGGAACGCAAATTGACGGTCGCTGAAATCGAGGAGCGCCTGGTGCAGTATTACCGCCCGTACCACGCCGAACTGAAACGCCTCATTGACGAAACCCACGGACGTTTCGGCGTATTGCGCCAGATTTCCTGCCACTGCATGTCAGCCGTCGGCGCACCGACCCATCCGGATGCCGGCAAACCGCGCGCCGATTTCTGCATCAGCGATCTGCATGGAAAAACCTCGTCACCGTCAACCATGGCGCTGGTCATCGATACGCTGAAAAGCCGCGGGTACAGCATCTCCGTCAACGACCCCTACGTCGGCAATGAACTGATCGGCCGCCACGGCGACCCGCTACGCGGCATCGACTCGATCCAGGTCGAGATCAACAAAAAACTGTTCATGGACACGAAAACCTTCCGCAAGACCACCGGATTCGACAAACTGAAAGCCGACCTCGACCACTTGCTGAAAGTGGTCGCCGGCGCCGCGCTCAGCCAAAGCACCTGAGTGCGGCTCGCACGGTCAGTTGGCCTTGGCGCCGGACGCCCTGACCACCTTCGCCCATTTGGCGACGTCGCGCTGTACGACTTTTGCGAATTCCTCCGGACTCGTCGCGTAGACTTCGGCACCCTGTTTCAGCAACAATGCCTTGACGTCGGGTGCATTGATGATGCTGACGATATCGCCGTTCAACTGCGTGATGATGTCGCGCGGCGTACCCGCCGGCGCGAACACGCCGTACCAGGCAACCGCCTCATAACCCGGCAATCCCGCCTCAGCGACGGTCGGGAAGTCCTGCGCGCTGGGAAAACGTTTGGCGCTGGTAACGGCAAGACCGCGCAGCTTGCCTGACTGCACCAGCGGCAGCGACGACACAATGGTCGCAAACGATAGCGCCACCTCACCTGCGACCACAGCCGGCATCGCCTGTGCGCCGCCCTTGAACGGCACATGCAGCATTTCCACGTTCGCCATGCTGGTGAACAACGCACCGCTCAGGTAGAGGAAGTTCCCCGACGATGCATAGGACAGTTCACCGGGCCGTGCGCGCGACAGCGCAATCAGCTCCCGCACGCTCTTCACGGGTATCGAAGGGTGGGCGACCAGCATGTTGGGCAGTAGCGCGGCCGGGGTCACCGGCGCGAAATCCTTCACCGGGTCATAGGAGGGCTTGGCGTAGAGGCTCGCATTGATCGCATGGGTTCCGGTCGTACCCATCACCAGTGTGTAACCGTCGGGGTTTGCGCGCGCCGCGATTTCCGAGCCGACCACGCCGCCCGCGCCGCCACGGTTGTCAACCACTGCAACCTGGCGCTTGTACCGGTCGTTGAGTTTCTGCGCAACGATGCGCGTGACCACGTCCGTAGCACCGCCGGGCGGAAAAGGCACCACAAAACGGATCGGGCGGGCCGGATAGTCTTTGACCTGGGCATGAGCTGCGCCAAAAACGCTCGCCAGCGCCGTTGTCGCCATGAATATTGCCGCAATGCGCATCGTTGCTCTCCCCGTCAGGTTGATCACACCAAGCTTAGCAAGCTTCACGCCCGCCCGGTCAGGATATGCCGCGCCTACCCCCAGCCGCGGTCTGCAAATCCACCGCGCTGGCGCGTAGCGCTGCATCGGCCCGCAACACCGCCTTGGCAATCTTGTGCGTCGGCGTGTGCGGCAGTTCGTCGACGAAGGCTACAAAACGCGGCACTTTCTGCGGGGCGAGGCGGGCACTGCACCAGTCGGCGATTTCCTCGGCAGTGACTTGGGCACCGGGTTTGGTGGCGACAACCACAAAAATATCGTCTTCTCCCAGTTCGGAAGGCACGGCAATCGTGCCCGCTTCGGCAACGGCCGGATGTTCACCGACCACGCGGTCGAGTTCGGCGGCAGCGATGTTTTCGCCGCGGCGGCGGATAATGTCGCGTTTGCGCGAAAGGAAATAGTAATAGCCGTCGCTGTCGCGCCTGACCAGGTCGCCGGTCTTGAACCAGCCGTCATGGAAGCTGCTGGCGGTCTGCTCCGGGTCGCGAAAATAACCCTGCATGATGATCGGCGTCTTGACCCACAACTCGCCCGGTTCGCCGTCGGGCACATCGCGGCCCTCGTCGTCGACCACGCGGCACTGCGCCCAGGGACGCGACGGATCGGGGTGCCGGCCGACCGGGCCCATGCTGCCCGGCTTCTGCGGACCTTCGAACGGGTTGCAGGTCACGCCGGGGATCTCGGTCATCCCGTAGCCGCCGATACGGTGCGGGATCTTGAAATCATTCTTGAACGTCTCATCCATGCTCGCGCGCACGCCATACACCTTGGCAATGCGGTGATCCGGGCGGAATTCGCCGCGCGGGCGGTTGCGCAGGATGCTGCCGATGGCCTCGATGATGTTGACCTGGGTCGCGCCGGTGTCGACCGCTGTCTGCCAGAAGGTCGATGCCGAGAATTTCGGGATGATCACCATGCTCGCACCGGCGGCCAGCGTGCCGGCCAGCGAGTAGAACATCGCATTGATGTGGAACAGCGGCAGCACGATCATGACGCGGTCGTCGTCCTGCAGATAGACGCGTTGCACAAAAGCCTCGCCCCCGGTAACAAAACTCTTCTGGCTGTGCATCGCGCCCTTGGGGAAACCGGTGGTGCCCGAGGTATAGACAATCAGGCAGGTCGCATCGCCGGTGATGTCGGCAGGCATCACGGTTTGCGGTACTGACTTGAGCAAGTCTTCGAGCAGCGGTGCAGCGCCGGCCGCGGCATCGAGCATGATGAACCACGCGGGCGTGTTCAGGCCGGCCGCTGCGTCGTGCGCGACTGCCAGCGTATCCTGCGTCGCTGCGACCGCACTGACCTCCGCGTGATGCAGCACGTACTTCGCCTCTGCGACGCCGAACTCCGGATTGACCGGCACCATGATCGCGCCCAGCCGCGCCAGCGCGAACAGCAGAATCACGTGGCCGTCACAGTTGCGCGCCATCACGGCCATGCGATCGCCGCGACCAATGCCGCGTGATGCGAGCACGCGCGCGGTAGCGTCCACCGTTTGCATGAATTGCCCCCACGACCAGGTGCGGTCGCGGTAGATCATGAAGGGGCGCGCCGGATCGCGGCTGGCGCGGCTGGCCAGCGCACCGTTGAGCGTGTAGTCGTGTTCGGGGTAGAGGCGCAGGACTTCGAGAGGCTTTTTCATGGTCCGGAATTCGATGGGTGTCTCGGGATTTTGGCATACAATCGTCGCTCACCTCACCGGCCAGTCCATATACAGAGACACGGAACCATGAGCTTCTTCACGCCACCGCAACGCATCACCGCTGACGTTTTCACCGAGCTGCCGAAAAAATTCCGCCGCACCAGGGTCTCCGCCGAGCGCCTCGCCGCCGGGCGGCCCGCTCCGCAAGGCGGCTGCTTTCTCGAAGGTCCGTCGTTCGACCGCAAGGGCAATCTGTATGTCACCGATATTCCGTTCGGTCGCATTTTCCGGATCTCACCGCAGGGCGCATGGGACCTGGTTGTTGAATACGACGGCGAACCCAACGGCCTGAAGATCCACAAGGATGGCCGCATTTTCGTGGCCGACCACAAGCGCGGCCTGATGCTGCTCGACGCGAAACGCGGCCGCATCGAGACTCTCCTCAACCGTTACAACCTGGAAACTTTCAAGGGTCTGAACGATCTGGTGTTCGCCAGCAATGGCGACCTCTACTTCACTGACCAGGGCCAGACCGGGCTGCAGAATCCGACGGGGGCGGTCTACCGGCTGCGCGGCAACGGGAAACTGGAACGTATCGCCGACAACATTCCCAGCCCGAACGGGCTGGTGCTGAACCAGACGGAAAACATCCTGTTCGTGGCCGCCACCCGCGCCAACGCGGTGTGGCGCCTGCCGCTGATGCCGGACGGCACGGTGTCGAGGATGGGCGTGTTCATCCAGATGAGCGGAGGGCGTGGACCCGACGGCATGGCGATCGACGAAGACGACGGGTTGGCGGTGGCACACCCGGATATGGGCGCAGTATGGATCTTCAATCACCGCGGCGAGCCGTTGTACCGTATCGACTCGCCGGGCACCGATGTGATCACCAACTGTGCCTTCGGCGTGCGCAACCCGCACCGCCTCTACATCGTCGACTCCGAGGGCGGCGCCATTCTCAGCGCAGAACTGCCGACGCCGGGACAGAAGATGTATTCACATGCCTGACCGACCATGGATGTCCCCCCGGTTCCCGTGAAGGGACAAACGTGACCTGCGTCAAGTTCAGCGCACGAGCAAATCAACAAACTCGTGCACCGGCATGGCCTCGAGCTTTTTCTGATCCAAGCAGGCTTCCGTAATCACCGCCTTCTGTTTCGCCGCAAATACCCTGCTCACGTTCTCGTTGAATTTCTTAATCACCGCCGGGATGCCTTCCTTGCGGCGTTTGCGGTGACCCAGCGGATAGAGCACTTCCGACAGCGGCGTCTTGCTGCCGTCCTTGAAGAACACCTGGATCGAATTGGCGTTGGTGCGCTTGGCCGGGTCGTGGTATTCGCGCTCGTATTTCGCGTATTCGGTCAGATGCATTTTCGCGCGCAGCGGGTCGATACGCGGATCGGCCGCGATCTCGTCCTCGTAGTGCTTGGCCGTCATGTCGCCGTAGATCAGGCCGATCGCCATCATGTACTGCATGCAGTGGTCGCGGTCGGCGAAGTTGGCCAGCGGGCCGGTCTTGTCGAGAATCACCATCGTCGAATTGTGGCAGCGCACGTCGATATGCTTGATCTGGTCGAGGCGGTCCTTGACCAGCGGATGCAGCTTGATCGCGGCCTCCACCCCGGTCTGGCCGTGGAAGGCGGTCGGATACGGGATCTTGAACAGTGTGTTTTCGATGACGTAGCTGCCGAACGGGCGCTGGAATCTGAACGGCTTGCCGTCGAACAGCACTTCGTAGAAACCCCAGCGCTTGGCGGTCAGTGCCGACGGATAGCCCATTTCCCCCTTCTTCGCCAGCAGCGACAGCCACACCGCGCGTGCGGATGCATCGCCCGCCGCCCATGATTTGCGGGCGCCGGTGTTGGGCTTGCGGCGGTAGGTCGCCAGCGCGTGACCGTCGACCCAGGCGTTCGACAGCGCGTTGATGATTTCCTCGCGGCTGCAACCGATCAGCTGTGACACCGCTGCGGTGCTCGCGATCTTGACCAGGATCGTGTGATCCAGGCCGGCGGCAGTGAAACCGTTCTCCAACGCGAGTCCGCCCTGCACTTCGTAGGCCTTGATGATCGCCGACAGCACTTCGCGCATTTTCAGCGGGGTCTTCCCTGCGGCCTGCCGCGTGCGCGACA
>Ga0105107_10001807_pt1 | contig 13950 bp, 13 predicted proteins | sample PPLLaktember2015_6_FD_79335 | JGI IMG/M metagenome (GOLD analysis project Ga0105107, IMG submission 79335) | Freshwater sediment microbial communities from Prairie Pothole Lake near Jamestown, North Dakota, USA - PPLs Lake P8 Core (1) Depth... | ecosystem: Environmental > Aquatic > Freshwater >...
ATATTGCAGAAGGAACTTCACGATTTAGTAACAAAGACAGAAAAAATTTCTTTGTGATTGCCCGAGGTAGTGCATTTGAATGTGTGGCTATCCTGGAATATCTTCTTGAAACAAAGGAGATAAATCAGGATTTTTTCCTGGAAAGTGAGAAAAAACTTGAAGAAATCTCAAAAATGCTGTTTGGATTAATCAAGAATCTGGATTAATGTACTAAACGGCACAAGAGGTCAAAACTGACCTCTTGTTTCTTTTAATGACATTCTGAAACCCTCACTAATTCGAAGGATGAGATGTACAGTAATTTTCAGGGGGAGGGTTGCAACTTTTCTATTGAAGAATATGAGTTTTTTGGCGGAGTTGCAACCAGAAATAGACTTATGTATTGGAATTCAGACTTCCTGTAATATTCCAGGAGGTTCTCCAACATTGAGTGCGCTTAGGTTTGATGATATTATATCGTCTTTCCCATACTCTTATGGTTGCAGCCAGGATTCCGGTCAGTTTTTCAAGCCCATATAAGGTGTAATGTCTCATCCTTAGAGTAATTCTGATGATAAATATAGAAAAAAAGCCATCTGCATATAACAGATAGCTTTAATTTGTTATGGTAATATTCAAATATTAACTACTTAGGGAGCAGTACTCCGTTTATAACATGAACAACTCCATTGGTACCTTTCAAATCTGCGACGGTTACAAAAGCTGAGTTACCAGATTCATCAGTTAATTTAACTTTGCCCATATCCAGTGAAGCAGTTAGCTTGCCACCGCTGACAGTTGTTAAGACTGCTTTACCATTACCTTTTTTGATAGCATCCATTACTGCTGCCGCATCAAGATTTCCGCTTACTACATGATAAGTTAAAATTTTTGCTAATTGCGCTTTATTCTCTGGTTTTAGCAGATTTGCAACAGTCCCTTCAGGCAGCTTATCAAAAGCTGCATTTGTCGGAGCAAAGACAGTAAAGGGACCAGCACTTTTCAACGTGGCTACTAAATCAGCAGCTTTTACTGCAGCTACAAGAGTTGAATGATCTTTTGATCCGATAGCAATATCAACAACATCTTTTCCCTGACCGAAAACAGTTATTGACCATATTAATGCAAAAAATAAAACACTTAATTTTTTCATAATTATATTTTTTAGTTTATAAATACTAAACAATCATTATATGTTTTTGTTCTGTATTTATTATTTTATTTAGAACCATATGTATTTCCATATATTATTCAAATAATATGTATATTATTGTTTTTTAGTATTTTAAATATTTTTCGCTTGTTGATTCGAACATTTTTAATGAATATATGTTCTTATTATTAACATTATATATGAACACCAGTCATCGGACCGAGGCACAAAATTATTAGCTTAAAAATAAAATGGACTAGCTAAACTCAATAGAATCATTCAATAGCAAAGTGAACAGTTGTAGTTTAATTATTAATTTCTAAAACATGAAGAAGATGAAAGTGATTATAGTATTCATTATAGTTTTTATTGTATTATTCGTTTTATTTCAATCTTTTACAACTTTGCCAAAAAATAAAACTGAAGAACAAAAACATTCACTCATTCGAAAGTACAAGGATTTTGAAATCAGATTTTATCCTTCTGCTACAATTGCAACAATTAATTCGAATGCAAAGACTTACAGGGATCTTTCAGGCCCCGGTTTTAGGAAACTTGCGGGCTACATCTTTGGCAGCAATGAAGCTAATACGAAAATTTCTATGACTTCACCTGTACAGATGGATGTCAATGATTTTGTTTCAACCATGAGCTTCGTAATGCCTTCGGCATATACAAAAGAAACCCTGCCAAAACCGAATGACCCAAATGTCCAAATAAAAAACACTGCAGATGAATATGTTGCTGTAATAAGATTCGGTGGATATGCTTCTGATAAAGATCTGAGATTCTATTCGGAAAAACTTCAGAATCTTTTGAAAGAAAATGCGATCATCTCCTTTGGTAATTATAGATTTCTGGGGTATAACCCTCCATTCCAGTTTATTGGCAGAAGAAATGAAATTATTGTTGCAGTTGAATGGAAAGAATAAAAAAGGATGTCTTTTTGTATATTATTGATTGTAAAATAAATATAAGGTTATGAAGAATAAATTATTGCTTTCCGCAATATGTTTTGTGTTGATACTGTCATTTAAAGTTTTATCACTGAATGCTCAGGCTTCATTAGATCTGGAAACGGGTGCTGTCGGAACGGGTTATAATAATGTCCGTATTCCCGGGGATCAGGGGACACTTTTTTCTTTGAAAGATGATTTAAAATCAAAAACAGAGATTTTTTTCCGGCTAAGAGTCAGTTATACAATAAAATCCCGACATACTTTGTCATTATTATATGCTCCACTCGAAACTGTCTCAAATGGGAATTTACCATATGACATATTCTTTGAAGGCGTAACTTTTCCTGCGAATACAGACCTTACGGGAACATATAAATTTAATTCGTACAGATTAACATATCGTTACGAAATTGTACTTAAACCGAAGTTTGAATTCGGGCTCGGTTTTACTGCAAAAATAAGAGATGCAAAGATTTCACTTGCTGCTTCAGGATTAGAAAGTGAAAAGACAAATGTGGGCTTTGTACCAATTATCAATTTCAGGATGTTATGGAAGCTTGATGAAAAATTCGGCATCCTTTTAGAGGGCGATGCCCTTGCAGCAAAACAGGGCAGAGCAGAAGACGTTCTGATTGCAGCAACATACAGGGCTTCCAACCGGATTGGATTAAAGGCCGGATACCGCATACTTGAAGGTGGTGCCGATAATGATGAGGTTTACAATTTTGCTCTGTTCAATTATGCTTCGGTTGGCCTTTTTATATATCTCTGATTTAATTATTTATATATATGTAAAAGAGTAAACTAAATTATTTTCTTAAATTAGAGAGGATGAAATATAAATTGGCAAACTGACATTCCAGCATTTACATTGCCTGATTTATCTCTTCAACTTGCAATCACAAGCTAAAGAGCATGTTGAAGAAGCTTTGAGAGTTTTGAAGAAACTAAAATAAAGATATATTTAAGTTACTAACCTTTAAACCATGTGTCTGTAATTATGGACTCTTTAAAAGCATTCATGAATAAGATTCAGATAGGAGACCCTATTCCATCCTTTACCCTTAAAGATCAGAATGGTAATGATTTTGATATTTCATCTTTTCTGGGTGGATTAGTCCCAGGTCGGGTGACATATGTTGCAGACCGTTCAGGCAAGGTAGTTTATATCTTCGATTCTCAGACAGAGACTCAGCGTCATGCAGATGAAGCTTTAAAGATCTGCCTCCTGTTAAAAAGAACTGATAATGTGAATAATAGATCTATACCCAGTTAACTTAACCTGAAGTTATATGCTTACAAAAGATTTAATAAAGGATTTATGGAGTAAAACATACAACACAGAAGGGAAACCTGATTGGTCACATATTCTTCCATATTACGATAATAATATATATTTCAGGGATTCTATTCAGGAAATACGTGGAATTGAGGAGTTCAGAAAAATGACAGAACGCCTGACAAAACGATCAAAAGACCTTAAAATGAATATTGTAAATGCTTCCTTGGAGGAAAATAAAATTTATATCGAATGGGAAATGACTCTGAGTTTTAAGAAATATCCAAGCTCAATATTATATGGCTCAAGCCGACTGACTTTAAGTGAAGGAGGGAAAATTATAGAGCAAAGAGATTATTATGACTTATGGGGAGATATTTTTGACAATATTCCAAGGTTTGGAAAAGCGTACAGGAAATTTATGAAAAGAAAGTTTGGTTAATCTTATTACTTTGAAATATTGGTTAGAAAATCTAATTAAATATGAAGAGCAATATGAAAAAAATTACATGCCTATTATTGTTTCTATCATTCCTGTTTCGTGGAACCGTGAATGCACAGACAGGCGTCCGTTTCGGATTGAAAGCTGGTTACAGCCTGGCCACTCAATATGGGATTACTCCTGCTGACAATACTTTTATGGTTAATACTCATAGCAGGAATGGCTTTGCAGGAGGCGTATTCGCATATTTTCCAATAACTGAATCAGTAGGTATTCAGCAGGAGCTTATATATGCTATGAAAGGGTCGAGGCAGAATGTTACAATTTCCACTCCTGTTAACATAAATACTGTTTCTGAATATAATTTGAACTATTTCGAGATGCCAATATTAATAAAATACAAATTTGTCAATATAAAGAATTTTGGGATTTATGGCAGCACCGGTATTGCATTATCATTGTTAATGAACGGAGAATACCGTATTAACAGTACAATTAATATGGGCGGACCTCCGACAATAGTCAAGGAATCCGGCAATATGAAAGGTCTTGATACCTTCGACTATGCATTCGTATATGGAGCCGGCACGGATTTCAAATTTCTCAGGGAGGACTTTTTCATTGAATACCGTATGACAGTTGGGTGGAACACATTGGCAATGCCTAATGCTTCAGGAGCAGATCCAGTACCGTTACGTAACCAGGATTATATTTTTGCTGTTGGCATGTATTTCTAAAAATTTGAGTAAAATTATCTAATTATATGAAATCCATAGAAGGTTGTTAGTTAACTGGTATATATGAAAAATAAAAAGTTTGCTAAATATTTCAGGGAATATGATTGGTCCAACATTTTTGCAATGATCAGGAACAACAAGTCTGATCCGAAAATATGTAATAATACATACGCTGGCAAACATGTTGTTATTACAGGTGCAACTTCAGGAATTGGATACTTAACTGCAAGAAAATATGCTTCAATGGGCGCCAACCTGATCTGTGTAAATAGAAATCCTGCAAAATCTGAAGCTCTAAAGAAGGAGATTGTTGGTGAATTCGCCGTTAAGTGTGAGTATATATTAGCTGATTTGAGCAAGCTTGATGAAATACACAGAGTCGGTAAGGAGCTGACTCAAATAAATACTGAAATTGATGTTCTAATTCACAACGCTGGCATTTATCTTACTAAGAGAGAAACTACTACAGATGGTCTTGAAAAGATCTTTGTGATACAGCATTTAGCTTCGTTCATAATAAATTATCTGTTAATGGATAAGCTTAAATCTCAGGAAAAGGCCAGAATTATTATGGTCAATTCCGAAGGTCACCGTTTTGCTACCTGGGGATTGAGACTGGATGATTTGAATTGGGAAAGACGTCGTTATTCCGGTCTGAAAAGCTACGGTTCTGCCAAGCTTGCCCAGCTTCTGTCCATGATCGTTTTTGACGAACAATTCCAAAATACAGGTGTATCGATAAATGCAATGCATCCCGGAGCTGTTAAAACTGAAACAGGCCAGGAAAACGGACCGGTTTACCGGTGGTATAAAAGGAACTTTATTGATAAAACATTAAAATCGCCTGAAATATCTGCAGAAGCATTATACTATCTCGGAGTTTCAAAAGACGTAGAAGCTGTTAGTGGAAAATTCTTTAATTTAACCACCGAAGAGGAACCGGCACCACCGGCACTGGACAAAGAAGTAGCGTATGATCTCTGGGAAAAAAGTATGGAATTAGCAGGATTGACTGGTTTAAAAAAGTAAATTTTATCGCTTAATTAATTTATAGGAATTTCCGGATTGATTAAATATGGCTGAAAACAAATACGATACTATAATTGTAGGGGGAGGGATTGCCGGATTGACTTCGACAGCCTATCTCTTACGTTCGAAACAAAAAATATTGCTTATTGAAAAAAATAAGGAATGCGGAGGACTGGTTAATTCAATTACCCGTGACGGCTTTCATTTTGATACCGGTGTAAGAGCTTTGGAAGATGCAGGTATTATTTTGCCTATGTTAAAAGATTTAGGCATTGAGCTCGAATTTGTTAAAAGTCCGGTTTCTCTGGGTATTGAAAACGAAATCATACATATAGAGAATTTAAATAGCCTGAATGAATATAAGGAGCTTCTGACAAAATTTTATCCGGAAAGTGTAGAGGAAATTAACGAGGTATTAAGAAGCATAAGTAAAATAATGAAACACATGGATGTACTCTATGGAATTGAAAATCCGGTATTTAAAGATTTAAAACATGACAGGGATTTCATTTTCAAAAAACTTTTACCCTGGTTCCCAAAATTTATTTTTACTGTTGGAAAAATAAACCGCATGAACATGCCGGTTGAGGAATATCTGGAATCATTTGTAAAAACCGCTTCATTAAGGGATATTATTTCACAGCATTTCTTCAAAAATACTCCAACCTTTTTTGCAATGAGCTATTTTTCATTGTACCTGGATTATTTCTATCCCAAAGGGGGAGTAGGAAATCTGTCAGAAGCCTTGAAAAACAAAATAATAGAGTGTGGAGGAGAAATAAGGACAGATACAAAAATTATTGAAGTAATGGCTGAAAAACGTCTTTTAAAAGATCAAAATAATATCACTTATAAATATGACAATCTTATCTGGGCTGCCGATTTAAAAACACTCTATAAAATTGCAGAAACAGAAGGTCTATTGCCCATTATCAAATCAAAATTTGAGGATATAAAAAACAAGATGCTTAATAACCGAGGCGGAGATTCTGTGTTTTCTTTATTCCTGGAAGTAGATGAGCCGCTTGAAAGTTTTAGGAAAATCGCTCATGGACATTTCTTTTATACTCCCTCGAAACTAGGTTTAGGTGGAACTCATAGGGAGGAGCTTGATTATCTGCTATGTAATTTTGGAAAAGTTGAAAAGGAACAAATTTTGACCTGGCTGGACAAATTTACCAGATTAAACACCTATGAAATTTCTATTCCCGGCCTTAAAGATCCCGAATTGGCGCCTCCGGGCAAAACCGGCCTTATTATCAGTTTCCTTGCTGAATATGATTTGTTTAGTAAAATTCAAAAAGCAGGCTGGCTTGATGAGTTTATATCGGACCTTGAGAATCGTGTTTTGAATGTTATAACTGATTCTGTCTACCCTATGTTAAAAGATAGAATTATTGCACGTTTTTCTTTTTCACCCTTAAGCATTGAGAGTAGAGTTGGCAGTTCTGAAGGAGCAATTACCGGATGGTCATTTCAAAAATCTATGCCGGTAATAAACAAAATTCAGTTCTCGGATCGTTCAGTTCTGACACCAGTACCTTCAATTTATCAGTCAGGACAATGGGCTTACAGTCCGGCAGGAGTGCCAATGTCAATTTTAACCGGTAAACTTGCTGCTGACAGGATATTAAAACGAATGAAGAAGTTCAAAAAAGCATAATTTCCTGAAATATAAATATCAGAACAATCATCCCCAAAGTTTTGAAAATGATACAATTAAGGTCCGTTTCTAAATCCTTCGGAAATATTGAAGCTGTAAAAAATGTCAGTTTCAATATTGACAAAGGGGAGATCTTTGGCATTTTGGGACCGAACGGTGCAGGAAAATCAACAATTGTAAACATTTTAAACACTTTAGTTAAGCCTGACAAGGGTGATGTAATTATTGACGGGGTCAATATAAAGGATGATGGTGATACTATAAAATTGATTATGGGAGTTGTTCCGCAGGAAATTGCCTTATATGAAGAGCTTTCAGCTTATGAAAACCTGATGTTCTGGGGTGGATTGTATGACATTCCAAAATCGGATCTTAAGGTAAAAGTCAATAATAACCTTGATATTGTTGATTTATCATACAGGAAAAATGATAGAATTAAAACATTTTCGGGTGGAATGAAGCGAAGGATTAATATTGCCTGCTCATTATTGCATAATCCTAAGATCTTAGTGTTGGATGAACCTACAGTTGGTGTAGATCCTCAAAACAGGTATCATATTTTTGAGCTCATAGAGAGATTGAATAATGAAGGTATGACAATAATCTACACAACTCACTATATGGAAGAAGCCGAAAGGTTTTGTGATAAAATTGCTATCATTGATGCTGGTCGTATTATAGCTCAGGGAACATTGAAAGAGTTAAGGGAAATTAGTGATGTAAAAGATTCATTAACAATTAAACTGGCAGAATATGATAATGAAATAATATCCAGAATTACAACAACAAATCCATTATTTAAGTTAGACAGTACAACTAACACCTTAAAAGTGGAATGTGGAAATATTAGTAATGATATTTCAATAATTATAAACCATGTACAAAATGCTGGAGGCGTAATTGAAAGAATTTATACTCAGGGGACGATTCTGGAATCTATTTATTTGAAATTAACAGGGAAAGAATTAAGAGATTAAAATTATGTTTAAGCTATTCAAAAAGGATCTGATACTGTTTTTTCATGATCAGCGTTCTGTTATTCTCACATTTCTTCTTCCGGTAATTTTAATAACACTTTTTGCATTTGCTTATGGAAGTATTGGAGCCTACAATGGCCGTTCTGAACCTGTTAAATTGATTGTCGCCGATCTGGACCAGACAAAATCTTCAAAAGAGATTATTTATAAGATCGATTCCCTTAAAGATATAAGCATTACTCTTTCAGATTCCATAAAGTCCAAAAAACTGGTAATTAAAGGAAAATATGCAGGTGCTTTAATTATTTATAAAGGTTTTCAGGATTCACTGGAAGCGGGAAAGGCAATGCCTGTTGAACTGGTATATGACAGGTCTCGTGAATTGGAAATTGGGATTCTTCAACAGAACCTCATCAGCATTTTAATGTCGTCGTCAGGTGAAATAATCGTAAAAAAAAGTATTGAAAAATATCTGCATGACCAGTTTCCGGATATCGATATAAGTACACGTGAAAATATACTCAAAACTGCAATTAAAAAAAACAATAATACTCCAGCGATAAAGTGGACTTCAATAGTTGGTATTAAGAATGACACTAAACTAGGTCTCATACAGGCCGTTGCTGGCACTGCAATACTCATGTTGCTTTTCAGCGTTGCCTTAGTGGGAACAAGCATACTGGAAGAAAAGGAAAACGGAACAATAAACAGATTGCTTTATTCACCCTTGAAGGGCAGTTCAATACTCTATGGCAAAATGCTCTTTGCTTTTTTTATCTCAATACTTCAGCTTACAGCCATGTTCCTTTTTGCCTGGCTCATATTTAGAATGGATTTGAGCGTTAATATTCCGGCTTTGATCCTGATGATGATAGCTACGGCTTTTGCTGTCTCAAGTATGGGTATTTTCCTGGCTGCTATTTCAAAAACACGCCAACAAGCCCAGAATCTGAGTACAATTATTATTCTGATCATGTCGGCAATAGGAGGAAGTATGATCCCGCTGTTTATAATGCCGGCAATACTTCAAAAGATTGCTCTTCTAAGTTTAAATTACTGGGGAATTCAGGGATTTTATGACATCTTCTGGAGGACCCTGCCATTAAATGCAATTCTTCCCAAAATACTCATATTAATGAGCGTTGGTATTATTATGACATTAGCTTCTATCCGATTGTTTAATAAAAGGATTATGAATTTGTAATAGATTTTTATAATATATTAACACTTGATTTATAAAGATTTTACAAGACTCCTCTCTTAATTATTCTAACATTAAAATGAACTATTATGCCTTCTTATAAGGGAAACAAGGTAGCGAGACCTGAACTGTTGACTGGCAAGAGCCTGCTTTATGGGCCGAAGCTTAAGAATTGCGCCCAGAATTGCCGCCATAGCCCTGTGACTAAAGAAAGCCTGATTATCAAATATAAGGTTCTGAAGCTTGCCTCTTTCAATTGCCATCAGCACCACCCTGTGGACTGAATCAACCGGGGTAATTGTTCGTGTTTCACGTGACCTAAGCTTAAGGGCATTTTTCCGGCAACCAGTCAGACATACTCCACATCCCAGGCATGTTTTAATGTTTAGCTTCGCTCTTTTCCTGTTAGTATTAGCCGGATCATTCGCCGAAACCAGTGACATTGCTTCAACAGGGCAGAGGGTAATACATTTGCCGCAACCATCACATTTATCTTCGGAAATTTCAGGAATAAAGTTTGTGGTGAATACAGTATTGAGGAATCCAAGCTTTCTTGCTGCTGTTAATGCTTCACAGCAACATCCGCAGCAATTGCAGATAAAGCTGACTTTTTCCTGTGCATTTTCTCCTATCTGTAAAAGCTTATATTCGCGGGCCTTCTGAAGAACATCAAGGCCTTCAGCTACGTCTACTTTCCTTGCTATTCCATGTCTTGTGAGCGAATCGGCACATCCATTGAATGTCATACATATATCATCCAGCGGTGCCTTGCAGTTTTTACCGGCATGTAGCATCTTATGCCTGCAATAGCAGGTTCCAATACCTATTATACTGGCTGTTTTGACCACCTCAGAAGCTCTTTCATAGTCCAGGATAAGTAAAGAGTTCTCATTTGAAAGCACATCTTCATTTACATATGTTCTCCCAAGCTGGGTATCGCCACCGGTAAACAGATCCCTGACAAAAGCATCTTCCTGATTAAGATAAGAATAAAAGAGAGCTGACAGTGTTTTCTGGTCAACATCCTTCCGGTAGCGCATAAGGGAAAACTCAAAGAAACCAGCCATAGGAGGCGGCATCGCATATAAAATGTCATCATTCTTTACAGCGTCAACAAGTAGCCCTCTGTCGGCCAGGTCATTCAATATCAATTCAGCTTCAGATTTTTTCATTTTCCAGATTCCCGCAGCTTTTTCTGATGTGAAAGGTTTAATTGGCAAAAGGCTGACCAGACCTGCTTCCTTTTCATTAAAAAGAATTTTGAATATTTCAAAGAGAAGTGAGGAAGGCGGAGCTCCCTGCGGAAAAAGATTTATTCTTTCCGAAAGCCTGCTGTAATTTTTTATGGTATTGTGATGTGCCATATCTCATTATCTTGCCAAATTCCAATAATGATAATTGATTTTGTTCAATAAACATGAACAATTTCATGAACTTTCAAACAACCTGAAAAGTAAGTATTTCTGATAAATTCCTATGTACTTGAAAATAACTTAATCCGGCAGCTCTGCCATCTTATGATTTAGGGCATGAATGACTTAAAGATAATACATTTATTGTTTGAGTGGAAATATAAATAAGCTACGTTGGTTAGTATATTGGATTACATCATTCCCACGTTTCCAATATCAAATCTCAAAAGTTGGTAGCTTTTTAGGTTCACATCCGTTGCATATAAATTAAAATCACAGCAGCAACACTCATGAGAATTAATGCTGTAAATCCAAGAATGTTGGAAGTTTTTCCGTTTGTAAATTTGCCCATTATTTTTTTATTGTTTGAAATGTGAAGAATGATTGCAATTAATATTGGTGCAGTCATTCCATAAAGAATTGCCGAATAAATCAGAGCCTTAATTGGCGAAATGCCAACATAATTCATCGATAATCCGAGGATCAGTGAAATGGCAATGATAGTATAAAATGCTTTAGCCTGGTGGAATTTTTTATCCAATCCTCCTTTCAATCCAAAGGTTTCGGTGATGATATACGAAAGAGAACCGCTCAAAACAGGAATGGCCAGAAATCCGGTGCCTATTATGCCAGCGGCAAAAAGTATATAAGCTGAATTACCTGCTAATGGTTTCAATGCCTGGGCCGCTTGTTCAACGGTGTCAATCTGATGAATACCACCATTAAATAATACAGACCCTGTGCTAAGAATGATAAAGAACATGGTAACATTCGAGAATAACATTCCAAAATCGACATCCTGTTTCATTTCGTGAATTATTCTTTTGTTCACCACCAAATGTTTTTTCCCTTTCTCTTCCACTTCCATTGTTGCCTGCCAAAAGAAAAGATAAGGTGAAATTGTAGTTCCAAGGATGGCAACGAGGACGCTGATAAAATTTTTATCAAACTTTATTGTTGGAATAAAAGTGGCTTTTAAAACGGCGACCCAATCTTGTTGGTATAAAAAAGGTATAACCAGATATACAAAAAGAACGATGCAAAGATATTTCAGAATTGCAGCAATTTTTTGATAAGGCAAATAAACCATTAAAACCAGGAGTAAAATGGTGAAAACGATGCTGAAATAAGTTGCATGTATCGAAGGGAATAACAGATTCCCTACTGCACCCATTCCTGCAATGTCAGCACCGATGTTCATTATAATAGCCGGAAAACTAAGCAACAGCATTAAATACAAAACAGGTTTTGAATAATTTGCTTTCAGCGTTCCAGCCAGACCATGTGAGGTTACCAAACCAATTCTTGCACACATTTCCTGAATGGAAGCCATGAGTGGAAATGTAATAAGTGCTGTCCACAGCGTTGAAAGTCCGTATGCAGCACCTGCCTGTGAGTAGGTTGCAATGCCTGAAGGGTCATCATCACTTGCACCTGTAACAAGACCAGGTCCAAGTATTTTCCAGAAGCGTAAAAGCTTGGATGAAGGTTTTTTGTTATTGTTCATTTTGTATATCTGGTGATTTGCCGGTAACAAACCCCTAATCACGTGGGGCCATCCCCTGAACTTTGATATCGGCTTATATTGGAACTCATTATCAAGAACGTGCAAGTCGTGAATTTGATTATCCAACCTCAACCTCCAAGAGTGACATATTAATTATCTATGGTTTATTTAAATTCTGCGTTGAAAATGTTTTTTAATGTTCTTTATCCGGAATTTTTACAGCAACTTCTGTTGCCGAAACTTTTCCTGTAAAATGATCGGCATAGGCACGGGTAAATTCTGCACCATAAAAAAATATCATGGAAGAATAACTCACCCACAGAAGAATTAAAACAATTGAACCTGCTGCACCATATGCCGAACCGGGATTTGATTTACTTAAATAAAATCCAATTGCTGTTTTTCCAAGTATAAAAAGAAAGGCCGCAATAATTGAACCCAACCATATATGTTTCCATTGAATTTTTGCGTCAGGTAATATTTTATACAAGAGTGCAAACAGGAGCATGACGATTCCAAACGAAATTATAAAATTAAGTACATAAAATATTATGAGTACAATGTTTGGCCAATGGTTCAACACCCAATCGCCCATGACCGCAATGATAGTAGTGATTGTGAGCGAGATTAGTAACAAAAAACCAATGGATAAAATCAGACCAAAAGAAAACAGTCGTGTGCGTAATAAATTAATAATGGCTCTGCGGGGTTTGGCTTTAACTCCCCAGATTATATTTAATGCTTTCTGTAATTCGATAAACACGCCTGTGGCACCAAGAAGTACCGTGATTAATCCGATGATAGTTGCAAGCATTGATTTATTTGTTTGGCTGACGCTTATGATCATATCCTGAACCTGCCTCGCTGTTTCTACACCCATTATTGAAGATATCTGGGTATATAGTTGACCTGTTATGACGTCACGTTTAAAAAAGAGTGTGCCAATAGAAATTACTATTATTAGTAAACCAGGCATGGCAAAAATGGCATAGTAAGCAATAACAGCACTTTGCATAAAGGGATCTTTCCCCCACCATCGTTTGGAAGCAGAGCCTACAATTTTAAAAAATGATTTTATTGTTTTTTTATAAAACACAAGGTTTACGATTTAAAGATTTTATCATCATTCCTGATTATCCCTACGGGGTTGTAAATATCGAATATCATATTAAAGGTCAGAACATTTATGGATATATACGTTACATAACTTTTAAAAAAAGTTACATTATTCGCACTTTATGTTTCATCTTTTATTTGTTTTAGTATCAGACTTATGCCAGCAATGGTAAACTGTGTGAATCTGGAATAAAAGTACAATGTTAAACCACACTAAAATTGGAAGAAAAGAACAAAAATAAATTTATTAAGACCAGTTAGGGTAAATATCCGGAATTATTTTGAATTGTATAATTATTGTTTTGTATTTGAGACCTGGGCCATCGACTTACATGACGGGCTTATATCTGAAGGCCGAACAATAAGGACAAGACCATGATAAATAATTTACATAGATTAACCTATTGTTTTAATGGATCATCACAGGATGTGACTTGAGTACAGTGGATATTAAGGTTTCGGGTATATAGTTGCAACTTTTGTCCGTTCGGGGTAC
>Ga0105107_10001808_pt1 | contig 13948 bp, 15 predicted proteins | sample PPLLaktember2015_6_FD_79335 | JGI IMG/M metagenome (GOLD analysis project Ga0105107, IMG submission 79335) | Freshwater sediment microbial communities from Prairie Pothole Lake near Jamestown, North Dakota, USA - PPLs Lake P8 Core (1) Depth... | ecosystem: Environmental > Aquatic > Freshwater >...
CGATCGCGGGCCTGTTCCTGTCCGAGCAGTCGCGGAACCTCGTCCGCGTGTTCTTCCTGCAGAACCGCATGAAGGCGATGGGCGGCAAGTCGGCCCGCAAGGTCGCCCACGTCCACGTCGTGGGTGCGGGGGTCATGGGCGGCGACATCGCCGCCTGGTGCGCATCGCGCGGCCTCACGGTCACGCTGCAGGACCGCGAGATGAAGTACGTCGAGCCCGCGCTCGCGCGTGCGCGCGAGTTCTTCGCGAAGCGCACCCGCGACCCGAAGAAGGCCGCCGAGATGGCGGCCCGGCTCGCGCCGGACGTCGAGGCAACCGGCGTACCGCGCGCGGACATCGTCATCGAGGCGATCTTCGAGAATGCCGATGCGAAGCGCGAGCTGTACGCGAAGCTCGAGCCGCGCATGAAACCGGAGGCGATCCTCGCCACCAATACGTCGAGCATCGTCCTCGAGGATCTCGCGCGCGGGCTCGCGGATCCCGGCCGACTGGTCGGGCTGCATTTCTTCAACCCGGTCGCGAAGATGATGCTGGTCGAGATCATCCGCTCCGGCCAGACGCGCGACGCCGTCGTGGAAGATGCGCTCGCATTCACGCGCCGCCTGGACAAGCTGCCCCTGCCCTGCCGCAGTTCCCCCGGATTCGTCGTCAACCGCGTGCTGATGCCCTACATGACCGAGGCCATGCTGGCCGCCGACGAAGGCGTGCCGCTCGCATTGATCGACCGTGCCGCCGTCGAGTTCGGCATGCCGATGGGGCCGATCGAACTCGCCGACACAGTGGGCCTCGACGTCGCCTCGCATGTCGGCCGGATCCTTGCCGAGGCCTTCGGGCTGCCGGTGCCGCGCGGCACCGCGGAACTGATCGCCGCCGGCCACCTCGGCCGTAAATCAGGTCGCGGTTACTACGCCTGGCAGGATGGAAAACCGGTCAAGCCCGCGGCGGAAGGCCGCGCCCCGGATGACCTCACCGACCGGCTCGTGCTGCAGTACCTCAACGAGGCCGTCGCATGCCTGCGCGAGAATGTCGTGGAGGACGCGGACCTGCTCGACGCAGGGATGATTTTCGGCACCGGGTTCGCGCCATTTCGCGGCGGGCCGCTGCACTACGCGCGCGCGCGCGGCGTGCCGGCGATCGTCGCTCGACTCGAGGAACTGGCGGCCAGGCACGGCCCGCGCTTCAGGCCCGACGCGGGCTGGAGCACGCTCGGGGAGCGCCGGTAAGGCTATGATAGGATTCGCGCGCGATGGGGCCGGTAGCTCCGGCGGATGCTCATTGAGATGACGCAAGAGAAGCCGGTAGAACTCGAAGTACTGCGCAGTTTCAGCCCGCTCGACGGCCTGAAGCGCGAAAACCTGCACGCGCTTGCCCGCAAGACGCGCCTGCAGGAACTCGATTCCGGCCGCGTGCTGTTCAAGGAAGGAGAATCGGACAAGCGCACGATTTATCTGGTCGGCGGCGAGCTCGAGCTGCGCGTCGGCGACCGCACCGTGTCCATGCTGCGCGCCGGCACGCCGGAAGCCCGCATCGCGGTGGCCCCCGGCCAGCCGCGGCGCTTCACGGCACGCGCCATGTCGGACATCACGTACGTCGCGATCGACTCCGACCTGCTCGACGTCATGATCACCTGGGACCAGACCGGTTCCTACGAGGTCAGCGAGATCTCCGGCGGTACCGGGACCGACGCCGACGACTGGATGACGGTGCTGCTCCAGACGAAGGCCTTTCACCGCATACCGCCCGCGAACCTGCAGGCGCTCTTCATGCGCATGCAGCACGTCGCCTGCCGCGCCGGCGAGGTCGTCATCAAGCAGGGAGACGACGGCGACTACTTCTACGTCATCACCAAGGGATCGGCGGTGGTGACGCGCGAGACGCCCATGAACCGCGACGGCCTGAAACTCGCCGAGCTCGGCGTGGGCGAGTCCTTCGGCGAGGAAGCGCTGATCTCGGATGCTAAGCGCAACGCGACGATCACGATGCAGACCGACGGCGCGCTGGTGCGCCTCGGCAAGGACGATTTCAAGGAGCTGCTGAACGAGCCCCTGCTGCACTGGGTAGACCTCGCTCATGCGCGCGAGCTCGTCAGTCGTGGCGCCAAGTGGCTCGACGTGCGGCTGCCGTCGGAGTTCGAGACCTTCCATCTCGACGATGCGCTGAACGTGCCGCTCTACTTCATCCGGCTGAAGGTGAAGACGCTCGACCCCAAGACACCGTACATCGCGGTCTGCGACACAGGCCGGCGGAGCTCGGCGGCCGCGTTCCTGCTCTCCGAACGGGGATTCGACGCCTACTGCCTGCAGAACGGGATGAGCGGCAACCAGCTAGGGCCGGAGTGATGTGAAGAGGGGACGCACCCCTTTTTCAGCAACCCCTCCATAACGCACTGCTGCTGCAACAGAAAAAGGGGTGCGTCCCCTTTTCCATCACATCGTGTGCGTGGCCTTGTCCCCGCCGAGCGCGCCGGCGAGGTAGGACTCAATCTTCTTCTGCGTCGCCCCGCGGTCCTGTTCGCTGAACTGCACGCCGATGCCGGCCGTGCGCTTGCCTTGTGCACCTTTGGGCGTCAGCCAGATGACGCGGCCCGCCACCGGGAGCTTCTCTTCCTCGCCCATCAGGTTGAGGAGCATGAAGACTTCGTCGCCCAGCCGGTAGTTGCTGTTGGTCGGGATGAAGAGCCCGCCGTTCTTCACGAATGGCATGTAGGCAAGGTAAAGGGCGCTCTTGTCCTTGATCGTCAGCGTCAGCAGGCCTGGCTTGGTGGATGGCGCGCGCATTTTCAACCCGTTGACTCCCCCGCCCGTCACGCCGGCCTCCCGACCAAGGCTGCCAGCGAGATTGCCAGCGCCTCGAACAGGAGCTGCAAATTCAGTGATCCGCCTGCCTGCCGCCGCGCATCGCGCAACTGGTCCAGTAGGCCATAAGCGACCCGTATCTTCGTTTCGATGCCGGGCTGCCGCAACCATGGTAAACGATTATTGTTAACCAGATCACTCCCCAGGGCTGCCTGCCTCAGGCACTGCATCAGCCAGTTCTCGAGCCAGGCGAGCCGCGCCGCCGGAGAATTCCTGGCGCAGACATCCGCAAATGCGACGAAATCGAGCCGCCCGTCGATCGCGGCGGCGATGGCGCTTTGCATCTCGGCGTGGAGTGCGCCGAGCCCGGCCGCTGCGTACTCGGCAGCGAGAAACGGCGCGCCGCCGGCGAGTTCCAGCAGCGCCGGCGACCCCTCGCCGCAGCCCTGTTGCCCCAGCCACTCGAGCGCATCGCGCTCGCCGGGTATCGGGAGCCGTAGCCTCATGCAACGGCTCAACACGGTTCGCGGCATCCGGTCGATGCGACCTGCTGCCAGCACGAGGTACGTCTCTGCAGGGGGCTCTTCGAGGGTCTTCAGAAGTGCGTTGAAGGCCTTGGCGTTCATGGCTTCGGCCGGTGAGATGACCGTCACCTTCGCGCCGCCCCGGTAACTGCGCATCGCCAGCGCCTGCGACAACTGGCGCATTTGCTCAATGCTGATTTCCTTCTTGTCGGGCAGCACGCCGATCCAGCGGAAATCCGGGTGATTGCCTGCAAGGAACAGCTGGCAGTCGGCGCACTGGCCGCAAGCGCCGTCGCCCGGCGCCCGGCACAGCAGGCTCGCACCGAGCCAGGTTCCGATTTCCGGCTGGCCGGCGCCCGGAGTCCCGGCGAGCAGCAGCCCGTGGGGCACGCGGCCCTGGTCCTGCAATGCCGACAGCTTCTCGCGCAGCGGCGTGAGCCAGGAGGCACCCGCCCGTTCGAGCAGCGGCCGCACGGGGGGCGCGAGTGCGACGTCCTCTGCAGGATCGGTCGCGGCCATGACTAGCGGCTGTCCTCGGCCAGGACGGCGTCCAGCAACGCGGCGACGCTGGCCGCAACTTCGGCCTCTGGCCGCGTTGCATCGACGACCCGTACACGCCCCGGCTCGCGCGCCGCAATGCCGAGGTAAGCCGCCCGCACGCGCGCGAAGAAACCCGCGTCCTCCGCCTCGATGCGGTCCTGTTCGGCACCGCGCACCGCGAGACGCGCATTCGCGACAATAGCCGGCACGTCGAAGACGACCGTCAGGTCCGGCTCGAGGCCCGGATGCGCAATCCCGGCAAGCGCGCGGATCGAGTCCAGGTCCACGCCTCGGCCACCGCCCTGGTATGCCTCGGTGGCATCGGTAAAGCGGTCGCAGAGCACGCAGCGCCCGGCAGCGAGCGCCGGCCGGATCACGTCCGCGACGTGGTTCGCGCGCGCCGCAAACATGATCAGCAGCTCCGTGGTCGCATCGAGCGGGCCATTGCCGGGTTCGAGCACGAGTGTGCGCAGTTTTTCGGCGAGCGGCGTGCCGCCTGGCTCGCGGGTCACGAGCGGCTCGATGCCTCGCGTGCGCAGGTGGGCGGCCGCGCGCGCTATCTGGGTGGTCTTGCCGACGCCCTCCGCCCCCTCGAACGTGATGAACCGGCCGCGCACGACTTCAGGGTACCGGAACGGCCCGCGCGGCGCGCAGGTTGGCCAGGTGGCGATTGACGTTGGCATTGTGCTGCACGAGCGTCTCCGCGAAGTAATGGCGCCCGTCGCCGAGGCCCGTGGCGACGAAATAGAGCGAGCGGGTCGTCGCGGGCCGCGTGGCTGCGTCGAGCGCCTGGCGCCCGACCAGTGCAATCGGCGTCGGTGGAAGACCCGGGCGCGTATAGCTGTTGTACGGCGTGTCCGCGAGCAGGTCTCGTCGCCGCAGGTTGCCATCGAATCGCTCGCCGAGGCCGTAAATGATGGAGGGATCCGTCTGCAGGCGCATGCCCTTGCGCAGTCGATTGACGAATACGCCCGCAATCAGCGGGCGCTCGTCGGCTGCGGCCGTTTCCTTTTCGACCAGGGAAGCGAGGATGAGCGCCTCGTAGGCGCTGCCAAGCGGCAGGTCCGGAGCGCGTTTCAACCAGGCATCCTGCAGTTCGCGCTCGAGCCGCGCATGCGCCTGCAGGAGCAGCGCGCGGTCACTGGTGCCGCGCGCGAATCGGTAGGTGTCCGGGAAAAACAAACCCTCCGGGTGCTTCTCCCGGATGCCGAGCCGCGCCAGCAGTTCCGCGTCCGCGAGTTTCCCCAGCTCGACATGGATCCGCGGGTGCGACTGGAGGACCTGGAGGGCCTGACGGAAGGTCCAGCCCTCCGGCACCGTGAGCGTGTGCAGGATCACGTCCCCGGCCGCGAACTGGTCGAGAAGCGTCGCCGGCGTCGTGCCCGGCAGCAGGCGATACTCGCCCGCCTGGATGCGCGTCGCGAAACCGCCGCGGATGCCGTGCCGCAACCACGTGCGGGGCCGGTCGAGGAGGCCCGCCTTCTCCAGCTCGCGCGCGACCGCGCCGAGCGACGCCCCCGGAGGGACCTCGAAGGTGACGGGCGCAGTGAGCGCGGCCACGGGCGCATGCAGCCACTCGCGTTCGTAATGACGCCAGGCGAGCCAGGCTGCGATCCCCGCCAGCGCGAGGATCGCAAACGCCCCCAGGAAGCGACTCAGGCCCGCGCGAGCCACGCGTTGAACTCGCGTGCCGCCGGATCCTCGGCGAGCGGCCGGTCAGCAAGCACGGATACCGGCCAGGCGCCGATCAGCGCGCTGGTCAGCAGCAGCGCCGGGGCAGCTTCCACGTCTGCGCGCGCGAGCGAGCGCACCTCGACCGGCGTGCCCTGCTCCGCCTGCCAGGCACAGAACGCCCGCCGCATGACGCCGGCGACACCGCATTCGTCCAGTCGCGGCGTGGTCCAGCGCCCGTCGATTTTCGCGAACAGGTTTGCCTGTGTCGCAGAGATGACGCCGCCACGGTCGTCGCACATGAGTCCCTCGTCCATGACGCCATCATCCCATTCCGCCCGCGCCATGACCTGCTCGAGTCGGTTGAGGTGCTTGAGGCCCGCAAGCAATGGATTGCGGCCGAGGATCGTACGACACCAGCCGACGCGCGCGCCTGCCGCCCGCGTCGCGGACTGCGTCGGCCACTCCCAGGCGGCGACGATGCGTCTCGGCAGCGCCTGCCGCGGCGGCCGATAACCGCGCTCGCCGCTCCCGCGGGTCAGGATCAGCTTCACGACACAACGAGGATCGATTCTGGCCGCTGCAATTTCGCCGCGCAGCTGCCCGAGGTCCGGCGCCGGGAAGCCGAGACGCCGCGCGCCTTCAGAGAGGCGCTCGAGGTGCCACTCGAGCAGCCGTGGGCGGCCGCCCTGAACGGCGATCGTTTCGAACAGGCCGTCGCCGTAGTGCAGGCCGCGATCGAGCGGATCGATGCGCTCGCCCTCGCGCCCGTCGACGAAGATGCGCATCAAGCGTCGCTTCCCAGCGCGCGCAGGAGGCCGCGCGCCTTGGCGCGGGTCTCGTCGAGCTCGCGGGCGGGCTCCGAGTCCGCGACGATGCCCGCGCCGGCACGCAGTTCGATGTTTCCGTCCTGAACGGTCATGGTGCGGATCAGGATGTTTAGATCGAGGCTGCCATCGAGCGCCAGGTAGCCCAGGGCGCCCGTATATGCGCCACGGCCCTTGGCCTCGAGATCTCCGATCAACTGCATGCAGCGCACCTTCGGGCAGCCCGTGATCGTACCGCCAGGAAACAACGCGCGAATGACGTCGCCCGGCTCGACATCCGCGCGCAACAGTCCGCTGACGTTCGAGACGATATGGTGCACGTGCGCATAGCTCTCGACGACCATGAATTCGTCCACCTGCACGGTGCCCGCCTCGCAAAGGCGGCCGAGGTCGTTGCGCTCCAGGTCGATGAGCATCACGTGCTCCGCCTGCTCCTTCGCGCTGCCGGTCAGCTCGGCAATCGCGCCGGCGTCGCTGCCGCCCTGCCGTGGCCGCGTGCCGGCGATCGGCCGCGTGTCGACCCTTCTTCCGCGGACGCGCACCAGGCGTTCCGGGGAGCTGGAAAGCAGATGAAAGCCGGGCATCGCGGCCAGGCCTGCGAATGCCCCCGGGTTCGCCATGCGCAGCCGGCGGTAGAGGCCGGTGATGCTCGCTCCCGTCGGCATCGGGATCTGCCAGCTGCGGGCCAGGTTGGCCTGGTAGACGTCGCCGGCCGCGATATGCGCCAGCGCCCGGCGGCATGCCTCCAGGTAGAGTGCCGGGTCGTCCTCCTCGACGACTGCATCCGCCGGGTACGGGCTATCCTCAGGCAAGGGCAGGCAATCCGTGAATTCCGCGACCAGCCGCGCCACGCACTGCTCAGCACCCGCCTCGCCAATCGCAATACTCGCGCCCGTCGCATGATCGTGGAGGATTGCCGCAGTGACGCGTACGGCGCTCGCCACGATTTCGAGCGGTGATTCGGGAATCCTGAGGCTCGGTTCGACTTCAGCGGCAAGCTCGTAGCCGAGATACAGGAACCAACCGCCCGCGAACGGCCAGGCCGGCGGCGGCGCCGCGCCGCGCTCTTCGCGCCACCAGGCGTTCAGACGCGTGCAAAAGCCATCACCCGCGCCCGGACCCGTGATCTGACCGCGCCGGTCCAGTTGCAGTCGCCTCCCGGGAGCGGCCAGGAGCAGGCTGAAGCGGCCCAGTTCCCCGCCGGATGCGGCGCTGTCGAGGAAGGCGGGATAAAAACCCGGGCTTCGGCCGTGCAGGGCCAGCATGCGATCCGTGGCGTCGGGTACGAGCGGCAGTTCTCGAATGACGGGAGTCCGCGGCGACATGCCGGTCGGCCCCGCGTCAGCGCAGCGCGCGGAAGATCAGCGTCCCGTTGGTGCCGCCGAACCCGAAGGAATTGCTGACGGCCGCGTCGATCTTCATCGGGCGGGCCGTGTGTGGCACGTAGTCGAGGTCGCAGCCCTCGCCCGGGTGGTCGAGATTGATGGTGGGCGGGGCCACCTGGTCTCGGATGGCAAGCACGCTGAAGATGCCCTCGACCGCGCCGGCGGCGCCCAGCAGGTGGCCGGTCATCGACTTGGTGCCGCTGACCGCCAGCTTCGCGGCATGCGCGCCGAATGCATCCTTGATCGCCGTCGTCTCCGCCACGTCGCCGAGCGGCGTCGAGGTTGCGTGGGCGTTCACGTGCTGGACCTCGTCGGCATTGATCCCGGCGTCGCGCAGGCCATTCTCCATCGAGAGCCTGGCGCCGGCGCCGTTTTCCGGCGGCGCGGTGATGTGGAAGGCGTCACCGCTCATCCCGAAACCGACCAGTTCCGCGTAGATGCGCGCACCTCGCTTCCTGGCGAACTCGTATTCCTCGAGGACCATGGCGCCCGCGCCGTCGCCCATCACGAAGCCGTCGCGGTCGCGATCCCAGGGCCGGCTCGCCCGGGCAGGCTCGTCGTTGCGCGTCGACAGCGCGCGAGCCTGGCTGAAGCCGCCGACTGCAGTCGGCGTCTGCGCCATCTCCGCACCGCCCGCGATGACGACGTCCGCATCGCCGTACTGGATCGTGCGCATGCCGATTCCGAGGGCATGGGTCGAGGTCGTGCAGGCCGAGATGACGGCGAGATTCGGCCCCGTGATGCCGTACATGATCGACAGGTGCCCCGAGATCATGTTGACGATCGATGCCGGGATGTAGAAGGGCGAGATCTTCTTCGGCGTCCTCGTCTCGAGGTACTTGGCGTAGTTGTCCTCGATCGTGGCAAGGCCGCCGATGCCGGCACCCATGATGAGGCCGATCCGCGAACGGTTCGCTTCGGTCACCTCGAGACCGGCATCTGCAATGGCCTGCACGCCGGCGGCGACGCCGTACTGCATGAACAGGTCCATCCGGCGTGCTTCCTTGGCCGGCATGTACTTCGACACGTCGAAGCCGGGGATGCTGCCGGCAATGGTGCACGGGAAGCCCGTCACGTCGAACCGCGTGATCTGGCCGATGCCGCTCTTGCCCGCGAGCGCCGCCGACCAGCCTTCGGCAACCGAGTTGCCGAGCGGCGACAGCATGCCGAGACCCGTGACGACGACGCGCCGCTTGCTCAAGAGGCAGACCTCAGGCTGGAGAGCGGCCACGACGCGCAGAGCCCCGGCCGCCCGGCCGGGGCTCGCGCGCAGATGGCATCAGGACTTGGACTGGTGCTGGACGATGTAATCGATCGCCTGCTGCACCGTAGTGATCTTTTCGGCATCCTCGTCAGGAATCTCGGTTTCGAATTCCTCTTCGAGCGCCATCACGAGCTCGACTGTATCCAGTGAGTCGGCACCCAGATCGTCCACGAAGGACGCGTCGCTGGTGACTTCCTCGTCCTTCACGCCGAGCTGCTCGGCGACGATCTTCTTGACCCGTTCTTCGACTGTGCTCATCGGTTTGATGTCCCTCACCTTGTGATGCCCAAGACGGCGCGAACCGGCAAGGGGCCGCCATTCTATGCCACGGACCCCCCACTGGCTACCACAGGCGTTTGTTACATGCTGTTTCTCATGGCTTTTTCAGGCCATGTGCATGCCGCCATTGACGTTCAGGGTCTCGCCCGTGATCCAGGCGGCGCCCGGGCCCGCCAGGAAACACACGGCCTCTGCGATGTCGGCAGGCAGCCCGAGACGCCCGAGCGGGATCTGCGCGGCCAGTGCCGTGCGCTGAGCCTCTGCAAGCGACTTGGTCATGTCCGTGTCGATGAATCCGGGAGCGACCACGTTGACCGTGATGCCGCGGGACGCCACTTCCCGCGCCAGCGAGCGGGTAAAGCCGCCGATGCCTGCCTTGGCGGCACAGTAGTTGGCCTGGCCCGGATTGCCGATGAGTCCGACGACCGATGCAATGCTGATGATGCGGCCCTTGCGCGCCTTCATCATGCCGCGCAGCACCGCCTTGCTGAGCCGGAAGACCGAGCCAAGATTGGTCGAGATGACGGCATCCCAGTCCTCCGGCTTCATCCGTAGCAGCAGCGTGTCGCGCGTGATGCCTGCATTGTTCACGAGGATCGTCACGGCGCCCTCGCGCGACTCGATCTCCGAAATCGCAGCCTCGCAGGCCGGCCCATCGCCGACGTCCAGTGCGATACCGCGGCCCGCGGCACCCGCCGCGGCCAGCGCCGCGTCGATCGCAGCGACTCCGGACGCACCCGTGGCCGTACCGACGACCGTCGCGCCCTGGGCGGCGAGCGCGAGGGCGATGGCATGTCCGATGCCGCGCGATGCGCCGGTGACGAGGGCAATCTCGCCCACTAGTTGCCCTGTCGTCATGCGGATTGGCTCCCGGTTGCGTCGCGTGCCGCTGCCAGCGTTTCGGGCGAATCGATGGCGTGGAGTGCGAGGACACGCCCGCCGGGTGCGCGCCGCGCGAGGCCCATCAGGACCCTGCCGGGGCCGCACTCGACGAGCATACTTGCGCCCTCCGCGACCATCGCGGCCACGATAGCCGACCAGCGCACCGGATTGAACAGCTGACGGTAAAGGCCGTCGCGGATGGATTCGACGTCGGTGTACAGCCCGCCATCGAAGGCGTGTACGCGGAGCTGTGGCGGGCGGATGGCGAGTTCGCCGAGGCGGGCCTTGAGGGCCTCGGCAGCGGGCTTCATGAGTGCGCTGTGCGATGGCACGGAGACTGGCAGCAACACGGCACGCTTGGCTCCGCGCGCCTTGCAGGCCTCGATGGCGCGCGCCACGGCCTGGGCCTCGCCGGCGATGACCAGCTGGCCCGGCGCGTTGTAGTTGACCGGCTGCACGACGGCACCCGCTGCCGCCTCGGCACAGGCGGCTTCTATCAAGGCGTCGTCCAGGCCCAATATCGCTGCCATGGCGCCCGTGCCGGCGGGAACGGCCCGCTGCATGGCTTCGCCCCGGAAGCGAACCAGGTCCACCGCGGCGGCAAAGTCCATTGCACCGGCGGCCACCAGGGCGCTGTACTCGCCGAGACTGTGCCCGGCGAGCAGGGCGGGGATCGCCCCCCCATGAGCCAGCCAGGCCCGCCAGGCTGCGATCCCCGCCGCCAGCATCGCAGGCTGGGTCCGCTCGGTCTCGGCAAGCCGCGCCTCGGGGCCCTGCTGACAGAGCGCCCAGAGGTCATAGCCGAGCACGGCCGAAGCCTCGGCAAAGGTCTCCTGTACCACGGGTTCGGCGGCCGCGAGCGACGCCAGCATGCCCACGGACTGCGAGCCCTGGCCCGGAAACATCATTGCCAGCTTCAAGGCGACTTCCCCTTCCGTTGCCTGCCGCGATTATAGGTTGAGCGCGGCTTCACACTGCGCGCCTGCCGCAGCGGTCCACGCGAGGCGACCTGTTATCATCAGCATCGTGCAGGAGAGCCGCATCATGCTGATTTCACGACGCGAATCCGGCTTCACGCTGATCGAGATCATGGTCGTGCTGGTGATCATCGCGATCCTCGGCGCCCTGATCGCGCCGCAGATTCTCGGACGCGTGGACGAGGCCCGGATCACCGCTGCCAAGCAGGACATCCGCACGCTGGGCACGGCCCTCGATTTCTACAAGATGGACAACTTCCGCTACCCGACCACGGATCAGGGCCTGGTGGCGCTCGTACAGAAGCCTGACGACCCCTCGGTGCGCAACTGGCGCGCGGGCGGTTACCTCAAGTCCACGACCATCCCAAAGGACCCCTGGGGCAACGAGTACCGCTACCTGCAACCGGGCAGCAAGGGCGGTGACTACGACCTCTACTCCTTCGGCGCCGACGGCGAGCTGGGCGGCGAAGACGCCGACGCCGACATCGGCAGCTGGAACCTCGAGTGACCGACTGAGGGCTCGCGGCGATGCCCGTCGCCCGTTTGCGCCGCTCGATGCGCGGCATGACGCTGGTCGAAATCCTCGTGGTCGTGCTGATCATCGGCATACTCGCGGCGCTCGCGACCCTCTCCATCGGCCTGCTCGGCGACGACCGCGAGATCGAGGACGAGAGCAGGCGGGTCACAGACGCCATCGCCCTGCTCCAGGAACAGGCCCAGCTCGAGGGACGCGATTACGGCATCCTGCTCGAGACCGCGCGCTACGAGTTCCAGCGTTTCGATGCCTTCGAACAGCGCTGGGTCACGGTGGAAGGCGACCCCGCCCTGCGGTCCCGCGAACTGCCGCCCGACCTCGCCTTCGAGCTGCACCTCGAGGGTCGCGCGATCCTCCTCAGGCGCGAGCCCAATCCCGACGCGCGCCTGCCGCAACTCGTGGCCTGGGGCAGCGGGGAAATGACTCCTTACCGGCTCGCGATCGTCCGCAAGGGCGGCGGAGGCATCACGCTGGTCGGCGCGGCCGACGGCAGCATCGAAATCGAGCGCAGCGATGAGAAGTCCTGACCAGCGCGGATTCACGCTGGTCGAGGTGGTGGTCGCCCTCGCGATCGTCGCGATCGGCATGATGGCCGTGTTCAAGACGATCGGCGACACCGTGCACAACGTCACCGACCTGCGCGACCGCACTTTCGCCACCTGGATCGCCGACAACCGGATCACCGAGGTCCGCATCTCCGGCGAGATGCCGTCGGTCGAAGAGACCGCCGGGGAAGTAGAATTCGCGGGGCGCAGCTGGCACTGGGTCACGAAGGTCTCGCAGACCCAGGTCCAGGGCCTGCGCCGCATCGACGTGAGCGTGCGCCGCGGCGAGGACCCGGAGAACGCCTCGCTGGTGACCCTCGCCGGCTTCGTCGGCGCCACGGCAACCGCCTCCCCCGCATCCACCGTCGACTGGCACGCGTACGGCGGGCCCCAGGGTCCGGGTGACGAGGACGAAGACGGCGAGTTCAACGACGAGGGCGAGGACGGCGGCGACACGGGAGACTCCGAGTGAGCGCGCGCCGCCGGTCGCGAGGGTTCACGTTGCTCGAGATCCTGGTCGCGATGGTGATCCTCGCCGTCATGGGCCTCATGGCCTTCCGCGGGGTCAGCGAGGCGCGGATCGCGGTCGAGAACGCGGAGGGTCACCTCGGGCGGCTGCGCGCGGTCCAGCGCAGCGTGCAGTTGATCGTCTCCGATTTCCGCACGCTGACGCGCCGCCCGGTGCGCGAGTCGATCGGTGACGGCTACCGAGCGACCCTGCTGCGCGATCCGAACTCCGTCGCGCTCATCGAACTCTCGCACGGCGGCTGGCCGAACGGTGCAGGCACGCCGCGCGGGACCGCGCAGCGCGTCGTCTACCGGCTCGAGCAAGGCAAGCTCCTGCGGGAGCACTGGACGGTCATGGACGCGACGCTCTCGACGCCGCCGGTCCGGCGCGAACTCCTCGACCGGGTTGAACGCGTCGAGTTCCGCTATCTGACGAGCGGGCGCGAGTGGATCGCCGAATGGCCTCCCTTCAACAATACCGCCGACCTCGGCTTCTACATGCGACCGATGGCCGTTGAGATCACGCTCGTGCTCACCGATTTCGGCGAGATCCGCCGCATCGTCGAGGTGGCGGGATGAGGATGCAGCGCGGCGTCGCGCTGATCACCGCCATCGTCCTGGTGGCGATCGCGACCATGCTCGCGGTTCACATCGGCACGCGTGCTGCGCTCGACCTGCGACGCACCGCCGGGCTCGCCGCGCTCGACCAGGGCTGGCACGTCGCGCTCGGCGCGGAGGCCTGGGGCGCCGAAGTGCTGAGCGACGACCTCGAGGATTCCGAGACCGATCACCTGGGCGAAGCCTGGGCGCAACCGCTGCCGGGGCTGCCGATCGACGGCGGCGAAGTGCGCGGCGCGCTCGAGGACATGCAGGGCCGGTTCAACCTGAACAACCTGCTCGATGAGAACCGCGAGCACGACGAGGCCAGCATCGCGCGCTTCGAACGACTGCTGCTCCTGGTCGGCGCGCAGCCGCGCTGGGCGCGGATCATGGCGGACTGGCTCGACGAGGACACCGTGCCAGGGATCCCCGAGGGCGCCGAGGACGGTACTTACCTGTCGCAGAATCCGCCCTATCGCGCCGCCAACGGGCTGGTGGCGACGACGACCGAGATGATGGCCCTGCCCGGCATGACGCGCGAAGAGTTCGAGCGCATCCAGCCCTACGTTGCGGCATTGCCGATAGGGACGACGATCAATCTCTGCACCGCGAAATCG
>Ga0105107_10001810_pt1 | contig 13941 bp, 16 predicted proteins | sample PPLLaktember2015_6_FD_79335 | JGI IMG/M metagenome (GOLD analysis project Ga0105107, IMG submission 79335) | Freshwater sediment microbial communities from Prairie Pothole Lake near Jamestown, North Dakota, USA - PPLs Lake P8 Core (1) Depth... | ecosystem: Environmental > Aquatic > Freshwater >...
GATCTTCACCCTTCCGGAAGCCTGCCTGCTGTATCCGGCCCACGACTACCGCGGCCTCACCGTCACCAGCGTCGGCGAGGAGCGGCGCTTCAACCCGCGCCTGGGCGGAGAGATCGGCGAGTCCGACTTCGCCGGCTACATGAGCAACCTGCATCTGCCGCACCCCAAGCAGATCGAGGTCGCCGTGCCCGCCAATCTTCGCTGCGGAGAGCCCCTGACCGAGGCGGCGGCGCTGACGGCGCAGGACTGGGCGGCGCTGACTTATACCTTCGCCGGCATCTGGGAGCTGGCCCCGCAGGCGCTGGAGGAAGTCGGGGCGCAGGTGCAGATCGTCGACGTGCGCGAGCCGGACGAGTTCCACGGGGCGCTGGGACACATCCGGGGTGCGAAGCTGGTCCCGCTGGGGCAACTGGCGCAGCGCGCAAGCGAGCTCGATCGCAGTCGCCCAATAGTCACCGTCTGCCGCGCCGGCGGCCGCTCTGCCCAGGCGGTCGTCATTCTGCAGAAGGCGGGGTTCGCCAAAGCAGCCAACCTGGCGGGCGGCATGCTGCGGTGGCGCGCCAATGGCCATCCGGTGGAAGGCGGCGGCGAATAGCCCAGCGGACAATTCGTGACAGCACGCTGGCTCCGTCGCTCTGCACACGATGGTGCATCCGAAAAGCCCGCCGGGTCGGCCGTGACCGAGTACCCCGCTCCACACCGCTAGCACTTCGCCATGCAGGCCAGCGTGCTCACCCCGCATCCAAACACGCCCTGCGCGGCGGTACGCCGCATCGAGGTCGACCTGCACATCGCGGGCGCCACCCTGGAGTTGTGCTACACCGTCGAAGGCGATATCGGGCGCCTGCTCATCCCGGCTCCAAGCCCAGCGCGGCGCGCCGATAAGTTGTGGCAGCACACTTGCTTCGAGGCTTTCGTTGCGCAGGATCCCACAGCGGGCTACTACGAGCTCAACTTCTCACCCTCCACAGAGTGGGCGATCTACCGGTTCAGCGCCTACCGTCAAGCGATGGCCGCCGTCGAGGCGCACCACCCGCCCCGCATCTGCGTGCATCGCGAGCTCGGACGTCTGCGCCTCGAAGCCAGCATCGCTCTCGCGCAGCTCCCAGCGCTGCGCAACAGCCCTGCCCTTCGACTGGCCCTGTGCGCAGTCATCGAGGAAGTGCCGCCGCGCCTGTCTTACTGGGCGCTCGCGCACCCTGCCGCCAAGCCCGATTTCCATCAGGCCGCTGGTTTCGCGCTTTCGCTCTCGCAAGATGACCCCGGCTCCTCCGGGCTCACCACCCGCAGCCATGAGGACGTGTAGATGAACTTCGGCCTCGACCGCCTGCTCGATGAGTCCGCACTGCGCAAGCCGCTGGCGGGCCGTCGCGTGGCCCTGCTCGCCCACCCGGCTTCCGTGACACGCGACCTCATGCACTCGCTCGATGCCCTGGCAACGCTGGGTGACGTGCGCCTGACGGCCGCGTTCGGGCCGCAGCACGGCCTGCGCGGGGACAAGCAGGACAACATGGTCGAGTCGCCCGACTACCGGGACCCCGAGCACGGCATCCCGGTGTTCAGCCTGTACGGCGAAGTGCGCCGGCCCACCGCCGCCATGGTGGACACCTTCGACGTGCTGCTGGTCGATCTGCAGGACCTGGGGTGCCGCATCTACACCTTCATCACCACCCTACGCTACGTGCTCGAAGAAGCCGCGAAGGCGCACAAGAGCGTGTGGGTGCTCGACCGGCCCAATCCGGTCGGGCGGCCGGTGGAGGGCTTACCCCTGCGTGCGGGCTGGGAGAGCTTCGTCGGCGCCGGCCCGCTGCCCATGCGCCACGGCCTCACCATGGGCGAGCTCGCACGCTGGTTCGTCGCGACGCTGGGTCTCGACGTGGACTGTCGCGTCATCCAGATGCAAGGTTGGCAACCGGAGCACCCGCCCGGGTATGGCTGGCCTCTATACGAGCGCACCTGGGTGAACCCCAGCCCGAATGCGCCCAACCTGTGGATGGCGCGCTGCTATGCCGGGACCGTGATGCTCGAGGGCACCACGCTGTCCGAAGGCCGCGGCACCACGCGCCCGCTCGAGCTGTTCGGCGCGCCCGACCTGGATGCGGGCGAGCTCATCGCGCGGATGCATGCGCTGGCGCCGCACTGGCTGCACGGTTGTCGGCTGCGGGCCTGCTGGTTCGAGCCGACCTTCCACAAGCATGCAGGCAGACTGTGCGCGGGCGTGCAGATCCACGTAGAGGACGGTGCCTACGACCACGGCGCCTTCCGTCCCTGGCGCCTGCAGGCGGCCGCCTTCAAGGCGCTCAGGCAACTGCGCCCGGACTACGACCTGTGGCGCGACTTTCCCTACGAGTACGAGCGCGACCGGCTGGCGATCGATCTCATCAACGGCAGCGAGCTGCTGCGCCGCTGGGTCGACGATCCAAGTGCAACACCAGAGGACCTGGAGGCGCTCGCCGCGCCCGATGAAGCGTCCTGGCGCGAGGAGCGCGAGGACGCTCTGCTGTATCGGCAAGCGTGAACCGGAGGCAGGCTACTGAGGCAACAGAGGAAGGCGACAAACACATTGACCACGAAGGACATGAAGGACCACGAAGAAAGCCAGGGTTCACGATAGGCGATCGTCGCGCTGGATGAATGCTGTCGCGGCTGCCGGAGCGGGTGCACGTTGTCGGCCACCGGGTTTCTTCGTGAAGGTCGTCGACCGCATGGTCGCGCAGCGCTTCGGCCGCATCGTCAACATCACCTCGATCAGCGTGAAGATGCCGGTTGCCGGGTTGGATTTGTCGAGCGCCGCTCGCGCCGGACTCACGGCGTTTGTCGCGGGTGTCGCACGCAGTGTCGCGGAGCACGGCATCACCATCAACAACCTGCTGCCCGGCTACTTCGACACCGACCGATTGCGCAGCGGCCTTGCCGCGGCCGCGCGTCGCTCGGGCACCGCCGAGGACATGATCGCCGCCCAACGACTCGCGCAGATCCCGGCACGCCGGTTCGGGACTGCGGCGGAGTTCGGCCAGACCTGCGCCTTCCTCTGCAGCGTCCATGCGGGCTACATCACGGGTCAGAGCATCCTGATGGACGGCGGCGTGTTTCCGAGCACGCTGTGACCGGGCGCTGGGCCCGCTATTACCAGGTCCGGCTTCGGCCGCTGAGGCCACGAAGTGAATTGGTGTACCACCCCGACCATCGTGCGCGTTCATGCGCGCAATGTGCAAGCGGCATTGCTGCAACGGACGGCGTTGACAGCGTGCATACCGTACGCAACAGGAGACCCGGACCATGACCGCATTGATCGTCGGCCTGTTGATCTTCCTAGGCACACATTCGGTGCGCATCTTCGCCGACGACTGGCGCACACGGCAGATCGCCCGCCTGGGCGAAGGCAAATGGAAAGGCCTGTATTCGGTAGTGTCGGCCGTCGGGCTGGTACTGATCGTCTGGGGCTTCGGGTTGGCGCGGAGCGAGCCGACGTTCCTGTGGACACCGCCGCTGTGGACGCGGCATGTCGCAGCACTGCTTACCGTGCCGGCCTTCATACTCGTCGCAGCCGCCTACGTGCCCGGCAATCGCATCAAGGCCAGGCTCGGCCACCCGATGGTCGTAGGCGTGAAGGTGTGGGCCTTCGCGCACCTGCTTGCGAACGGTACGCTCGCTGGCGTAGTCCTGTTCGGCGCGTTCCTCGCGTGGGCAGTGGCGGATTTCGCCTCGGCCCGGAGGCGTGACCGCCGCGCGGGCACCGTTTACCCGTCCGGCTCGCTCGCGCGCGATGCCGTAGCAGCGATCGTCGGGCTCGTGGCGTGGGCGGTGTTCGCCTTCTTCCTGCACGGCTGGCTCATCGGCGTGCGGCCGTTCGGATAGGGCAACGCCGCCTGGACGTGTCAGCCCGTCAGGCGGGAATCCTGCGTAGCGCGCGCGAGGCGCGCTACGCGGTCAAACCGCTTTCAGCTGGACGGCTGATATCTTGCCGTTCTTGCCCTGCTCGATTTCGAAGGAAACCCGCTGATTGTCGTTCAGGCGGCCCAGGCCACTGGCCTCGACCGCCGAGACGTGCACGAACACGTCCTTGGAACCGTCATCGGGTGCGATGAAGCCGTAACCCTTTTTCGGGTCGTACCACTTGACGCTGCCTGTGGGCATGGTGTCCCCCTCCTTGCTCAGAGGTTGCCCCGCGTCGACGTGAGCGGGGCATCAACTCGTCCATGGGAAAGACCAGCGGGCACCCGAAAGGGTTGCTCAGGACGGCCCCAAAGCGAAATCGACGCCACATTATGCGGATGCCGCCGCAAATTGAAAAGTGCGGCGCAGCAACGTCTCGCGGCCGGCTGTTCCCGAGCGCCCCCGTGGCCAGCGCGGGTATGGCGCCAGCGCTGGCCTGGGACGGGACCGGTGGACCTTCAGGACGCCGCCTGCAGCGCCGGTGAGATGCGCTCCTCGCGGATCGGCAAATTGACGATGGCGGCGACGGCGGCCAGGCCCATATCCAGGTACCACATCACCGTGTAGTCGCCCAGGCGGGTGATGGCGAGGCCGCCCAGCCAGGCGCCGAGAAAGGCGCCGGTCTGATGGGTCAGCAGGGTAAGGCCGAACAGGGTAGCGAGATATCGGCCGCCAAAGAGCTTGCCGACCACTGCGGCGGTCGGCGGCACCGTCGCGAGCCATGTCAATCCGAGCCCTGCGGCAAACAGATAGAACGTCAGCTCGGTCTTGGGCGCCGCGAGATAAACCAGGATCAGCGCGGCGCGCGAGCCATACATCCAGAACAGGATGTACTTGCTGCGGAAGCGCTGCGTGCTCCATCCCGCTGCCAGACTGCCGACGATGTTCGCCAGCCCGATGATGGCGATCGACCAGCTCGCCACCACTGCAGGCTGGCCGCACAGCTGCACCTCGCCCGGCAGATGAGTGATTAGGAATGCAATGTGGAACCCGCAGGTGAAGAAGCCGGCGTGCAGGAGCAGATAGCTCGGGTCCCGGAGCGCATGCAGGACCGCCGCCCGGATTCCCTTACGCGACGGATCGCTCGCCGAGGGCGGATGGGCCTGGGCGCTCTCGCCGCGGTCGTGCGTGGGCTGGCGGCGCAGAGCACGTGCGATCGGCAGCGCGGCCATTGCGATTACAGCCAGCGACCACATCGCCCCGGCCCAGCCGAGCGCGATGATCAGCCTCTGCACCAGCGGGGCAAACACGAACTGACCGAAGGAGCCGCCGGCGTTGATGATGCCCGCTGCCATGCCGCGCCTCTCCATAGGCAGATGTTGTGCGGCCGAGCCGATCAGCACCGAGAAGCTGCCCGCGCCGGCACCCGCTGCAACCAGGATGCCGAGCGCAAAGATCAGACCGACCGAGCTCGTCATGTACGGCGTCACGGCCGAGCCGATCGCCAGCACGACCAGGCCGGCCGCAAGCACGCGCCCTGGCCCGTAGCGGTCGGCCACCGCCCCGGCGATCGGCTGGATGGCTCCCCACACGAACTGGCCGATCGCCATCGCCAGGCTGATGGTTGCGATGCCCAGGCCGGTCGAGGTGTTCAGCGGCGAGACGAACAGACCCTGCGACTGCCGTGCACCCATGGTGACCATGAGGACGGTGGCAGCGAGCAACGTTGTCAGCCAATAGGACCGTGGGCCATGCCGCGGTTGCATCGTCAGTCGTCCTCGTGTTGCGTCGGATCGACGCGCAGATCGCAAGGTTCGGAAGGGGCTAGCAGCCTGCCGCCAGCAGGCCGGGTCTCGTTCAACGGATCAAGCTGAGAGACTACAGCGTCCAATAGTGCGCGACACGGCGCTGGTTGCCGCCTATAATGCTCGGTTGATCACTCAGATGAGCCTCCCATGTCCTCTACCCAGACTCCCAGCGGTCTCGAGATCGAAGACGTCGTCGTCGGCGACGGCGCGAGCGCGGCGGCCGGCCAGAAGGTCACCGTGCACTACACCGGCTGGCTCACCGACGGCCGAAAGTTCGACTCCAGCAAGGACCGCAAGGCGCCCTTCGTGTTCTCGCTCGGCCGCGGCCAGGTCATCTCCGGCTGGGACGAAGGTGTGCACGGGATGAAGGTCGGTGGCACCCGCAAGCTCACGATTCCACCCGCGCTCGGTTACGGCGCGCGCGGAGCCGGCGGCGTGATTCCGCCCAACGCGACGCTGGTCTTCGAGGTCGACTTGCTCGGCGTCGACTGACGCCGGTCCGAAAGCCCAGTCATGAGCGAAAAGCCCCTGGACACCTACCGCCACGAACGCGAGGAGCGCCGTCGCGCGTACCTGAACACACGCCCGCTGCGCGAGGAGTTTCCCCGCATCGAGCAGCTCACCCTGCAGCTCAGCTTCACCGACGCGAGCGGGCCGAGCAGCTACTCGGCACAGACGCACACCTTCGCGCCGGCAGCCACCGCGTTTTTCGACATCGCCTGTCCGTCCTCCATGTGCATGGGTGGAGGCTTCGACCTGGCGAGCGTGATCTGGAGGCTCAGCACCCGGGCGGGCGAGGAGACCTCAGGCCGGCTGGATTGCCAGGGCCGGGACAGCACCGACGAGCGCGATCCGCATTACTGCCCCGTCCACCTGCACTACCGCGTCACGGTCTCCTACGCAGGCGCGCTCGGACACGTCTGATCGCAGCCCGGGCGAGCGCAGGTGCTGCATGCTCGCCGTCAATCCCCAGAGTATAAGGATCATGTGGAAGCGCTTTGGCACTGAGGACGACCGCATCGAGCTGGTCGAGTACAACCCGGAATGGCCGGCGGTGTTCGAGACGGAATCGGAACGCATCAGAGCGGTCTGCGGGCCCGGGCTGGTGGCCATCGAGCACATCGGCAGCACCGCGCTGCCCGGAATCGCGGCGAAGCCCGTGCTCGATCTCATGCTCGGCGTAGAGCGGCTGGAAGACGCCGATGAGCTGGTTTCGCCGATGCATGCACTCGGCTACGAGTATGCCGGTCGCTACGAGGTCTTCGGGCGGTTCTCGTTCGTTCTGCGCGCGCACGGTCGCAGGGTGTCGCATGCGCACGGGTTCGTGGTGAACGGCAGGCACTGGCGGCGGCACCTGTTCTTCCGCGACCACCTGCGGGCGCATCCCGACGCGGCCGCCCGATATGAGTCGCTGAAGCGCAAGCTGGCCGCGCGCCACGAGGACGACCGCGAGGCCTACAGCGACGGCAAGACGCCCTTCCTGCGCTCGATCGAAGCGCTCGCACACTGACGCAAAACCCGACCACGCTCGAGCCAAAGAGCGTATCGTGGAGAGGTGCAATCAGCGTCCCGAGAGCGGCGACGCGGAGACCGAGCATGGGGGACAAGCAGCCAGGGGCCTACAAGCAGCAGCGGGAGAGCCGCCGGCGCGCCTACGTCGATACGCCCTGTCTGCGTGAGGAGCTTCCCGGCGTCGAGCAGCTGGTGGTGCGCTTGACCTTCGCGGATCCGAAGAGCGCCACCCGGCATTCGCCGCAGACCCATACCTATTCCCCGGCTGCCAAGGCCTTCTTCGCTGTGGCCTGTCCCTCGTCGATGTGCCTGCACGGCGGCTTCGACCTGGGCCCGGCGATCGCTGAGATGTTGGCCGACGGCGCCGACGAAGTCACCGGTACGGCTACGTGCCCTGGATGGCGCAGCCCGAACCGAACCGACGCCGATCGCTGCCTGATCGAGATGCGGTACAGCCTGTCGGTATCGTACAGGGCGCAGGAAGACGCGGGTTAATGCCTGCTGGGGCGAGGGTCTGCGCGACAGTGCGCTGGCCTTCAGCTCACACCGATTCGGGCCGCCAAGCCGCCCATCGACACGCTCGCAACAGGGTCCAGCCCAACGTTGCGTTGGCCAGCGTGAACACTGCCGCCGCCGGATACAGAAGCCACTGTGGCCACAGCGCCGCTGCGCCCAGCAGCAGGACCGCCGTCAGATGCAGCCACAAGTGCCGCCGCGCCGACGCGTCCGGCAGGATCAGCCCGATGTGCGGTACCTGCCCGCCGACGTTGTTCTGCAAGTGCAACCAAAGCAGGAACGGCACGATCTTGTAGAGCATGCCGCTGATGACCGACAGCGCGAACCCCGCGATGACCAGCACGCCGGTCAGGACGGTGAGTCGAGCCGGAGGCGCCTCGACGTAAGCAGCAGCCGCCACGACCGTTGCGGAAAGCGCCAGGCACGCCATGCCGGCGCGCCATGCGAGCATCGTGGCATCGGCCTTGGGCCGGCGGCTGCGGGTCTGCAAGACGACGGTGTAGGAGCTGAAGACCACCACTAGCAGGGCCACGCTCGCACCTATCGCGCGCCCGACGGCTCCGCCGTCCAGCCACGCCGTCGCCGACCATCCGCTGAGCAGCAGCACCACGAGCGGGGCAAGCCAGACCGCGACGCCCCGCGGATACTGCGGCGTCACCTGAAACATCGGGACCACCTGCTGCGCGACACCGACCACCAGGATTGCCGTCCATCCCACCAGCCCCCAGGCTGCGTGCAGATCGACCACCTTGGCCACATTCACCGGGGCACTCCAGGCTAGCGCTGCTGCGAGCGCCGCGCCGAGCACGACTGTCACGGCAAGCGCCAGCAGTGCGATCCCGACGGTGCGCCCGATGGCTTCCCGCGTCGGCGCGCGCAGCAGGGCAACTAAGCCCACCACCACGAAGACGGCCAGGCTCAGCACCAGCAGTGGGGTCCCCAGCCGGATCGCGATCGCGCTACCGAGCCACAGCCCTGCAGTAAGCAGCAGCGTCCCGGCGCTCAACAGGCCGTGAACCACGCTCGCGACCAGGCTGGACCGCGGCAGCGGTGCGCCCGCGACCACTGGCATGAGTTGCAGCAGCGCGCCGAGCATCGCCATGCTCATGAACCCCAGCGTGAGCAGATGCGTCGCGCCCAGCAGCACAGGCGTGAAGCGCGACTCCAGGGCAGCCGGGCCGCCCCACAGCAGCAGCAACCCCGCCAGCACGCCGAACCACGGCGCCGTCAGCAGGAAGCGCAGCGGTGCCCATACCGGCGGCGCTGCTTCGATTGCGATGCCTGGCGCGGCCATGGCTGCTCACCGGCCCGACAGCGGGAAGGGCAACCTCTCACCACGAGGACACAGCGGAAAGGGCAACCACTCACCACGAAGACACGAAGACACGAAGAAAGGCTTGCCTGACATCTTCCGAGGGGTGATTGGCACAGCGTGCGTCGCGAGAATGGGAGCTCGCTCCCTGCTATCCCCCGCCACTCGCTCCTCCGGTCGGCAGAGTGCGTTCGCAGCCGGCTCCGGAAGCCTGCTCTTCTTCGCTGTTCTTCGTGTCTTCGTGCCTTCGTGGTGAGAGGTAGTGCACTCAGCGGGTGATGAAAATCTCGAAGTACCCCTCCGGGTTGTACGCGTGCCGGTACGCGTAGCCCTCGCGCGAGAGCCACTGGAACAGCGGCCGCGGTTCGCGGTGGATCATGACGCGCAGCGTCTCGCCCACCTGCAGCGACTCCAGGGCCGCGACGATGCGCTCGAAAGGCTCAGGGGGATCGAGCCAGCGCACGTCGAGGGAGCGCGCCTCACTCATGGCGGGGCTGCGACCAGAGGCCGGCTATCCAGGGCTTGCAGCAGATCGCCGGCCTGGCCCGCCGAGAGGGCATCCGCCAGCGGATAGAGCACGCTTTCCTCCTTCAGGTTGTGCTGCTGCATCATGATGCGCAAGGTCTCCAGGATCGCCGACAGCTCCTCCGCGTCGCGCCGGGCGCCTGCGCCGTCGGCCGCGGTCACCAGCGCGCGCATGCCATCGTGCTCCATGCGCATCATGCGTGTCGGCCCGAGCCGATCGCCATGCGCCTCCTCCATCGCCGGGAACAACACGCGCTCCTCGCGATCCAGATGCTGCTCCAGGGCACAACGGAAGGCCAGCAGGGCCTGCTGCGCCTCCTCCCACTTACCGTCGCAGGCAAGCGGCTCGATCAGGTCGAACAACCCGTCGCAGTAGCGGTGATCGGCCCGCATGTACCGGCTGACGCTGCTCACGCCGCCACCTTCGCACGAGGCCGCGCCAGCATGCACTGCCCCACCACCACCAGGAACAGGATACCGCCTGCCACCGCGATCAGTCCGCCCAGGCCCATCAGGCACATGGCAGCCACTTGCTCGAGCCCACTCAGCACCTGGTCGGCGCCCGCGGTTTTGCGCTGCACGCCGTACCCGCCCGACCACACCAGGCCGGTGATGTGCAGGAACTGACCGACGCCGTAAACATATGGTTGCCAGGTCGCCAGGCGTCCGCTCGGGGCGCGGAAGCCCAGCCGCGGCAGCAGCTCGTAGGCCACGCCCATCAGTGCCAGCGTGATGCCGACGATGCAGCCGTGGTAGTGCGCCGGTATCTTCACGTTGGCTCCGCTGATGGCGAAGCCGATGAAGCCGCCCGCAGCGAACAGCAGCACGGACATGACCAGAGCGGCACGCAGCGGGCGCCCGCGCGCACCGACGCCGCGCAGCTCGACCAGCGCGAGGACCAGCGCGAGTCCGACCGGAAGGATGGACAGTCCGCCGCCTACGCGCATCATCCAGGTGAGCAGCCGGCGATGCTCCACCGAGGTCACGTCGTAGACCAGGTAGACGAGCGGTGTCAGAAACACCAGCAGCAGCGCCAAGGCGAACAGAACCAGCACCACGCGCGGGCTCAGCGGCAGGCGGGCACCGATCGCATCGGCCAGCCACAGCCACGCCACGAGCATGAGCAGGGTCCAGGTGAACTGCAGCACGTGGCCGCCGCCCCAGAACAGCAGCTCGTAATAGGCACGCGGATCGAGGCCCGCGGGCAAGGCCAGCCACGACCAAAAGAAGGCGAACAGCGCAACGGCCGCCGAGACAGCCGCGCCGAACAGCCCCAGGCGCAGCGCTGCTGCGCCATCCAGCCGGGGCCCCGCGAGGTGCGTGGTGAACAGCGCGCGCAGCACCATGAAGCTCGCGCCGGCAGCGAAGACAACCAGGCTCGCCAGGAACAGCGGTCCGTCGAGCACCGGGACATAGTTCGCCATCACCGGCCGTGCGGTGCCGACGAAGGGCGCCACGACCATCCCCAGCGTCCCCAGGGCGCACAGCGCCAGCGCCGCCCGCCCGGCCGGCAGCCACTGACGGCTTCCCGCCAGGCTCCAGAACACGCCGGCGAACGCCACGAACCACACCAGCACGGACAGATCGACGTGCACGACCAGGGCCACGCGGAAGAAGTCCGCGACCGGAAACAACTCCTTCAACCCGGGCGTGCGGGACAGCACCAGCAGTACGGAGAACACGCCGGAGGCCACAAGTGCGGTCACGCCGAGCATAAGCCATCCGGCTGTGAGGCCGCGGCGCGCATCTGCTGCCACACTCAGGCGGTAGTGCGCCGGCGGCCGCGCCACATCGCGCGCGTGCGTCAGCACCCGCGCGGCGCCAGCCAACGAATGCAGCGGATTCATTGGATGACGATGCCTCCCCTCTCGGGATTGAAGTCGACCACGACGATCTGTCCGGGCCTGATGTCCAAGTCCTCGTCGCGCGTGTAGTTGAGTGCGGGCTCGCGCACGCTGTCATTGAGCTGGACCGACAGGCGATGGCTGCCCGCCGGCACCGGGAAGCGCGCGTAAACGGTGGAGGGCCCATCCCGCGACAGTCCGGCGGGCGGGATCTCGCGGCGCGCAAGCACACTCCCGTCCAGCGCCAGCTGCACGGTCACCGGCGAGCGCTCGCGCGGGCAGTCCATCGGGTTGCGCATGTTCGGCGGCAGCGCCGCCAGCTCCTCGGGCGTGCGCCGGCGGCACTGCGCTACGAGTTGCCCGGGGTGCGAGAAGGACAGCTTCAGCAGGGCCTGCTCGGGCGGCAAGTGCCGGTAGCGGGGATGGTAGGAAAACACCCCGATCGTCAACGCAAACAACGCGTAGAGCACGACTTGGCCGACAACGGACAAGGCTTTACGCATCGGCGGCCTCCTGCCTGGCGAGATCCCGGGCGGGACGCGTGCGGGCCCTGAGCGCAACGCGAAAGGCGTCGAGCTCTTGCCGCAGGCGTGCGAGGTCGTGACGTCCCGCGGGAACCAACCGCCACTCCGCGGGCGCGACGGTGCGGCGCAGGTGCGGTTCGCGCACGCCCTGCATGCGCTCCAGCGTCAGGCGGGTACCCAGGCGGTACTCGCAGCCGCCGTCCGGGCACGCGGCGATGAGGACGCCCTGCGCGCCGCTGCGCAGCGCGTACTCCACGAACGCGGGCGGCAGCTGCCCGGCGCACAGCAGGCTGACCGCAGCCGTGTCCGCCGCCTGTAGCGCGCGCACGTCGGCACCCTCATCGCAGCCGAACACGACGATTCTCACCTCGCCTTTCAGGCGCGCGAGCTGCGCCTTGAGACGGCTGCGCAGCTGGCCGATAGGCAGCTGAGGCATGTCGATGCCGCTCACGAGCTCGGCGATACTGCGGAACGGCGTCGACGAGGGGCAGGCCCCTGCGCAGATGCCGCAGCTCGCGCACAGCGACGGCTCGACCACCGCGATCCGCGCGCCTAGCCGCTTGTCCGGATGCGGCGCCATCGTCACTGCCGCGTAGGGGCAGTCGGCAAAGCAGCGTGCACAGCCGTTGCAGTTCGCCGGGTCCACCTGCGCTACGGGCGCCGGTCGGGGATGCGGCAGAAGCGGGCACACCAGCAAGAGCAGCGTGACCCCGCCCGCGAACAGCCACACCGTGGCCGGCGACCACACGTAGACCAGCGCATTGGGAGCGAGATAGAACCAGTCGAAGGCGAGCGCCTGCGGCACTTGTGCGAGATTTGCTGGTGCGTGGCTCTCCACCGGATGAACCAGCGAGAGCGCCAGCAGCGCCAGGGTGGCGCCCCAGCCGAGCTTGAGCGCCGGCCGCGTGTCGGGGCGGGTCAGGCGCTGGATATGCACCCACATGCCGAGCAACAGGAACAGGGGCAGGCCGATATGCAGGAACACGAGCAGCGAGAAGAAGCGGTCGTCCACGCTGTCGCTGTATAGGAAGTTCCGTGCGAGCGGCTCGCCGAAGGCGTTGAGCCAGTCGAACCATTCCAGCGTCGCCACTGCGCTGAACTGCGCGAGCTCGTCCCACACCAGCCAGAATCCCCCGATCCCCGCGAACAGCGCGAGCCACAGCAGCGGCACGCCCGTTACCCACGTGAACCAGCGAAAGCCGAAGTAGCGGCGATAGATCAGCTCACGCAGCAGGTGCAGCACGATCACCAGCATGAAGGCATCCGAGGCGTAGCGGTGCAGGCTGCGCATCAGGCCGCCCAGCCACCACTGCTGCTGCGTCATGTACTGCACCGACGCGTACGCTCCCTGCACGCTGGTGTCGAAGAACGCGTACAGGTACATCCCGGTAGCTGCAATCAGCCAGAAGAACAGGAAACCCAGCGCCCCCAAGTGTCGCCACGGGTTGGCCGTGGCGCCGAACCAGACGTCGAAGGATTCCTCCAGCCGCTGCATCCAGTCCTGTGCGACGGCGTGCAGCGACTCCGGGCGCTGCCCGGGAGCCGCGGCATGTCCGTTGACGGAATGAGCACCCATGCGAGCGATGCTACCCTGCGGGTGCGGGGGGCGAATTGATCTGCGTTAAGGCTTGGAAACCGCGTGGCGGTGCAGGTGGAAGGCAATGCGGCGCATGAGCGCACGGGCCCGTGGCGCTGCGCGTGCCACGTTCTGGGCACGCTCCCACCACTCCATCACACTTCGAGTGCCATCCCTCTCGGGCAGCCTCCCACCACTCCGCCCCTTCGGGGCCCCCTCCTCGGGCAGGAGGGGAGTGTTCTCTCTCCCCGCCTTTCACGAGGCGGGTGGCGCCGCAGGCGCCGCGGCGGTGTGGGGCAGCATCGAAGGCCTAACCCGGATATTTCATCAGGACGCGGATTTCTGGGTCGTTCTGGGCGAGCCAGGTCGGGCTCGACCGTCGCAGCCAATAGATCATTCTATTGGCAACACGGGCATGCCCGAGATGGCCGTCCAGAACGAGCCAGAA
>Ga0105107_10001811_pt1 | contig 13937 bp, 12 predicted proteins | sample PPLLaktember2015_6_FD_79335 | JGI IMG/M metagenome (GOLD analysis project Ga0105107, IMG submission 79335) | Freshwater sediment microbial communities from Prairie Pothole Lake near Jamestown, North Dakota, USA - PPLs Lake P8 Core (1) Depth... | ecosystem: Environmental > Aquatic > Freshwater >...
AAACAAGCCCCGCCTGAATGGAACAGTTCGCCAAGGAAACGCTTCCGGTAAGCCTCGAAGAGGAGATGCGGCGCTCGTACCTCGATTACGCGATGAGCGTGATCGTCGGCCGCGCGCTCCCCGACGTGCGCGACGGTCTCAAGCCCGTGCATCGCCGGGTCCTGTTCGCGATGCAGGAAGCGAACACCGTCTGGAACCGGCCGTACGTGAAGTGCGCCCGCGTGGTCGGCGAGGTGATGGGCAAGTACCACCCGCATGGCGACACCGCCATCTACGACACGCTGGTGCGGATGGCGCAGGACTTCTCGATGCGCTACCCGCTCGTCGACGGCCAGGGCAACTTCGGCTCGGTCGACGGCGACAACGCGGCGGCGATGCGCTACACGGAGTGCCGACTCGACCGCATCACCTCCGAACTGCTGGCCGACATCGACAGCGAGACGGTCGATTTCGTCCCGAACTACGACGGCAAGGAGCAGGAGCCGACCGTCCTGCCGACGCGGCTGCCGAACCTGCTCGTGAACGGCTCCTCGGGAATCGCGGTCGGAATGGCGACCAACATCCCGCCGCACAACCTCGGCGAGACGGTCGATGCGTGCCTCGCGTTGCTCGCCCAGCCCGACCTCGCGATCGAGGAACTGATCAAGCTGATGCCGGCGCCCGATTTCCCGACCGCCGGGCTGATCTACGGGCTCGCCGGCGTGCACGAGGGCTACCGCACCGGTCGTGGGCGCGTCGTCATCCGCGCGCGCACCCACTTCGAGGACATCGCCGGCGGCCAGCGGCAGGCGATCATCGTCGACGAGCTGCCCTACCAGGTGAACAAGCGGGTGCTGCAGGAGAAGATCGCCGAGTACGTCCACGAGAAGCGCATCGAGGGCATCTCCGACATCCGCGACGAGTCGGACAAGTCCGGCATGCGCGTGGTGATCGAGCTGAAGCGCGGCGAGATCCCCGAGGTCGTCCTCAACAACCTCTACAAGCAGACCCAGCTGCAGGACAGCTTCGGCATCAACATGGTCGCGCTGCTCGACGGCCAGCCGAAGCTGCTCAATCTCAGGCAGATGCTCGCCGCGTTCCTCGCGCACCGGCGGGAGGTGGTGACCCGGCGAACCGCCCACGACCTGCGCAAGGCGCGCGAGAAGGCGCACCTGCAGGAGGGCCTCGCGGTCGCGCTGTCGAACGTCGACGAAATCATCGCGCTCATCAAGACGGCACGCACCCCGGCCGAGGCCAAGCAGGGCCTGATGGGCAAGGCCTGGCCGTCGCAGCTCGTCCGGGAGATGCTCGAACGTGTACCGGAGGGCGCGACCCAGCCCGAGGATCTCGGCCCGAGCTTCGGGCTCACTCCGGACGGCTACCGGCTCTCCGATCCGCAGGCGCAGCGCATCCTCGAGATGCAGCTCCAGCGCCTCACAGGCCTCGAGCAGGAGAAGATCGTCGCCGACTACAAGGAGCTGCTCGAGATCATCTCGGAATTGCTCGACATCCTTTCAAAGCCGGCGCGGATCACTGTGATCATCGGCGAGGAGCTCGCGGCGATCAAGGCGCAGTACGGCGACAAGCGCCGCAGCGAGATCGTGCTCAACGCCGAGGACATCGCCGTCGAGGACCTGATCGCGCCGCAAGATGTGGTCGTCACCTTCTCGCATGCGGGCTACATCAAGGCGCAGCCGGTAGCGGACTACCGCGCGCAGCGCCGCGGCGGGCGCGGCAGGCAGGCGGCCTCGATGCGGGAGGACGACTTCATCGAGCGCCTGTTCATTGCGCACACCCACGACTACATCCTGTGCTTCTCGAACCGCGGCCAGGTGTACTGGCTCAAGGGTTACGAGGTGCCGGCCGGGACGAGCTCGAGCCGCGGCAAGCCGATCGTGAATCTCTTCCCGCTCGCCGAGGGCGAGCGGATCAGCGCGGTGCTGCCGGTCAAGACGTTCGACGAGAACCACTTCGTCTTCATGGCCACCGCCAGCGGCACGGTGAAGAAATCCCCGCTCTCGGATTTCTCGCGGCCGCGCGAGAAGGGGATCATCGCGGTCGACCTCGAGGAGGGCGACTACCTGGTCGGGGCGGCAATCACCGACGGGCGCTGCGACGTGATGCTGTTCTCCGACGACGGCAAGGCGGTGCGGTTCGCCGAGGACGACGTGCGACCGATGGGGCGCGGCGCGCGCGGCGTGCGCGGCATGAAGCTAGGCGAAGGCAGCCGTGTGATCTCGATGGTGGTCGCCGACGCGGAGTCGAAGAGCGTGCTGACCGCGACCGAGAACGGCTACGGCAAGCGCACCGCGATCGCGGAGTACCCGCGCTACGGCCGCGGCACCCAGGGGGTGATCGCGATCCAGACGAGCGAGCGCAACGGCAAGGTGGTGAGTGCCGCGCTCGTGGACGAGAAGGACGAGATCGTGCTGGTGTCCACCGGCGGCGTTCTGATCCGCACCAAGGTCGACCAGATTCGGGAGATGGGCCGGTCGACGCAGGGGGTGAGCCTGATCAACCTCGACGCGGGGACCAAGCTCGCCGGGGTCGAGAAGATTGCCGAGCCCGAGGACGAGAACGGCAACGGTCACGGCAACGGCAACGGCAACGGCAACGGCGAGAGCGGACCCGAGGACGGCGAAGGGCTTCCAGCGTGAGAGTGTTCAATTTCAGCGCCGGCCCGGCGGTGCTCCCGGAGGAGGTCCTCCGGCAGGCGGCCGCCGAGATGCTCGACTGGCACGGGAGCGAGATGTCGGTGATGGAGATGAGCCATCGCGGCAAGGAGTTCATCGCCATCGCGGAGGAGGCCGAGTCCGACCTGCGCGGCCTGATGGCGATCCCGGCGAACTACAAGGTCCTGTTTCTGCAGGGCGGTGCGTCGCTGCAATTCGCGATGGTCCCGATGAATCTGCTGCGGGGGAAGGCATCGGCCGACTACGTCAATACCGGCGAGTGGTCGAAGAAGGCGATTAAGGAAGCGCAGAATTTTTGCAAGGTGAACGTCGTCGCGTCGGCGGAGGACGGAAACTTCTCGTATGTGCCCGAGCGCGCGCGCTGGACGCTCGACCCGAATGCCGCGTACGTTCACGTATGCACGAACGAGACGATCGGCGGCGTGGAGTTCCACTGGGTCCCCGACACCGACGCGGTGCCGCTTGTCGCCGACATGTCCTCGCACATCCTGTCGCGCCCGATCGATGTCGCGAAGTACGGGCTGATCTATGCCGGTGCGCAGAAGAACATCGGCCCCGCCGGCCTGACCATCGTGATCGTTCGCGACGATCTGCTCGGGAACGCGCCGAAGGGCACGGCGGGCATGCTCGATTACAAGGTCCACGCCGACGCCCAGTCGATGTCGAACACCCCGCCAACGTACGCGATCTACATCGCGGGGCTGGTGTTCAAGTGGCTGAAGCAGCTGGGCGGCCTCGAGGCGATGGAGCGCAGGAACGTCGCCAAGGCCCGGTTGCTCTACGATTATCTCGGCGATTCGACGCTGTTCCGCAGCCCGGTGCGGGAGTCGGACCGCTCGCGCATGAACATCCCGTTCACGCTGCGCGACGCGTCGCTTGACGATGCTTTCCTCAAAGGCGCGCAGAGCCGCGGGATGGTGCAGCTCAAGGGCCATCGCTCGGTCGGCGGCATGCGCGCCTCGATCTACAACGCGATGCCGATCGAGGGCGTGAAGTGCCTGGTCGAGTACATGAAGGAGTTCGAGGCGAAAAATGGCTGAGTGGCCGATGCTAGATCGCTGGAGGCGCACACCATCGACGCAGGCACACGCTGGTCAAGCGGCTGCATCGGCCGCTGGAATCGGGGATTCGAAAGGGGGTGTGCCCCCTTTCGCGCCGCGCGAGCGAGCCGACGATGGTTAGGCGCTTCGACATCCTCGTGCTAAACCAGATTTCGCAGGTCGGCCTGAAGCGGCTGCCGGCGGACCGTTACACGGTCGGCAAGGAGGCTGCGCGCCCGGATGCAATCCTCGTCCGCTCGGCGGACATGCACGCGCTACCGATCCCCCCGTCGGTGAAGACCATCGGTCGCGCCGGCGCCGGGACGAACAACATCCCGGTGGCGGAGATGAGCAAGCGCGGCGTGCCGGTCTTCAACGCACCCGGCGCGAATGCGAACGCGGTCAAGGAGCTCGTGCTGGCGGGCATGCTGATCGCCGCGCGCAACCTCGTCCCGGCGGTCCAGTTCGTCGCGGGCTTGCGCGGCGACGACGAGTCGATCGCGCGGCAGGTCGAGGACGAGAAGAAGCGCTTCGCCGGCGTCGAGCTGCCCGGCCACACGCTCGGCGTGATCGGACTCGGCAAGATCGGCAGCCTGGTTGCCGACGCGGCGATACGGCTCGGCATGAACGTCCTCGGCTACGATCCCGAGATCACTGTCGACGCGGCCTGGAGCCTGCCCTCGCAGGTGAAGAAGGCCCATTCGATCGAAGAGGTGCTCAAGGGCAGCCACTTCGTGACGCTGCACGTGCCATTGACGAAAGCGACGCGCGACCTCGTGAACGCCGAGCGTCTCGCGCAGGCGCGGCCCGGCGCCATCCTGCTCAACTTCTCGCGCGAGGGGATCGTCGACGACCAAGCCGTGGTCGAGGCGCTCGGCGCGCACCGCTTGAAGACGTACGTCACCGACTTTCCGACGGCGCGGCTCGCCGGTCAGGCGGGCGTCGTGGCGCTGCCCCACCTAGGCGCGTCGACGCGGGAAGCGGAGGACAATTCCGCGGTGATGGTCGTGGACCAAGTGCGGGAGTATCTCGAGGACGGAACGATCCGCAACGCGGTGAACTTCCCCGACGTCGTCATGCAGCGCGAGGCGCCGTTCCGCGTCGCGATCGCCAACGCGAATGTCCCGAACATGCTGGGCCAGATTTCCACCGCGATGGCACGCTCCGGCCTGAACATCCACAACATGTTCAACAAGTCGAAGGGCGAGATGGCCTACACGCTCGTGGACGTGGACAGCCGCGTCCCGGAGGACGCCATCGAGACGATCCGCCGCATCGACGGCGTGCTGGCAGTGCGCTACCTGCCTTCCTGAGCGGGCCATGGACGACGACTCGATCGACGATGGCATCGACGGGCGCCGTGCCGGCATCGACAGGATCGACGGGGAGCTCGTGAAGCTGCTCTCCGAGCGCGCCCGGCTCGCGCAGGAGATCGGCAAGCTCAAGGGCGACGGGCCGGTGTTGCGGCCGGAGCGCGAGGCCGAGGTGCTGCGTCGCGCCACGTCCGCGAACGCCGGCCCGCTCCCAAACGAGTCGCTCGGCCGCGTCTTCGCGGAGATCATCTCGGCGTGCCGCGCGCTCGAGCAGCGGCTGCACATCGCCTACCTGGGCCCCTCCGGGACGTTCAGCGAGATGGCGGTCGCGAAGCACTTCGGGCATTCGGTGGATGGGGTGCCGTTGCCGTCGATCGACGAGGTGTTCCGCGAAGCGGAGACGGGCGCGACGCAGTTCGCCGTCGTGCCGGTTGAGAACTCGACCGAGGGCGCCGTCGGACGCACGCTGGACCTCCTGCTCCAGACCCCGCTGCAGATCTGTGCGGAGGTCGTCCTGCGCGTGCACCAGAACCTGATGGCGAAGCGCGATTCGCTTGCCGGCGTGGCGCGCGTCTACTCCCACGCCCAGTCCCTCGCCCAGTGCCACCAGTGGCTCGCCGCCAACCTGCCGCAAGCCGAGCGCGTGCAGGTCGCCAGCAACGCCGAGGCGGCGCGGCTCGCCGCGCAGGAGCCGACCGCCTGCGCGGTCGGTCCCGCGATCGCCGCCGAGCGGTACGGCCTGAACCTGCTCGCGGAGAACATCGAGGACGCGCCCAACAACCTCACGCGCTTCCTCGTGCTCGGCGGACTCGAGACCTCGCCCACCGGCAAGGACCTCACCTCGCTCGTCATGTCCGCTCCCAACCGCCCCGGTGCGGTGCACGCGCTCATCGCGCCGTTCGCGAAGTACGGCGTGAGCATGAGCCGCATCGAGTCGCGGCCGGCGCGCCTCGGCCGCTGGGAGTACATGTTCTACATCGACGTCGAGGGTCACCAGCGCGACCGCAGGGTGGCGGACGCGCTCGCCGAGCTGAAGGGCCTCGCGCCGTTCCTGAAGGTCCTCGGCTCCTATCCCGCCGCCGTCCTATGAGCACCCCGGAGCACGCCATGACGCCCGCCGACCCGTGCGAGCGCGCGCCCGCGTACGTACGCGGCATCGCGCCCTATCAGCCTGGCAAGCCGATCACCGAGCTTGCCCGGGAGATGGGGCTCGAAGAGGCGAACATCGTCAAGCTCGCCTCGAACGAGAACCCGCTCGGGATTTCGCCGCGCGCTCGCGCCGCGATCGAGGCGGCGCTGCCGGAGCTCGCGCGCTACCCCGACGGCTTCGATCTCGCCAGGGCGCTGTCGCGCAAGCTTGGCGTCGCGATGGACCGGATCGTCCTCGGCAACGGCTCCAATGACGTCCTCGAGATGGTGGGCGGAGCGTTTCTCGCCCCGGGCCGCTCATCGGTGTACTCGCAGCACGCGTTCGCCGTGTATCCGCTGGCGACGCAGTCGCGCGGCGCGCGCGGCATCGTCGTCCCGGCGAAGGCCTACGGTCACGACCTGCCGGCCATGCTCAAAGCGATCGAGCCCGAGACGCGCGTCGTGTTCATCGCGAACCCGAACAACCCGACCGGCACGCTGCTCACCGGTACCGAGATCGAGGCGTTCCTGCGCGCGGCGCCGACGGACGTCGTCGTGGTGATCGACGAGGCCTACAACGAGTACCTGCCGGCCGCGGCCCGCTACGACAGCCTGCAGTGGCTCGCGCGGCACCGCAATCTCGTCATCACGCGGACCTTCTCGAAGGCGTACGGGCTCGCCGGCCTGCGCGTCGGCTACGCACTCTGCGATCCCTCGATCGCCGACCTGTTGAACCGGGTGCGGCAGCCGTTCAACGTAAACAACCTCGCGCTGGTCGCGGCGATCGCCGCGCTCGACGACGAGCCGTTCCTGCGGAAGAGCCACGAGCTGAACCTGGCCGGACTCGCGCAGCTCACCGGCGGCTTCAAGCGTCTCGGGCTCGCATGGATTCCGTCGTTCGCGAACTTCGTCACCGTGGAGATTCCCCGCGAGGCGGGCGCGAGCCGGGCGGGCATCGTGTACCAGCAGTTGCTGCGCGCCGGCGTCATCGTGCGGCCCGTTGCTGGATACGCGCTCCCTGATCACCTGCGCGTGACCGTCGGACTGCCGGAGGAGAACGAGCGCTTCCTCACCGCGCTACTCGCCGCAGCGCTGGGCAAGCCCTGACTGTGCCACGGATCGACACACTTGCGGTCATCGGCGTCGGACTGATCGGCGGTTCTTTCGCGCGCGCGCTCAAGGCGGCCGGCGCGGTCGAGCGAGTGATCGGGGTCGGGCGCGACCCTGCGAACATCCGTCGCGCGCTCGAGCTCGGCGTGATCGATACCGCCCAGCCCGATGCGGGCGCGGCGGTCGAAGGCGCGGACTTCGTCCTGATCGCCACGCCGGTCGGCGCCATGCCTGCGCTCTTCGAGCGGATCGCGCCGCGCCTCGCGCCGGAAACGGTGGTGACCGACGGCGGCAGCACGAAGTCGGACGTGATCGCCGCGGCGCGCGCCGCGCTGCGCGCGAAGATCACCCAGTTCGTGCCGGCGCACCCGGTGGCCGGCTCCGACGAGAGCGGCGTCGCGGCCGCCTCGGCCGGGCTCTATCGCGGCCGCGAAGTCATCCTGACCCCGCTGCCCGAGAATCGTCCCGCGTCGATCGAGCGCGTGCGCGCGGCGTGGCAGGCGTGCGGCGCGCGCGTGACCGAGATGTCGCCGTCGGATCACGATGCCGTGCTCGCTGCGGTGAGCCACCTGCCGCATCTGCTCTCCTTCGCGCTCATGCGGGACATCGCACAGCGCGCCGACTCCGGGAGCTTCCTCGCCCACGCCGGCAGCGGCTTCCGCGACTTCACGCGTCTGGCCGCGAGCAACCCCGAGATGTGGCGCGACATTTGCGTCGCGAACCGCGCCGCGCTGCTCGGGGACCTGCGCCGCTACCAGGATGAGCTCGCCCGCCTCGGCGCGATGCTCGAGCAGGGCGACGCCGCGGGCCTGCAGCGCGCGTTCGAGGAAGCACGTGCCGCGCGCCGGGTCTGGAGTGCGCAGCGCGGCGCTCCGGACAGCGCCGGCTGACCGCCCGATGGCGCAAGCCGCCGCGCGCCCGGAGCACCTGGATCTCGCGCCCGTCGCGCGCGTCGCCGGCACGATCGCGCTGCCCGGCTCGAAGAGCATCTCCAACCGCACGCTGCTCCTCGCGGCGCTCGCCGAAGGCGCGACCGGAATCGCCGGACTGCTCGACTCCGACGACACGGCGCGCATGCTCGAGGCGCTCCGGACGCTCGGCATCGCCTGGCAGGTCACCGGCGAGCGCGGTGGCTATCGCGTGCAGGGGTGCGCCGGTGTCGTTCCCGTCAAGAAGGCGGAGCTGTTCCTCGGGAACGCCGGCACGGCGTTCCGTCCGCTCACCGCGGTACTCGCCTTGTCGGTCGGGACGTACCGGCTCGCGGGGGTCCCGCGCATGCACGAGCGGCCGATCGGCGACCTCGTCGATGCGCTGCGCGCGCTCGGCGCCGAGATCCGTTACCTCGGGAAGGAGGGCTTCCCGCCCCTCGAGGTCCGGCCGGCCCGGCTCGCACCCGAGCCCGCGGTGGCGGTGCGCGGCGAGCTCTCGAGTCAGTTCCTGACCGCGTTGCTGATGGCGCTGCCTCTGGCCGGGCGGCGCGTCGCGGTGGACGTGACGGGCGAGCTCGTGTCGAAGCCCTACGTCGAGCTCACGCTCAACTCGATGCAGCGGTTCGGAGTCGAGGTGGAGCGCGAGGACTGGCGGCGGTTCGTCGTTCCTGCCGACGCGCATTACCGCAGCCCCGGCACGATCCACGTCGAAGGGGACGCGTCATCGGCGTCCTATTTCCTCGCCGCCGGCGCGATCGGCGGCGGCCCGGTGCGCGTGCAGGGCGTCGGGCGGGCGAGCGTGCAAGGGGACATGCGCTTCATCGAGGTGCTCGAGGCGATGGGCGCCAGCGTCGCGGTCGGCGACGATTGGGTCGAGGTCCGCGGCGCGCGTCCGCTGCGCGCGATCGACCTCGACCTGAACCACATCCCCGATGCGGCGATGACCGCGGCGGTGCTCGCGCTGTTCGCCGACGGTCCCTCGACGATCCGCAACGTCGCCAACTGGCGGGTCAAGGAGACCGATCGCCTCGCGGCGATGGCGACCGAGCTGCGCAAGGTCGGTGCGGTGGTGGTGGAGGGCGCGGATTCCCTCCGAATCACGCCGCCGCCCGGGGGGCGACTCACGCCAAACGCTGTGATCGACACCTATGACGACCACCGGATGGCGATGTGCTTCTCGCTGGTGGCCCTCGGCGGGGTGCCGGTGCGGATCAACGACCCGGCCTGCGTGCGCAAGACCTTCCCGGATTACTTCCGGGAGCTGGCACGCCTGACGGCGCGAGCGTGAGCGACGGGCCCGAATGACGGCGCCGGCGCCCGTGATCGCGATCGACGGTCCGTCCGCCTCCGGCAAGGGGACGGTGGCCCAGATCGTGGCGCGCACCCTCGGCTACCACTACTTGGACAGCGGTGCGCTGTATCGGCTTGCCGCCCTGGCGGCGACCACGCGCGGGGTGGACCTGGGCGACGAGCCTGCGCTGACCGCGCTCGCCGGGGCGCTGGATGTCCGCTTCGCTTCGGGCGAGGTCTGGCTGGACGGACGGCGCGTGACCGAGGAGATTCGCACCGAGGCCTGCAGCGTCGCGTCCTCCCGCGTCGCCGCGGTTCCCGGGGTCCGCGCCGCCTTGCTCGACCGCCAGCGGGCCTTCCGGCAACCCCCCGGCCTGGTCGCCGACGGGCGCGACATGGGCTCGGTCCTGTTTCCGGATGCGCGCCTCAAAGTCTTCCTGACCGCGACCCTGGAAGCCCGCGCCGAGCGCCGATATAACCAGTTGAATGGCAAAGGAATCCCTGCTAACATCCAAACTCTTTTGCTCGATCTACGCGAGCGCGACGCGCGCGATGCCGCAAGAGCGGTGGCCCCTCTCAAGGCGGCCGCCGACGCGAGGATCCTCGATACCACGGGGATGACCGCGGACCAGGCCGCGCAAGCCGTGTTGTCGTGGTTTCGCGAAACGAGCGAATGAACGGGTGGCAAGGAGGGCGACGAGCCCGCTTGCCGGTGTGCAACCAACCCCGCCGCGGCGCACTGCCCGCGCTCGGGTGAAGGATCAGGTCAATTTCATGGCAAATGTCTCCCCCGCGGTCGCCCCGCAGGAAAGTTTCGCTGCGCTCTTCGAGGAAAGCCTCAGCCGCAAGGAGATGCGCATCGGCGAGGTGATCACCGCGGAAGTGGTGCGCGTCGACCAGAACTTCGTTGTGGTCAACGCCGGCCTCAAGTCGGAGAGCTACATCGCCCTCGACGAGTTCCGCGGCGACCGCGGCGAGCTCGACGTGAACCCGGGCGACTTCGTTTCGGTCGCGATCGAGGCGCTGGAGGACGGCTACGGGGAGACGCGCCTGTCGCGCGACAAGGCGAAGCGCCTGGCCGCGTGGCTCGACCTCGAGAAGGCGCTCGAGTCCGCCGAGGTTGTGCAGGGCACGATCACCGGCAAGGTGAAGGGCGGCTTGACCGTGATGATCAACGGCATCCGCGCGTTCCTGCCCGGATCGCTCGTCGACATGCGCCCGGTGAAGGACACGACGCCCTACGAGGGCAAGGCGATGGACTTCAAGGTCATCAAGCTCGACCGCAAGCGCAACAACGTCGTGGTGTCGCGGCGCGCGGTGCTCGAGCAGACCGCCGGCGCCGAGCGCGAGGCGCTGCTCTCGAGCCTGCAGGAGGGCACCGTCGTCAAGGGCATCGTCAAGAACATCACCGATTACGGCGCGTTCGTCGACCTCGGCGGCATCGACGGCCTGCTGCACATCACCGACCTCGCGTGGCGGCGCGTCAAGCATCCCTCCGAGGTGCTCTCCGTCGGCGACGAGGTGCAGGCGAAGGTGCTGCGCTTCGACCAGGAGAAGAATCGCGTCTCGCTCGGCCTCAAGCAGCTCGGCGAGGACCCGTGGGTCGGCATCTCGCGCCGCTACCCGCCCGGCACGCGGCTGTTCGGCAAGGTCACGAACCTGACCGACTACGGCGCGTTCGTCGAGATCGAAGCCGGAATCGAAGGCCTGGTGCACGTCTCCGAGATGGACTGGACCAACAAGAACGTGCACCCGTCGAAGGTCGTCCAGCTCGGCGACGAGGTCGAAGTCATGATCCTCGAGATCGACGAGGACCGCCGGCGCATCTCGCTCGGCATGAAGCAGTGCATGCCCAACCCGTGGGAGGAGTTCGCGCAGAACCACCGCAAGAGCGAAAAGGTGCACGGCGTCATCAAGTCAATCACCGACTTCGGCATCTTCATCGGGCTGCCCGGCGGCATCGACGGGCTGGTGCACCTCTCCGACCTGTCGTGGAACAAGCCCGGCGAGGAAGCGGTGCGCGACTACAAAAAAGGCGACGAGCTCGACGCCGTGGTGCTGTCGATCGATGTCGAGCGCGAGCGCATCTCGCTCGGCATCAAGCAGATCGAGGGCGATCCGTTCAACACCTTCGTGGCGACGCACGACAAAGGCGCGCTGGTCACCGGCACGGTGAAGAGCGTCGATGCCAAGGGCGCCGTGATTCTGCTCGCCAGCGACATCGAGGGCTACCTGCGTGCCTCCGAGGTCGCCCGCGATCGCGTGGAGGACGCGCGCACGCACCTCAAGGAAGGCGATGCGGTCACCGCGATGATCGTCAACATCGACCGCAAGAACCGCAACATCAACCTGTCTATCAAGGCCAAGGACGTTGCGGACGAGAACGAGGCGATGGCGAAGCTCCAGAGCGCTTCGGCGGCGAGCAGCGGCTCGACGAGCCTCGGGGCGTTGCTGAAGGCGAAGCTCGACAACAAGAACGCCCAGCGCGACTAAGCGCTCGGCCGCTCTCGGAGGGGAGGCAATGACGAAGTCGGAGCTCATCGCGCGGCTGGCGGGCCGCTATCCGCAGCTCGTGGCGAAGGACGCCGAGTACGCGGTCAAGATGATCCTCGACGCGATGACGCAGAGCTTGGTGAGCGGCCAGCGGATCGAGATCCGCGGCTTCGGCAGTTTCGGCCTCAATCACCGGCCTGCGCGCGTCGGACGCAACCCGAAATCGGGCGAGAGAGTGCACGTGCCCGAGAAGTTCGTGCCCCACTTCAAGGCCGGCAAGGAGCTGCGCGAGCGCGTCGACGGCGAGCTCGAGGAGCAGCAGCGGCAGGCGGGCACGGGCTAGTGCAGCGGGCCGGGTGCGGGCCGGCCCGGGTTTTCGCGGCCGGAGGGCTGGACAGATGGCCTTCGTGAGGCTCCTCACGTCGTTCGTGTGGGCGGCGGTGTTCGTCGTCGCGCTGCTCTTCGCGATCAAGAACACCGAGCCGGTCACGCTGCAGTTCTATTTCGATCAGTCCTGGCACGCGCCGCTCGTGTTCGTGGTCCTCGCGAGCTTCGCCGTCGGGGCCGCATTCGGCGTGATTGCGTGCCTGCCGCCCATCGTGCGCCAGCGGCGCGAGCTCGCCGGGCTGCAGAAGGAGCTGCGCCTGCGCGCTGCGGAGACCGCGCCGCGGGAGCCGGCACGGACGCTGGCCCCGGACGTGCCCTCGCAGCCGTAGCCGCCTGACCGCAGCGGCGCGACGCATGGAATTCGAAGTCTGGTGGCTGATCGCCTTCCCGGTCTTCTTCGGCCTGGGGTGGCTCGCCGCCCGCATCGACATCAAGCAACTCGTCACCGAGTCCCGCAGCGTCCCGCGCACCTACTTCAAGGGACTCAACTTCCTGCTGAACGAGCAGCCCGACAAGGCGATCGAGGCGTTCATCGAGGTGGTGAAGGTCGACCCGGAGACCGTCGACCTGCACTTCGCGCTCGGGAGCCTCTTCCGCCGGCGCGGCGAGACCGAACGCGCGATCCGCATGCACAAGAACCTGCTGGAGCGCTCTGACCTCGCGGCGGAGCAGCGGCGGCAGGCGCTGTTCGAGCTCGGCCAGGACTACCTCAAGGCGGGGCTGCTCGATCGCGCCGAGGAGGCGTTCTCGAAGCTGCGCGACGGGCCGCAGCGGCTTGATGCACTGAAGCACCTGCTCGAGATCTACCAGCAGGAGAAAGAGTGGGAGAAGGCGATCGAGGTCACGCGCAGCCTGGAGAAGGAGACGGGGCAGTCCTGGCAGAAGGAGGTCGCGGAGTTCCGCTGCGAGATGGCGGCGGTCGAGGCGACGCATTCGCGACCCGACTCGGCCCGCACCCAGCTCGAGGAGGCGCTCAGGGAGAACCGCAAGTGCGTGCGCGCGAGCATCCAGCTCGGCGATCTCGCCGCGGCGGCCGGGCGCCACGACGAGGCGATCGAGCACTGGAAGCGGGTCGAGACCCAGAATCCGGTGTTCCTCGCGCTCGTCGCGCACCGCCTGCTCAAGGGCTTCCAGGCGCTCGGGCAACCGGCGAGCGGACTCACGCTGCTGCGCGGCTACCTCGCGTCCTTTCCGTCGCTCGATCTGCTCGACGTGGCGTTCCAGTCGACGCTCGACGCCGAGGGCGCGGATGCGGCCTCCGAGCTCGTGCGTGACGAGCTGCGTCGCAACCCCACGCTGCTCGGGCTCGACAAGCTTCTCGAAGCGCAGCTGCTGAACGCGCCGGCGGACCGGCGGCACGACCTCGAGCTCGTGCGCAGCCTGGTGCAGGGGCAGACGCGCCGGCTGGCGCGGTACCGTTGCGACAACTGCGGCTTCCGCGCGCGGCAGTTCTACTGGCAGTGCCCGGCCTGCATGGCCTGGGAGACCTACCCGCCGCGGCGGACCGAGGAGTTCGACCTCGCGCCATGACACGCGGGAGATGAAACAGCGGGCGATGAAACAGCGGACGATGAA
>Ga0105107_10001812_pt1 | contig 13930 bp, 13 predicted proteins | sample PPLLaktember2015_6_FD_79335 | JGI IMG/M metagenome (GOLD analysis project Ga0105107, IMG submission 79335) | Freshwater sediment microbial communities from Prairie Pothole Lake near Jamestown, North Dakota, USA - PPLs Lake P8 Core (1) Depth... | ecosystem: Environmental > Aquatic > Freshwater >...
CCGGAGATCTTGCGCCCGGCGACCACGATGTCGGTCGGGGCGCGGTACTCCGCTTCGGCACCGAGCGCGCGAATCGCCTCCGCCGCGGCCGTACACACGCGGCGCGAGATCGCCGCCATCTCGGGCGTGCCGACGTCGCGGCTATCGAGGTAGAGCTCCCAGCCGAGCACGCTCTCGTCCATGTAGATCGCCCCGCCGCCGGTGAGCCGGCGTTGCACGGCGATGCCGCGGCTCGCGCAGTACGCGAGGTCGAGCGCCTCCGCCGGGTCCTGGTGGTGACCGATGAGTGCGGCGGGCGTGAAGCGAAGGAAGCGCAGCGTGCTCGGGATCTCGCGCGCCTGGCGCGCTTCGAGCAGCGCGCGGTTGAGCGCGAGGTTCTCGGCCGGCCGCCGCACCCCGGTGTCGATCCAGCGCCAGGCGGGCGTGCTCATTCCTCAGGCCGTCACAACCGGTATGCCGCGCAAGCCGCGGCGGCCGGTCGACTCGCGGCGGACGAAGTCCGCGACGTCGATCTTCATCGCGCCGGCGCCATCCTCCAGCGCCAGCACCTCGTCGCCCACGGCGATCGAGCAGCACGCCGGCGTGACGCGCACGTCGCGCCCCAGCCGCACGGCGAGCTCGACGGTGCCGTCGCTCGGGTGCGCGATCCCGTCGAGCCCAGCCATCACCGCGTAGGCGTCGATCTCGACTTTCGTGCGTCCCGGCGGACGCGCGCAGCCGAGCAGCAGCGGCACGTCGGGAAGCTGCGCGCGCGCATCGAGGAAGAACCGCCCCACCGCGCGGCTCGGCACGGTCTCGAACGACCGATGCGCCGGCGCGTAAAACGGCATCACGACGACCAGCACCAGCGCCGCAGGCCGATGCCGGGCCACCATCTCGAGTGCGTTCCACTCGCCGAGCATCCGGCCGTAGTGCAGGCCGATGACGATGTGCGGCACCACCTTCAGCGACGTCTCGGTGAGTTGCCGAAGCGAATCCTCGAAGTCCGCCACCGAGCGCTTCAGGTGGTACACCTGCTGGACCGTGTCCTGCGCGCCGATCACGTCGAGCATCGCCGCGTCGATGCCCGACTCTTCCATGCGCCGCGCGGCGTCGCGCGAGACGAGCGCGGTGTGAATGGCGATGCGGAACGCGGGAAAAGCGTCCTTGATGCGGCGGACCGTCGGGTAGAACGCGTCGTACTCGACCTCGTCCCGGTGGTTCGAGCCGCCGGTGAGGAGCATCCCCTGCGCGCCCGCCGCGACCTGCTCGTTGACGACGCGCCACAGCGCCTCCGGCGTACGCGCCGGGATCATCGGCTCGAGGATCTTCGCCTTGCAGTGGTCGCACTGCAGCTTGCAGTCGCCGCCGGTGATCGAGACGGCCGGCCAGGCGCTCTTCCCGCAGCCCGAGATCTCGCTCGTCGCGAAGGCCTTGAACGTCGGGACGTGGAAGTTGACGGGTCCCGGCCGCCCGCGCGCCTCCAGCGCGCCGACGATCGCCGGGTCGAGGTCCGCGACCTCGAGCGCCTCGATGCCGCGCGCGGTCTCGAGCCAGGTCATCGGGCCACAAGCGGCATCACGGGCAGCCGGCGAAGCCGTCGGCGGTCATCTTCGCTTCGAAGGCGGGCGCGACTGCTGCGCCGGTCACGAGCGCGCCCGACTCGCCGTCCCAGTTGGCCGGCTTGAGCTTCACGAGCCAGCCGTTCCCGTACGGGTCCGCGTTGATGCCCTTGGCGTTACCCGCGAGCGCATCATTGACCGCGACGACCTCGCCCGCGACCGGCGCCTTCACCGGGCCCACCCACTTGCCGGATTCGACCGTCGCCAGCGACTTGCCCTGGTCGATCGACCGGCCCGCCTTCTTCGGCGTGTAGGCGACGATCTCGCCGGCGAGCGCGCAGGCGTACGCCGTCATGCCGACGGTGATCGTTCCGTCGGCCTCCTTGCGCGCCCAGACGTTGTTCTCGACGTTGTAGTAAAGATCGTCGGGCAGGTTGCAGTTCTTGACCGATGCCATCGCTATCTCTCCCGTTTTGCTCGATTTTGTGCGGTCGCCCTGCGGAACGCTTGCGCTGCGTCAAAAAAACAGCACCTTGTCGCAGCTGAGGATCATGTCGGCGAGCGCGCCGCCCGAGGACAGCTCGTCCACCTCCGGTACGAGGTCGTCCACGTCCAGATCGTACCCCGGCAGGGCGGGGCGGCAGGCGTGGAACTTGACCCCGGCCTGCTTGGCCTCGCGCATGAATTCGATGATCGGCTTGCCCCCTGCCATCGCGGCGAGCGTCTCGGGCACGCCCCGCGTCACCAGGCGCACCCCCTCCATTGTGAAGAAAATGGTGACGTCAGCGTCCATCGAGGCGAGCAGCGCGCCGAGGTAGAACGGCGTCGCGCAGCGGTTGGGGGTGGACGGGCCGCTCGTCATCACGATGACGACCGTCTTCTCGTCGTGCTCGAGGTAGCGCGGGCCCGACATCGACATCAGTCCGCGAGCCGCTTGCAGCGGATGTCGTCGCGGCGGCAGCGCTCCTCGAATCCCTGCCGCGCCGCCTCGCCGGTCAGAAGATCGGCGCACGCCGCGGCGATCGGCGCGCGCGGCTTCACGCGCGCGATCCAGTGCCGATAGGGGTCGCGGTTGAGCAGCGAGGGGTCGTCGAGCACCGCCTCGTTGCCGGCCTCGATGGTGCAGTCGAACGGATTGGGAACCGGGCCGGCCCACTTGCCGGTCTCGACGGTCGCCACCGGCTTGCCCTTCGGCCGCAGGTTGCCGGGCTTGCGCACCCGCACGTGCAGCACCTTGCCGGCGATGGTCTGGGAGATGTCGGTCATGCCCACCGATGCCGTCCCGTCGCTCTCCGGTCGCACCCAGATCTGGAACTCGGCGTCGTAATAGAGATCGGGATGGAACTCGCAGCCGTGGGCGCTCATGCGCCGATTAGATCACGCCGTTCTCGTGCAGGAAATCGATCGAGTCGCTCACGTTCTCGTGCAGCGCGACCTTGCGCGCCGAGAGCCCGAGCGCGAGTCCGAGGAGCTGCGTGAAGTAGACGATCTTCACGTTGGTCTTGATGCCGAACGCCTCCTCGGCGCGGATCTGGTGCATCTCGAGGCCGGAGTGGCAGGTCGGGCACTCGGTCGCGATGATGTCCGCGCCGCACTCCTCGGCCGCCTGCAGCAGGTTCAGCACGAGCTGCGTCGAGGTGTCGGAATCGGAGAGCGTGTGCGCGCCGCCGCAGCACGCCGTCTTGAGCGGGTACTCCACGTTCACCGCGCCCGCCGCGGCGAGCAGGTCGTCCATGTAGTGCGGCGCGTTGCTCGACTCGGAGCCCGGACCCTGGTCCTTCTCGGGAAAGATCTGGCGCGGCCGCGTGTACATGCAGCCGTAGTAGTTCGCGATCTTCACGCCCTTGAGCGAGTTGGTGATGCGCGCCTTGAGGCCCTCGGGCCCGAGCTCCTCCATCAGCCATTCGAGGAGGTGCAGCGTTCGGACGTCGCCCTTGTAGACCGGGTCATCGGCCTTCTTGGCGAGGTCCTGCACGGTCTGCATCGTCTCTGCGTCGGTGGCGCACTCGTACTCGGCCTTCTTCAGGTTGTGATAGCACCCGTTGCACGGCGCCATCACCGTGTCGCAGCCCATCTTCTCCGCGGCGATCGCCATGTTGCGCGCCGACATGTAGGTCTGCAGCATCGGATGGATGTTCTTCACCTCCATCGCCCCGCAGCAGTTCCAGTCCTCGAGTTCCGTCATGCGGAGGTCGAGCGCTTTCACGAGCGCCCGCGTGGAGCGGTCATAGGGCCCGCCGGAACCTTCGAGCGCGCAACCGGGGTAGTACGCGACTTTCGACATGGTCAGGCCTTCGCGTGCGCGACGCGCTTCTGTTCTTCGACGTATTGCTGCAGCACCTCCCCGGTCCTGCCCCAGGACCGGGTGCGCGGCTTGAAGACGAGCGCCCAGCCCATCTTCAGGCCCTGCGTGACCGGCAGCCGCGCGAGGAAAGCGCCGTAGCGGCCCTGCTGGAGCAGCGGAAGATTGTTCATGCGACGGATGAGCGTGCCGAGCCAGCCCTGCTTCACCAACGCGACGACGTTTTCGCCCGTCGTCTTCAGGAAGTTGAACAGCACCTCGCTGTCCTCGATGCGGCCGCGCTCGAGGCACTGGCGCGTGAACTCCTCGTCGAACTGGGTCGAGCGCGACTTCGGCGCATGGCCCTCGGACTCGAGCCAGTGCTGGAGGGCCTTCATGACGCCCTCGGGACGCACGTCCTTCGGGCAGATGTTGGTGCACTTGTTGCACGAGACGCACTGCCAGATGATGTCCTTGTCCCTGAGCAGCTCCGCCTTGTAGCCGAGGTTGGTGAGGTAGATCCAGTAGCGCGGGTTGAAGTCGGTGTTGATCGCGTACATCGTGCAGGCGTTGGTGCACGAGCCGCACTGCCAGCAGCGGTGCACGTTCTCGCCGCCGGGGAAGGACCCGATGACCTTCTGGAAGTCGGGGTCGTAGTCGGTCCACGTCCGCGGCGTGATCATCGTGTTCCAGTGGCCGGACACGTCCACGCCGTCGACGACGAGCTTCTCGGTGACGAGCAGGTTCGCCGGGTCGATCAGGGTCTTTTCATGTATTGGCATTACGCGTCTCGCGAAGGATCCGATCGATGCCGAGCAGCCCCGTGATCTGCTCGGAGGGATGTGTGCCGCGCTCGAAGTCGGCACCCAAGGTGCCGCCGGTCATGGCGCGGAAGTAGTGGCCGTACGCGGCCGCGAGCACCAGGTCAGCCCAGAAGTGCACGTCGCGGAAGATGCCCTGCTCCGCGATCCGTTCCTGCACCCACGATCGCGCCGCCTCGTAAGTGCCGGGCGCGTTCTCGAGCGGCAGGTCGCGCATCGCCTCGCCGCCGGCCACCAGTTCCCGCAGCGCCCCGCTCATCGTCGCGCGGTCCCACACCCAGCGCGCCATAAGCGGCACGCGCACCGGGTCGCGGAAGTGGAGGATCTCGGTCGCGAGATCGTGCGCGGCGCGCCGCAGCTTCGCGCCGGCGCGGCGCTCCTCGCGGCACGTGCCCGCACCCGCCGGGGTCGCCGCGAGCGTCGCTGCGATGCGCGCCTCAAACGGAACGCCGTCGTCGGCGAGCCCTTCGATGGCGCGCGCGAGCGCCGCGTCGTTCGCGAGATGCCCGAGCTTGCGTCGCGCGCCGAACACCAGATCGATCACGGCGGCGACGTTGTCCTGCGCGAGCGCCACCGCGAAGCGGCGCTGCTTTTCCCCGAGCGCGTCGAGCCAGGCCTCGATGCCGTCGCGGTCCTCGGCGGCGGCGAGCAGCACCTTGAAGTGGCGCTCGAACGCGCGCGCGTCGAACACCACCGCCAGCGTCGCCGGGGCGAGCGCGTGCGGTGCGGCCGGAAGCTCAGGCGGCCGCTTTTTGGCCCAGAGCATTCAGGTCGCCCACCGCGCGCATCGCCATCGCGAGGCCGTGCGAGATGCAGCTGTCGATGTCCTCGGGCCCGAGCGCGGCACCGCCGACGTAAATCCCGGGTCGCGTGCTCGCGAAACTGCTGGTGTACTGCTCGCCCTTGTCGATGAAGCCGTGCTTCTCGAGGCCGACGCCGAACACCTTGGCGATCTCCGGGTTCAGCTCCTGCGGATCCATCCCGATCGCGTGCACGATCAGGTCGAACGCGATCACAATCGGGCGCTTGACGAGCGTGTCCTCGCCTTTGACGAGCAGGCGCTTGTCGGGACCCTGCGTCACTTCGGCGATGCGCGCCTTCACAAACTTGGTCCGGAACTCCTCCTGCGAGCGCCAGTAGAACTTGTCCTCGTACAGGCCGAAGGTGCGGATGTCCATGTAGTAGATGTACACGTCGGTCTTGGGCGAGAGCTCCTTGATCTCCATCGCGAGGTTGGTCGAGACCGTGCAGCAGATCTTCGAGCACCACTCGCGACCGATCTGGCGGTCGCGCGAGCCGACGCAGAGGAGGATCGCCACGCGCTCGGGCGTGCGCCCGTCCGAGGGACAGGCGATCTTGCCCGCAGTGACCATCTGCTCCACCTGGGTCGTGGTGACCACGTCCTCGAACGTGCCGAAGCCCCACTCGGGCTTGTTGATCGAGTCGAAATGGGTGAAGCCGGTACCCAGCACGATCGCGCCGGCCTGCACCGTCTGGCCGTTCGAAAGCGTCGCGGTGAAGCTGCCGTGCCCGCCGTCGACCTTCGTGACCGTCGTGCCCTTGTGGATCGTGACGAGCTTCGAGTCCTCGACGCGGGCCACCATCCGCCCGATCGCGTCCTTCGCCCACTCGCCGGACGGGACGAGCTTCGCGTAACCGGACAGGATCGGGGCGCCGCCGAGGACGTTCTCTTTCTCGACCAGCACCACGCGGCGGCCGATCGAGGCCACGCCGTGCGCCGTCGACAGCCCGGTCGGGCCCGCCCCGACCACCAGAATCGCATCACTCATGGATCAACCCCAAAAAAGGCCGGCCCGAGAGGGCACAAGGATCACTGAGAAAACCGTCTCAGGCCGTTCTCGGTGCTCTGTGTGTTCCCGGTGCCCGCTTTGTTGTTTTAGGCCGCCCGCGACATGGAGTCCGCGAGCTTCGGGTCGTACAGGTACTCGATCCTCCCGGCCTTCACTTCCTGCAGATAGGCCTCGAACTTCTTCTTTGCGTCGCTCCAGGAGATGCCCATCTTCTCGACCAACTCCTCGCACGGGCTTGCGTGCCACTGGAGCTGGACAATCTTCAACGGGTCCGCGCCGCAGGCGAGCGCCGCGAACTGGATGTCGGCCATGATCGGCAGCGAGTACTCCTGCTCGTGCGCCTTGCCGATCCACTGGTTCTTGTCCATCGTGGTGATGCAGCCGGTGTCGATGCCGAGCATCACGTCCGCGTTCGCCTCCTCGCGCGCCACCTTGATCTTGCGGTCGATCGTGAACGAGCGCGTGAACTCGCGCTCGCTGATGATGTGCCGGAAGCCGAAGCCGCAGCAGTCGTACCAGGTCGAGTAGTCGATGATCTGCGCACCGAGCGCCTGCGCCACGCCGGTGCCGGTCGCGGCGCGGTTGCCGCCCAGCACTTCCGGATCGTAGATCGCGTCCTCGTGCACCATCTTGTAGTAGTGGCACGCCATGTGGACGGTCACGCGGAGCTTCGACACGTCGATCTTCTGCAGCTTCGTCACGATGTCGTTGCGCATCACGTGCACCCAGTCGGAGTAGTGCACGACCTCCTCGGGCAGCACCAGCTTCCCGTCGACGAGGCGGCCCAGCTTCCCGAGGATCTTCTTCACGCGCTCGCGCAGGGTGGCGTTCTCGACCAGGTACTTGCGCACCTCCTTGTAATTGCCGAACGAGGTGCCGCAGTGGACGAGCGGATAGAAGTGGCCGGGCGGGTGCCCGAGCTTGTGGCCCGAGACGTACGCCTGGTGGAAATTGCGCAGGAACACCGCGGCGAGCGACTCGACGTTGCCGATCCCCGAGCCGTGGTAGTTCCACGCGGTGCACGAGGTCTGGTCGGTCTCGTCGAGGTAGTCGAGGCCGGGTTTCATTCCGAGCTCGTTCATCGTCCACAGCAGCGAGGTCGGATAGCCGGGGATGTTCCCGCACTGGCCGCAGGACTTGTGGTGCCAGAGCTGCGCGGTCGGGATCTTCTTCTCCCAGCCGAACAGCGTGCGCGCGACGACCGGCTTGTGGGCGTCGGTGATGCGGTGGACGATGATCTCGCCTTCGCGCTCGAGCTCGAACATGTGCTCGCGCACGTCGTCCATGCGCCCGCCGAGCTCGACGGAGCGCTTGTCGATGACCTTCTCGACCCACGCGGTCGCCTTGCGGGCGTCCTCGGGTGCGAGATCGGTCGGCTGGAAGAACGCGCCGTGGCCGGCGATGCCGCCGCTGGCGGGGGGGGTCGGGTTCATGTCTCGCTCCTGGTCCGTGTCAATCGGCGTCGGCCTTGGCTTCTTCTTGTTCTTCGACCCATTCCTCGTACTCCTCGCGCTTCTCCTCGATGAAATCCTCGATCACGTCGAAGAGGTTCTCGTCCATCATCTCGAGCTGCTGCAGCACCCCGGTGTCTTCCCAGATCGTGTACATCTCGACCGAGGTCTTGAGCGACACCTCCCACGCGGTGTCGGTGGTCTGCAGCGTCTTCATCGGGATCGCCTTGCGCAGGATCTTGAGGTCGCCCTCCACCTTCTGGATGTTGGGACCCCAGTCGGGGAAGTGATCCGGCTGGATCATGTCCGGCGAGAGCTGGTTGCCGGTCGTGATGAGCTTCAGCATGACGCGGCCGAAGGGACGCAAGACGTCCTTCGCCGACTGCATGCCGTGCTTGATGGCGACCTCGCGCATGATCGAGACGAGCCCGCCGGGCGAATTCTTGAAAGGACAGCGCGCGGCGCAGGTCATGCACTGGGCGCAGGCCCAGATCTTCTCCTGCATCGCGTCATACACCTGCTCGACGTTCTCGGTCCACAGCAGCTGCACGATCTCGCGCGGGCTGTAGTCGTAGAACTGCGCCGAGGGGCAGGTGGCGGTGCAGATGCCGCAGTTCAGGCAGCCGTTCAGCTCGTGCTCGTAGCGGAAATCCCGACGGATGTCGTCGAAGATCTCCTGCATCTCGGCGTAGGTCGCCATCTACCCTCCGCACCGCCCGAACGCGGGCGCGGTCACTTGCGCTTCATGAAAAACGTGAATTCCTTGTTCGCCTCGGAGTGCGACAGCAGCTCGTTGCCGGTCTGTTTCGAGAACGCCTGGAAGTCCTTCACCGAACCCGGGTCGGTCGCGAGGATCCGCAGCACCTGGCCGGTCGTCATGTCGGTGAGCGCTTTCTTCGCGCGCAGGATGGGCAGCGGGCAATTGAGCCCGCGGGCGTCGAGTTCCTTGTCGAAGTTCATCGGGGTCCTTTCGGGAGAGAAGGTCGGAAGGCGCGGCTTGGTATAGCGCACGCGTCACGGGCTTTCAACTCCAACCGAGAGCAGGTCTGATCGTCATCAAATCCGAATATCACGAATTTCTAATATTCCCCCGCGGCCGTCAAGCACTGCGTAGGGCTGGCAGGCATGCTGCAGAGCAGCAAAGCCCTACGAAATCTGTTGGTAATACAGGTTCTGCGGGTGGTTCGCCTGCGCAAAAAAGAACCAGCGCTCGGCGAGGAGCCCCAGGTACTGCACCACGAACGCGGCGGCGAGCAGCGCGGGCGCGCCGGCGGCGAGTCCCAAGCCGAGCAGCGCGAGCGGCACGGGGAACACCGCAACGAGGAACCACCACTTGATGGAGCGGACGAACCCGTCCGACGCCCCGTGAAAGAACTCGCGGGTGTTGAAGGAGCCGCCCATCGCGCCCTGCGCCTTCTGCACGATCCGCGGGTGCTTGACCCCGATCGCGGTCTGCAGCGACGACCTGGGCTTGAGCCGCGCGTTGCGCACCAGCGACGCGCCGCGCGTGACGAGCGCCGCGAGCGTGAACCCCGCTGCCCAGGCCGCGATGTAGTTCACGAGCCCCGGCTCCACGACCGCCGCGTACGCCGTGGCCAGCATGAGGCCGGAGGCGCACCCGAAGAGGCTGTAGTTGATGACGGTGAGCGGCGTGTGCCACTCCTGCAGGAACTTCAGGCACGCATAGATCATCCCGGTGCACAGGAAGAGCAGGAGGCACAGCAGGGTGCCGACCGCGCCGATCGCGAGGGTCGCGTCGACGCCAAGCGCGATCGGCCGCGCGCGCCAGCCGAGCCAGTGCCCGACGCCGTACAAGAAGACGCAGCCCATCAATGCCGGCAGCACGATCACCTCGCGCGAGAGCCAGGAGGTCCGCCACATTGCCGCCGAGCGCCACGCCCGCTCCGGTCGGCCGAGGTGGAAGAACGACGCAGCCAGACCACCGACCAGCAACGCGAGGGAGATCGCGGCGGCCAGCGGATAGAAGAGCGTCCCCGCTGGTCCCACGCGCACCTCGAAGTGCTCGAGCACCTGGATGCAATAGACCGCGAAGAACAGCCCTTGCCCCACGCCGAGCAGGGTGGTCAGGAGCAGGACGGAGAACGCGGGGCGCATTACCAGCTCGTCACGTCGTCGAGCGAAGGCTCGTCGGGGCGCGGACGCGGCAGCTTGCCGTCGACCTTGAGTGGGTTGTCCACGCGCTCGAGATCCTCGACGCGCACCCGGATCTCCGTCTTGCGCCGCGGGAGGTAGTGGTTCGCCGGTTGCGTGCCCCACTCCGGCATCAGCGCGTAGCCGCCGTTCTCGCTGATCGCCTTCGACACCTGCGACTCGGGGTCGTGGACGTCGCCGAACAGGCGCGCGCTGGTCGGGCACGCCATCACGCAGGCGGGCCGGCGATCCGCCGGCGGCAGGAGCTCGTCGTAGATCCGGTCGACGCACAGCGTGCACTTCTTCATCACCTTCTGGTGCTCGTCGAGCTCGCGCGCGCCGTACGGGCAGGCCCACGCGCAGTACTTGCAGCCGATGCACTTGTCGTAGTCGACCAGCACGATCCCGTCCGCGGCGCGCTTGTAGCTCGCGCCGGTCGGGCACACTGGCACGCACGGCGGGTCCTCGCAGTGCAGGCACGACTTCGGGAAGTGCACGGTCTGCGTGTTCGGATACTCGCCAACCTCGAACGTCTGCACCCGGTTGAAGAAAGTCCCGGTGGGATCCTTGCCGTAAGGGTTGTCGTCGGAGAGGAAGCCGGCGACGCCGGAGGTGTTCCACTCCTTGCAGCTCGTGACGCACGCGTGGCAGCCCACGCACACGTTTAGGTCGATCACCAACGCGAGCTGGGTCATAGCGAGCGTTCGTTCAGTGCGAGCTGCGTCATCCGCCGATCCGCTTACCCGCGACGAACGCTAGCCATGCGCGCCGGACGCGCTCGACGCCAGGGATCGGGCCGACTGCCGGCACGCGCGGCCACGTCTCGGCGGGCTCGTCGGGCGCGGCCCGGTAGATCCTCACCCGCACGTCGTACCAGCCGGCCTGGCCGGTCACGGGGTCCGAGTTCGAGACGGTGCCGCCCGGCGTGGGAAGCTCTTCCTTGATGACGTGATTCAGCAGGAAGCCGAGCCGCGACTCGTTCGCCTCCGGGGCGAGGTTCCACGCGCCCGGCGCCTTGCCGATCGCGTTCCAGGTCCACACCGTGCCGGGCTCGACGGCCTCGGAGTAACGCGCCATGCAGCGCACCTTGCCCCACTGCGACTCGACCCAGATCCAGTCGTCGTCGGCGATCCCGTTCGCGCGCGCGGTGCGCGGGTTCACGAAGAGGTAGTTGTGCGCGTGGATCTGCCGCAGCCAGGCGTTCTGCGAGTCCCACGAGTGGTACATCGCCATCGGCCGCTGGGTGATCGCGTTGAGCGGGTACTTGCGCGTGTCGGTGAGCTGCGCTTCGAGCGGCTCGTAGTAGAACGGCAGCGGATCGAAGTAGGTCTCGACGCGGCCGGCGAGGTGCGCGGGCGGCTTCTTCCCCGGCCAGCGCCCTTGCGCCGCCAGCCGGAACTTCTGCAGCACCTCGGAGTAGAGGTGGCACAGGATCGGGTCGTCGAAGCGGCGGATGCGCGCGCGCTGCGCCCACTCCATGTAGCCCCGGTTCCAGTTGCGCATGTATTGGTACGAGGGCGGCAGCTTGTGGTGGAAGACGCAGTTGTTCTGCGCGTACATCTCCCACTGCCGCGGGTTGGGCTCGCCGTGCATGAACTTCTCGCCGCCCTTGCCGCGCCACCCCGCGAGGAACCCGATTCCCGACCCCGGCTCGGTCTCGAAGTTGACGATGAAGTCCGGGTAGTCGCGGAACTTGCGCGTCCCGTCGGGGCGGGTGAACGCCGGCAGCTTCAGGCGGCCCGCGAGCTCGATCAGCACTTCCTGGAACGGCCGGCACTCGCCGGTCGGCGGCAGGACCGGCACGCGCACGGAGTCGGTCGGGCCGTCGAACTCCGAGATCGGCCGGTCGAGGATCGACATGACGTCGTGGCGCTCGAGGTAGGTCGTGTCCGGCAGCAGGAGGTCCGCGAACGCGGTCATCTCCGACTGGAACGCGTCGCACACCACGAGGAAGGGGATCTTGTACTCCCCGCTCTCGTCGCGGTCGTTCAGCATCCGCCGCACCTCCATGGTGTTCATGGTCGAGTTCCACGCCATGTTCGCCATGAAGATGAGCAGCGTGTCGATGCGGTACGGATCGCCGCGCCACGCGTTGGTGATCACGTTGTGCATCAGCCCGTGCGCCGACAGCGGGTACTCCCACGAGAAGCCCTTGTCGATGCGCACCGGCGCGCCGTCCCCGTCGACGAACAGGTCGTCGGGCGAGCCGGGCCAGCCGAGCGCGAGCCCGCCGAGCGGCGTGTCGGGCTTGACCGCGTCCGGCCCGCTGGGCGGTTTAGCTGCCGGGGGAATCGCGCGCGGGAACGGCGCCTTGTGGCGGAACCCGCCGGGCCGGTCGATCGTGCCGAGGAGCGTCATCAGGATCGCGAGCGCACGGATCGTCTGGAAGCCGTTCGAGTGCGCGGCGAGCCCCCGCATCGCGTGGAACGCGACGGGGTTGCCGGTCACCGACTCGTGCTCCTTGCCCCAGCAGTCGGTCCACGGGATCGGCAGCTCGATCTTCTGGTCGCGCGCGGTGATACCCATCTCCTGCGCGAGCCGGCGGATCGTCGCCGCCGGCACACCGGTGACGCCCTCGGCCCATTCGGGCGTGTAGCGCTTCACCCGCTCCTCGAGCAGCTGGAACGCCGGCTTGACGGGCGTGCCGTCGGGCATCCGGAACTCGCCGAGCAGGTACGGGTCCGCGCCCTCGGCGTGCGTCGGGACCGGCCGGTTGGCGAGGCGGTCCCACCACGTCTGGTTCTGCGGGTACTGCGGGTTCACCTCGTCCGCCTCCGGCGAACGCACGAGGAGCCCGAACTGGTCGCTCGCCTCGTCGAGGTTCACGAGGTGGCCGGCGTTGGTATAGCGCACCAGGAAGTCGCGGTCGTAGAGCCCGAGCGCGATCACCTCGTGGATGAGCGCGAGCAGCAGCGCGCCGTCGGTGCCCGGCCGGATCGGCACCCACTCGTCGGCTATGGCGGAATAGCCGGTGCGGACCGGGTTGATCGAGACGAACTTGCCGCCGTCGCGCTTGAACTTCGAGATCGCGATCTTCAGCGGGTTGGAATGGTGGTCCTCGGCCGTGCCGATCATCACGAACAGCTTCGCCCGCTCGAGGTCGGGGCCGCCGAACTCCCAGAACGAGCCGCCGATCGTGTAGATCATGCCGGTCGCCATGTTCACCGAGCAGAACCCGCCGTGCGCGGCGTAGTTCGGCGTCCCGAACTGGCGCGCGAAGAGGCCGGTGAGCGCCTGCATCTGGTCGCGTCCGGTGAAGAGCGCGAATTTCTTCGGATCGGTGGAGCGGATGTGCGCGAGGCGCTCCTCGAGCACGCGGAACGCCTCGTCCCAGGAGATCTCGACGAACTCGTTGTCGCCCCGCGCGCTGCCCGGCTTGCGCATGAGCGGCTGCGTGAGCCGCGCGGGCGAGTACTGCTTCATGATCCCCGACGAGCCCTTGGCGCAGATCACGCCCTGGTTGATCGGGTGGTTCGGGTTGCCGTCGATGTAGCGCACCACCCCGTCGCGCAGGTGCACGCGGATGCCGCAGCGGCACGCGCACATGTAGCAGGTGGTGGTCTTTGTCTCGTCGGCGGACAAGAGGCGGGCAGCCGGTGGGCGGTGGGTGGGTCCCGATTGTCCGCCGCACGCCCGCCCCGGGCCAACGAGTCGTTTGTATCCGGTCATAAGCGAGTTGTCAGATGTCAGCTTATGGGCGCGCCCATAAGCTAAGATCGCGCGCATGAAAATCTGCATCGTCTCCGACAGCCACGACCGCGCCGCAGCGCTCGCCGCCGCGGTGGAGGCCGGCAAGGCCGCCGGCGCGCAGGCGGTGATCCACTGCGGCGACGTGATCGGCACGCAGACGTTGCGCGCGGCGCTCGCCGCCGGC
>Ga0105107_10001813_pt1 | contig 13929 bp, 11 predicted proteins | sample PPLLaktember2015_6_FD_79335 | JGI IMG/M metagenome (GOLD analysis project Ga0105107, IMG submission 79335) | Freshwater sediment microbial communities from Prairie Pothole Lake near Jamestown, North Dakota, USA - PPLs Lake P8 Core (1) Depth... | ecosystem: Environmental > Aquatic > Freshwater >...
AGGGATGAGTATGTATTGGTCGCCGATTTCGGCCAGCTGGGTGGTCTCTCCGGCACGCCGGATGGCTGCGCGCTGTTCGGCTACACCAGCCGCCTGCGCCGTGTGGATCTGGCGACTGGGGCTGTGCAGCCTTGGTCCAACGACCTGCAGGGCGTGCTCGCCATCACCCCAACCGGCGATCTCTTGATCGTCTTCGAAAATCCCACCCCCAGCCTGCGCCTGGTGGATGTGAATTCTTCACCCCTGCACATTGCCCGAGCCGAGCGCCAGCTCATCTACAGCACGCAGCCCGGCGAGTGGCAGGCCGGCGGGGCGCGCTGGGATCCCACCGGCAAGCTGCTGGCTTTCACCGCTTACCCCGCCGCCTGCCCGCCGGAGATCACCTACATCTACACCCTCGACCCGCTCTCCGGCGATATCGAGTTGATCCTGGATGGCGCGCCCGGCTGGCTCGATATCCAGGATTGGACCGCCAATGGCCTGCTGCTGGGCGATCAGGGCGGCTCGCGCTGGCTGCTCGACCCACTAGCCGATACGCTGACGCCGCTGCCTTAGACCTCCTTCCAAAACTGTAAACCAATTTCCATAATGAAATGCAATGAAAACTGCATGTGATTGTATAATTAACCTCAGTACGAGACACTGCGCACAGAGGAAATCGTCGTTTTTGGAACGCTAGCACTCGCCCAAATACCTCAATTTTCCTTGCACCCAGCATCTGGTCAGCCTTCAATCCGGCGGGGATCCAAACTGAAGATCCAACCGAGAGGAGCGTCGTATGCCTGCTGCAACTTCCCCACGCCTGATCCTGAAAACCGGCGCACTGGCCGGCACAGTTTACCCCATCACCACCGCCGAGCTGAGCCTGGGCCGCGACCCTGCCTGCGATATCCAGCTCGATTCTCCCGGTGTATCTCGCCTCCACGCGCGCCTGCTGCTCCAGGCGGATGCGATCTTGCTGGAAGACCTGGGCAGCAGCAACGGCACCTTTGTCAACGGCGTACGCCTGCGCCCCTCCCGGCAGCTCATCCCCGGCGATGAAATCCACCTGGGTCAGTCGGTAGCCTTTGAATACCAGGCCGAGCTGGTGCATCTGCCCCCTGTGGAAGCTACCCTATTCGAGGGCACCCAGTTGGAAAGCGTAATTACTCCGGCTGCACCCACCGGCACTCTGCAGGAGCAGCTGCCCTCCACCAATGCCACCATGATCGGCGAAGAAGCGCTCCCCGATCTGCGCCGCCAGCCCCCGCAAATCACCGTCACCATCGCCGGCGAGCCGCCGCGCACCTATACGCTCACCCGCCCGCAATTGCACCTGGGGCGCAGTCCTGAAAATGACCTCATCATCGCCTCGCCCATCGTCTCGCGCCGCCACGCCATCCTGGAGCAGATCCATCTCGGCTACCAGCTTAGCGTGCTGCCCGAAGCTGCCAATCCGGTGCTCTTCGAGGGCCGCCCACTCAGCGCCCCGCGCCTGCTGCAACACGGCGATACCCTGCGCATCGGCAGCCTGGACCCCGGCAGCATGGTCACGCTCACATTCCAAGCGCCTGGGCTCGCCGCCGAGCATACCGCGGCCAGCCACATCCAGTTCGGCACTAAGACCGTAATCAGCATCGGGCGCGATCCGGCCAACGACGTGGTGCTGCCCTCGCCCGCCGTCTCGCGCTTCCACGCCCAGGTGGAGCGCGTCGGACAGCGCTTCCGCCTGCGCGATCTGCGCTCCGCCAATGGCACCTTCGTCAACGATCAGCGCCTGGAAGCGCCGGAAGTCTGGCTGCAGCCCTCGGATGTGGTGCGCATCGGGCGGCACACCTTCCGCATGGACCAGGATCAGCTCTCCCAGGTGGAAGAGGGCCGCGGCCTGCAAGTGGAAGCCTACGGCCTGAATAAGTGGGTGCGCAAAGACCTGAATATCCTGCAGAACATCTCGCTCACCTTCCAGCCGCGCGAGTTCATCGTCGTCGTTGGGCAGTCCGGTGGCGGTAAATCCACCTTGGTGGACGCCATCGCCGGCTACCGCCCCGCCACGCACGGGCAGGTGCTGGTCAACGGCGCCAATGTGTACCGTAATTTCGACGCCGTGCGCAACGACATCGGTTTCGTCCCGCAGCGCGATATCATCCACACCGAGCTGACCGTCTACCAGGCCCTGGATTACGCCGCCAAACTGCGCATGCCGCGCGACACCAGCCCTGCCGAGCGCCACCAGCGCATCACCGAAGTGCTGGAAGACCTGGACCTGACGCACCGCAAGGACAATCCCATCACGCGCCTGAGCGGCGGGCAGCAGAAGCGCGTCTCCATCGGTGTGGAGCTGCTCACCCAGCCTGGCCTGTTCTTCCTGGACGAGCCTACCTCCGGCCTGGACCCAGGCACCGAGACGGCTTTCATGCACCTCATGCGCCGCCTGGCCGACCAGGGCCGCACCATCGTGATGGTAACCCACGCCACCAAGAATGTGATGCTGGCGGACAAGGTGGTCTTCCTGGCACGCGGCGGTTATATGGCCTGGTTTGGCCCGCCGGACGAAGCGCTTAAGTATTTCGACAGCTACCGATCGGAGCGCGAGCGCCGTGCCCACTCCATGGAGTTCGACCAGATCTACGCTATCCTGGACGATCCCTCCAAGGGCAGCGCCGAGGAGTGGGCCAAACGCTTCACCGAGCACGCCGCCTTCCAGCAATACGTGGTCCAGCCGCTGCAGGCGCGCCAGACGGTCGCAGTTCCCAGCGTTGGCGCCAGCGCGCCGGCGCTGGCTCCGGAAGCCGCACCGGCCCCCAAGGCTAAACCGAAATCACGCGCCTCCGCCCTGCACCAGTTCCTGGTGCTGTCTGCGCGCAACCTGCGCATCCTGACCCGCGACCGCTCCAGCCTGATCCTGATGCTGCTGGCGCCCATCCTGGTCGGCGCCCTGGATTTCATCATCGCCCCCTTGATGGGCAGCAACCCCTACAACTTTATGAGCGGGGATGCCGCCAATGGCTCGCTAACCCTGTTCCTGCTGGCGCTCGACTGCCTGCTGGTGGCAGGTCTCTCGCAAATGCGCGAATTCGTTAAGGAAGCCGACATCTACAAGCGCGAACGCCTGGTTAATCTGAAGATCCTGCCTTATGTGTCTTCCAAGGTCTGGATTGCCTTGCTGCTGGCGTTTTACCAGGGCGCGGCGTATACGCTCATTCACCACCTGGCCTTTGAGATGCCCGGCGGCGCTCTGGAAATTGGCTTGTTTTATGTTACGATGGTGCTGGCTGCCATGGCCGGTATGATGACCGGCTTGCTGGCGTCAGCCATCGCTCCTGCGGCCAGCTCGGCGCCTATGCTGATGATCCTGCTGGTCATCCCCCAGATCGTGCTTTCCGGCATCCTGGCGCCGGTGCCCGAGAATATCAGCGCCGTCGCCACCACACGCTGGTCTTTTGAAGGCCTGATCGGTGTCACCGGCTACGGCTCGGATGTCGCCGCCGACCCCTGCTGGGGGCTTTCCGAGGAGTTGCGCGACGCCATGACTCTGGAAGATAAAGCCACCAACGGCTGCCGCTGCATGGGGCTGGCGGTTTTCGAGCCCGGCTCATGCAATTTCCCCGGCCTGGGGCAGTATATCGTCCCCGAATTGAGCCAGGTCGCGCCGGTCGAGCCGGCAGCCCTGCCGCCTAAGCCTGCCGAGCCGGTCATTCCACCTGCCCCCGACCCGCCCGCCGACCAGAACGACCAGGTCGCCATGGTGCAGTACCTGAACGCCCTGCAGTCCTACCAGGATGAAGTCGCCCTGATCCAGGAGCAGTACAAGAGCGCCATGGGCTTATATGAAGCCCAGGCAGAGCTGTACCAGGCCGAGATGGAATCTTACGCCACCGAGCGCCTGGAATATGAGTCGGCGCGCAATGGCGCCGTAGAGCGCGCCGAGGGCGTGATCGAAAGCGTGCGCGAAGAGTTCGGCTGGGCCTGGGTGGATAAATCAAAGCCTGATGTCTTTTATCCCTGGCTTTATACAGCCTGGGGCGCGCAGATCATCATCAGCGCGGTCTATTTTGTGATCATCCTGTTCCTGATCAAGCGCAAGGACAATGTCTAAGTAATGTATCCAGAAGTGGAAATGGCTATGCGTAAACTACAAATTTTCTTATTGCTGCTCACCTCCTTCGCTCTGGCGGCATGCAGTGGCGCTGCCGCCACCCCCGACGCCACCCTGACCGCCCTGAGCGCCGCCGTGGGGCGCACTGCCACCGCCTCCGGCGCGCAGAGCAGCGCCTCCGATAGCCTGGCGACCGCCCAGGCGATTGCCACCGCCACTAGCGCCGCCATCAATGCCACCCAGACCGCCCAGGTCAGCGGGCGGGATGTCGACCAACTCGCCACAGCCACCGTCGCCGCGCCTATCTTGGCCGAGCTGCCTCAGTACGGTCTGGATGCCTCCAGCGGGCGCGCCGCCTGGCTGCACGATCCGCTCACCCTGGAGATCACCGGCTACCACGAGTTTGCCTACGGAAATGATCATATGCAGGTCACGGCTGCCGATTTCGTCCTGGCCGCAGACATCACCTGGGATACCCAGTACGGCGCTTCTGGCTGCGGCTTTATGTTCCGCTCCAATGGCGACCAGAATAATCCCTCCCAGTACCTGGTCATCGCCACGCGCTTTGCAAATGGGCGCCTGCTCTTCACCGCGGTGGCGGAAGGCGAGCCGGCTAACCTGCAGGACTTCTACCCGCGTGATCAGGACCGCAGCTTCGCCTGGCAGAACCAATCCACCAACCGCCTGGCGGTGGTGGCGCGCGGCAACCTGCTGGAACTCTACACCAATTACACCCTGATCGGCACGGTGGATACCACCCAGCCGCCCAGGCAGCCTGCCGCTCCGCCCAAACCCCAAATCCCCACCGATCAGACCGACCTGGAGCAGATGAACCGCTACCAGGCGCAGCTGAAGGAATACCAGGATATTGTGGATCAGACCCAGCTAAATTACGGCCTGGCATTGAGCAATTACGAGGTCAAGCCGGCGGTTTTCGAGGATGGCTTCCTGGGCTTTATCGCCCTCAGTGAATCCGGGCGCACCGTTTGCCAGTTCGATAACGCCTGGTTGTGGCTGTTAGAACCTTAAGTTATAACGCCTGCCCCACAGGGATAAAAAATATTCCCCGCCCCCAAGAGGGCGGAGCCAGGGGTGGGGGGAAGATCGATGACGTTCCATCGATTAAGACGGAACAAGGAGAAGAATATGGCTTCCAACTGGACTGGACGCACCCTCGGGGGGCGTTACCAAATCAAAGAGCTGCTAGGGCAGGGCGGGATGTCAGCCGTCTACAAGGCTCACGACCCCAACCTGCGCCGCACCGTCGCCATCAAGCTCATTCACCCGCACCTCTCCAGCAACCCCGATTTCGTGCGCCGTTTCGAAGAAGAAGCCACCGGCGTGGCTCACCTGCGCCACCCCAATATCGTCCAGGTCTACGATTTCAGCCATGAGGACGACCTGTATTACATGGTCATGGAATACTTGCTCGGCGAGACCCTGCAGGCGCGCCTCAAGCGCCTGAACGCAGTCGGGCGCCGCCTGCCCCTGAGCGACGCCCTCAAATACACCATCAACGTGTGCAACGCCGCCGAATACGCCCACCAGCGTGGCACCATCCACCGCGATATCAAGCCCGCCAACATCATGATCGACGTGCAAAATACCGCCATCCTGATGGACTTCGGCATCGCAAAAATGGTGGGCGGGCAGCAGCATACCGCCACCGGCGCTGTGCTGGGCACCGCCTTGTACATGTCACCGGAGCAGATCCAGGGGCTACAGCCCGACCCGCGCGCCGATGTCTACTCGCTGGGCGTGGCGCTGTTCGAGATGCTCAATGGGCGCCCGCCTTACGAGGCCGATTCGGCCATGACCCTGATGATGATGCATCTGCACGATCCCATCCCCGATCTACGCCAGCTCAACCCGGTGGTCCCCCCCCAGCTGGCGGCAGTGGTGAACAAGGCCCTGTCCAAAAACCGCGAGCAGCGCTATCCCACCGCAGAAGCCCTGGCCGCTGATTTGACTACCCTGCTGAACAATCTCCCGGCTGGCGAGGCAGCTCAGGCTATTCCAATGGCTACTCCTTCCCATACTCCACCGTCTGCGGCAACTGTGATCGAAGGTGCAATCGCCACCACACCAACGCCTGCGTCGACGCCTGCCTATCCACAGGCCACCCTGGTCGAGTCCGCCATCCCAGCCACCGCGCCGAACATTTCCAGCACACCTCCTGGCTACGACGCCACCCTGATTGAGCCGGCGCTTTCGGCGACGCCCAGCCCGTCGCGCTCCGTTCCAGCCAGGACGACCCCGGCTGGGGTCGAACTCGCAGCAGGTGCTCAGCCACCTGCCGGCCATCCTACAGGTGGAGCCGTTTACCCCACTGCCAAGCCCGTGCCTCCCGAGCATGCCAGGCGTGTTATGCACCTCGGCATACGCAACCTGGTGATTTTGCTGCTCCTGGGTGCGGCAGGCGTGGTCTACCTGCTGTTCTTCAGGAACGCGCCTAATGGCAGTGCGCCAAATCCCACCCAGCCAGCCGCCATTGTTGTGGATACCGAAATCCCCGCCATCGCCCTCGCCACTGCCACGCACACTCTGGCGGCAAGCGCTACCCCTATGCCGGAACTTTCGACGACGCTTTCCGAAACCCCTGAGCCATCTGCAACGGCTGAACCAAGCCCCACCACCGAGCCATCTGCCACTCCCGCGCCGCTCCTGCCAGCCCTGGGCGGCGCTGACCAGATCGCATTCTTCAGCGGCGGGGATATCTGGACTGCCAACATCGACGGCAGCGCCCTGACCCAGCTCACCATAGACGGAGCAGCCAAAACCTACCTGCGCTGGCTGCCCGACGGGCAGGGTCTCTCTTACATCTCCGGCAAGTGCATCCAATCCGTCTCCTTGGCGGGCGTGGTAACACCTATCGCTTGTTTCAACTCCGCCGAATACCTGGAATCCTTCGAAGTCTCCCCCGATGGACAGCGCGTGGCACTCAGTTTGGACCACCAGCTTTACCTGCTGCCCTTCGACCTGCCGGCCCTGAGCGCAGCCAACTCGCACGGCGATCTGAAAGCCATGGCGACCTGCGCCGACCTGGCCCCTTACCAGCGCAATTCCGCCCGTTATGCGCGCTGGTCCGTTGATGGCACGCGCCTGGCGGTGGTGGTGCTGGGCGTGCTCAAGGATGGGCGGCGCGGCGACCTGGTGCAGGTCTTTGCCGTGGATCGCTGCATCCCCAACCCGCTCATTAGCGTCCAGTTCCCCGAACCGCACTTCTCCTACAACGATTACACGAAAATCCCCACCCTGCAGGATCTGGCCTGGGACGGGCGCGATCTGTTCGTCCTGCACTCCCACACTCGGAATGAAGGTTTCGGCGACCTGCATATCTTCAACGCCGAGACCTTCCGCTTCAGCCTTGCGGTGAATCCGGTGCGCGGTGTGTGCTGTTACCGCGACCCGCAGTTCAGCCCAGATGGCAGCCATTTGCTGTTCGCCTTCCAGGATTACGGGGCCGGCTCCAGCAGCGTCACCCAGCTATACTATATCCCCTACGGCAGCCTGGGCACCGGCGCAACCTACCAGCCCCTACCCATCCCCGAGATCACCGACCCGCGTGAGCAGCCCCAGCCCGTGCTGAGGCCGGCAGCACCATAAATGTAGGGCGGATTTCAATCCACCACCGGCGCAGCCGGGACTCCGCAACCCAGCTCAATCCAGCCTCCCTGCTGGAAATACAGCCTCTCTTCATGTAGGTCAAGCTGTCCAGCTTGACTCCGGCAAAGCCGGGACCCCGCAGCTTCAATTCTTGCTGTCATTGCGAGGGAGCGATCTGGGCGACCGAAGCAATCTGGCTCTCGCTCTCCCACGCTGGATTGCTTCGCTGCGCTCGCAATGACCTCATAAAGCGCGATCGACTTCGACAGGTCGCCCTACATCTAATCCCCAACATGGTTATAATTAACCTGGCAGAGCACCCCTCACGCAATCTGTCCCTGCGAACTCAACCAAATCCCCAGGAGGCTTCCCATGCAGTGCCCACTCTGTAACGTAGACCTGACCCGCACCTTCGTGCACAACGTGCCGGTTGACGAATGCCCGCAGTGCCGTGGCCTGTGGTTCGAGCACGGCGAATGGGAGCAAGCGCGCGATACCGCCGCCCCCGACCTGCGCTGGCTGGATATCGACCTGTGGAAAGAGCTGAGCGATCTCACCACCCGGCCCAGCCCGCGCCACTGCCCGCAGTGCTCAGCCCCCATGCTCATCGTCGCCCATCCCCAGGCGGGCGTGGAGCTGGACCTGTGCCCACACAAACACGGTGTGTGGTTCGACGCCGGCGAGTTCCAGCGCATGCTGGAAGCCATGCATGCCGAGTTGTATACCAAGGACACCGGCGAGCTGTTCCAGGAAGCCCTGCGCCAGGGCATGGATATCATCACCCGGCGCGGCAGCCTGTCCGCAGAATGGCATGACCTGACCACCGTCCTGCGCCTGGTGCAGTACCGCCTGCTGGTCACCAATCCGCGCCTGGACGACTGGTTCACCGGCTATCTCAAAACCCATACGCCTGAGAAGTAAGCGCGCCTGTAGCGCAAACTATTTAAAGCGCAAACTGTTCGTTTGCGCACTCCCCCAGAACAAGCTAAAAGCTTGTTCTACTTTTCAAGCGTAAATTCATAAAAGCAACACGGCGCGCCGCTGCTCGGGTCCGCATCCGAGTAATTTTCCAGTATATAACCATGCTTAGAAAAAATTAACACGGCATGTTTTTGGATATCGATCGTGGTGTCTTTGCCATCCACCACCAGAATGGACTGCCCGGTCCACGAGCGGGTATAAGTATGCTCGCCGGTTTTGAGATAGATATTACTCCCATCTGCAACGCTGTCCTCGCTGAAGACGAAGTTGGAAGTCACTGTCCCCGCTTCCTGGCAGGTGCAGTCAAAGCTCATTGCCTGGCTGGAATAGGTATGCGTCCCGTCATTGGCTTGCAGCGGGTCACTGGCAGTGGTTTCCGGGTTTGCTGGCGCGCTGTCCACCGGCACCGCGCTGACCGCAGGCTCTTCCGTCAGCACGATATCCGGTTCCAGCACGATATCCGGTTCCAAGGTGACAGCCGCCTCGGTTACCTCACTGATAAGTTCTGGAACTTCTTTTGCAGGTGAATAGTCATATCCAGAAATACTGCATCCCAGAATAATCAAATTGATGAGCATGATGGTGGCTATGATGGTTTGCTTTTTCATCTTCCCTCTTGTTATCGGTGGCAACGTTATGAAGTCTGATCTGAGATACTACTACAGCTATTCTACACAGTGATCTCGGCTTCTAACTTGATAATTTCGCAAGGAAATGAAATGCTATGCACGCCTCTTGAAGGCGTCTCGGACGAGATGGTAGAATCGCTTAAATCCGGATTTAGAGTTGGCTTAGCAGATTGTCTGGAGATGCGATGAAAAGTATGCTGATCAACACCTGGCTGTGGACCGGTATCCTGGCTGACCAGCTACCCTGTGTACTGGGTGTACCCAACTGCGCGCGGTAGCTGCAAGGCATACCTCGAAGCTACTGCTTCTTTCCAAATGACTTTTGTCTAAACTTCAGCATGACAGGGGGCATTTGACATCCGCGCTCATTATTCATATACTTTAACTAACGCTGAGAAACTAAGTCTCCAAGGAGCTACAATGCAGCTAGTTAAGGTCCTTTTCAGCTTCCTGGCTTTGAGTTTATTCATCTTCCTTGGTACGGGTTGTGCCACAGTTCAAAACGTGATTGCCACACCCACCCTTACACCAACCGATACGCCCATCCCAACCAAAACTCCCACACCATCCCCCACCTCTACCGACACTCCAGTTCCCACGGCGACTTTCATGCCCACCCGCACAATGACCGTGACGCCCACAGCAACCCCGGATATGACCTCTCTGGTGCTCAATCTGGATGAGCTTCCATTCGGTTTTGAGGAGATGGATCCTGCAGAGATGGGTTTAAGCTTTGAAAACCTTGCAGCACAGGGTTTTCCGGCCGAATCGTTGTTCGCCTATGTGAACCCGGAAATATTTGAAGTTGTATTTGGATATACTGCCCATATCGGCGGCGGGCTAACCATGGCCCAGGCAAACTTGGCAATGTCCGAGCCGGAGGCTGTCCAACAGGGCTTTTTATCTGGTTTCAGTGCTCATAAGATCATGCGTAGCGGATTCTTAGTCGGATTGGATGATATCGGCAAAAATCGGATAGGGATGACGGTGACGACTAACGAAGGTGGTATACCGATGACCACTGAGATGATCGTTTTCCGGCGCGAGTTCGTTCTGGCTTATGTGATTATTACCTATCGAGATGGACAAGAACAACCTTTGACCCTGCATGATGCAGCAAAAATTTTGGATGCGCGTATCGATTCCTACGATTCCCGCCCATTAGATTAATTTTCATTAGGATTACCCAGGTAAATATGCCCCAAACCCTCACCCCCCGCCAGCGCCTGTACTTGCAGCGCCTGACCCAATCCAAAATCCACCTGCTGGCTGCTATCGAGGGCCTTGACCAGCAAACCCTATGCAGCGCCCCTGCCCTCGGAGACTGGACCATCAAGGATATCCTCGGGCACCTGGTCGCCTGGAGTGACGAATTCCGGCGCGAGATCCAGCTCATCCTGCAGGGCGAGCACCCCGGTTACCACTATCAGATCAGCGGCGCGGACAGTTTCGCTGCCTCCAACCAGGCATGGATCGAGTCCAAGCGCGCCTGGAGCTGGGAGCAGATACGCGCCGATCTTGAGCGCGACTACCAGGCACAGTTCCAGCTAATCCTGAGCCTCTCCCCCGCAGAATTCCGCCAGCGCGGTGTGACCCCCTGGAAGCGCGCCGCGCTCCAGCCGCCTGCCTCCCTTACCAAAGCTGACACCGCCTCGGTGGATACCCTGGTCACCTTTCACTGGCGGCACATCAATCAGCACGTGCGCTGGATCCTGCGCTGGCGCCGCTCATATGCACGCCATCTGCCGCAATTTACTGGGGTATAATCCTTTTAAGGGCGTGGGGGACCATTCTTCTACAACAATCTGATAAGGAGAACCTGATGAGCGACCCAGAAGAAAAGAAAAACCCACTAGATAAGGCTATCTCAGCCGCTAAAGACAAACAGGAAGCCGGTAAAGTTTCTGACCATATGGCCAAAGCCGTCAAAGCCGCTGCTGAGCGCAAAGCCGCCCAGGAAGCCGAAGCCGCCAAAGTTGCCGAGCACATGGCCGCCGCAGCCGAAGCTGCCGCGGCACGCAAACTCGCCAACGCCAAAAAAGGCATCGTGCAGGTGCGTAGCCTGCGCATTCGTGATGACCACACCACCGACTCCAGCCTGGTGGGCGGGCTGGTGGCGGGTGACGAAGTCACCATCTACGAGACCTGGAGCGACGGCAAGGACACATGGGCCAATCTCGGTGAAGGGCAATGGGCGGCCATGATCTACAACGGCGAGACGTATATCAAAGTCGCAGAATAATCTCAGCTCGATTCAGAATTCCGGCTTTAATACCCGTAGCTGCGGTGCATGCACCGCAGCAATTGATTTCTCCCGTTTTACGCCTCCAGGAAGAGCCTCTGCTCCAGCCTGGCCTCCGGAGAGAACAGGCGCAAGTTCTTCTCGATCTGCGTAAGCTGCGCCTCCACCGCCTCGCGTGGCACGCCTACCGGGCAGTACGCCACGTACAGCACATGGCGGGTCTTCTTCGTGACCGGCGAGCGGTTATCCTGCCCGTACAGGATCGTGCAGCAGATCCCCTCCCGGTCGCGCATCAACATATCCCCCGGCTGGATCGCCCGCAGCGGGCTGCTCATCGGCTCCAGCATGTCTCCTGCCCGAGAGACATCCATCACCACCGGCGCGATCAGTTGATCCACATCGTGCCCGGCGGTCAACACCAGCGTCTCCACCTCGGCGGTGTAATTGGCATCCACCAGCGGCGACACATCCGGCAGGTTCCGGCCGCGCCGCACCAGCGACTCCAACTGCAGCAGTATATGGTATGTTTTATCAAATTGCCGATAGTAGCGGGCGTATGCCGCCAGCACCGGCAGCGCCAGGAAATCCTTGCGGGAATACCCGGCGTACTCCCGGCGCAGGCGCTGTTCCACCTGACGCTTGTGTTCGTTCAGCACCGGGCTGTGGTGGGTGTTATCCACTCCGCTCAGCTCCAGCAGGCCCATCACTGCCCCCGGGTGAGCGGCATGCCAGTCGGATGTGCCAGAAATCGAGATCATCGTGAATAACCCAATCTTCGAGCCTTGCTCCTGCAATGAAGCGGCTGGTTTCCAGGTTCAGCAGCCCTGAAACCCATACCGCCGATGGAAGCATACCTGAATACTACTCAACGGGGAACAGAACGCAGTGTGGTAAGCTCTATTTTCCTGGATCTATGCGCGCATCCGAAAAATAGCGCGGTGTCTTCGAGTCCTCCCCAACCATCGGGTAGAGAATGTTTGCAATCACCTTCTGGTTACTTTTACAATCGACCAGGTTGCATGGATAAACAAGATGATCCCAATACCGAACAAACCAATATAAAGAAGTTCCAGGTTGGCTGGAGTGCTTGCAACGATGATATCGGCCGGGTTCGTTGTTGTCCCTAAAACTTGCTCCATCCCAAAAGCATATAAAGGGTCAAACCCATAGATCAATAAACCTACACCTGCCAGAAATTCAACAAATTTTACGGGAGATTTATGCATCGAATAGACTCTCCATTCCCCAACAACCTTTCAGAGAGTTTTACATTGATGATGGCTTAAGACTCTGATTAGACGATCTAGCTGTATACCCCGGCCGGATCGTTCCGTTAAGCGTGAAATCTATAGTATTATAGTTACTTCACCTAGATTATCTAATTAACAAAAAATTACAGATTCATCCCGGAATCTTCGTTTCGCAGCTTGTTTCGTAGGTATAATTTCTTTAGAACCGTCCGCCTCAATTTCATAAGGATCCCCAGACGCCCACCCTCCCCGCCTCCAACACCCTCTTCTACGTCGATAACCTGCCCATCCCGCGCGAATGCATCCCTGCCGAAATCTGGGAGGGTCGCTACGACCACAGCAGCCCTTTCCCGGCGATCATGGGATTCATTTTGAAATGGCTAAGGAGATCCGCTTGTGATCTTCTTCTGCGTTTCTTGATCATCTTGAGACGGAGAGAAGTGCCTTCACTTACTCGAAGTAATGGCATTTCAGAATATTTGCTGAACTGAAGTTGAGTTATAAGGTTATCATTCGAAGGATTATGCCATGTAGAAATTGACCAAAACTGGATAATCGAGGTACTGAAAATATGGAAGAATATTCAAGCATTCTCAGGTGGCTATAGTTTGGTTCCGGATTTATTGGCTATTTTATGTTATCCCGCGCCCCAGGTAAATTTATATTTGAAGGCAATTTCTGAGGCGCCATGATAAAAATGGTTACATTGATAGCTTTACCCCTCTCGATAATTTTTGGCCCGATATCGATTTTGGTTGCATTGATCCTTCCAAAACGGAAGCTTTGCCTTAATTGTTACAAGGCAATCCATGAAGGAGATATGCTTTGCACTTATTGTGGTAAGTCACAGATAGCAAACAGTGCAGAAGAAACCATTACTCCAAACCCAAAAGAGCGATTTTCAAAAGAAGCTCAAGCCGCGGTTGCGCAAGGTGTAAAAAAAGTTAATTTACCAACTCGACTTTTGCAGCACATTGACAACCGAATAACCAAGCAGTAGGACAGGGAGCAGAAAAATCGGGACAATCCAGGGTAGAAATAATATTCTGGAGGTGGCCCATGCTTCCGCTGGTCGAATTCCCGGAGATAGTGCAGCTTTATGCACCATTCTTTCAGGAGGTCTTCTCTCCTGAGGCATTCATCGAG
>Ga0105107_10001816_pt1 | contig 13917 bp, 12 predicted proteins | sample PPLLaktember2015_6_FD_79335 | JGI IMG/M metagenome (GOLD analysis project Ga0105107, IMG submission 79335) | Freshwater sediment microbial communities from Prairie Pothole Lake near Jamestown, North Dakota, USA - PPLs Lake P8 Core (1) Depth... | ecosystem: Environmental > Aquatic > Freshwater >...
AGGAAAGCGTGAAGCGCGCAGGCAACAGGATGCTGTTCGAAGACCTCGGGATCGCCGACGCGCGGCTCGCCGGACGCGAGTGGCTCCTGGATCACTACGCCGCGGTCGACGCCTATTTCTTCTGGTGCTTCCGGCGCGCGCTCTCGTTCAAGCTCGACCTCGCCGGCTTCCCGGCGTGCATGGCGCACTTCGAGCGCATGAAGCTGCGCGCAAGCGTGCAGAAAGTGCTCGGATACGAGAAGGAAGTGCAGGCGGCGTTCACGAAAGCCGCTTAGCGGGGCGGTGCGCTGTAAACGCTCCGGCCGCTCCCCGCGAGATCACCTTGCTCACTTCCAGGTCGCGAGTGAACTCGGGGGCCCGCGCATGCTGCCCACGCCGACGAGGCGTGTCGGTGCGCCGGCGACGGGGCGCACCCTCAAACCGGCAGCTCGGCACCGACCGTGAGCCTGCGCATCTGGCGGCGCTCACCCGGATAATCGTTGATGGCGTTGTGCAGCGTCGTGCGGTTGTCCCAGATCGTGAGCTGGCCCGGTTCCCACCGCACGCGGCAACTGAACTCGGGCTCGGTGCAGTGATCGTTCAGCCAGTCGATGAGCGGCTTGCTCTCCTCCTCGCTGAAGCCGTCGAAGCGGATCGTGTGCAGCGAGCTCACGTAGAGCGACTTGCGGCCGGTCTCGGGATGGGTGCGCACGATCGGGTGCTTCGCTTCGTACCCGTCGGCCTTGTCGATGTTCTGCGATGGCATCGATCCGATACGGGCGCGGTGTGCAGCGCGACCGCCGAACTTCTTGTTCTTGAGCCCGCCGCTCGCCACGCCGACCAGCCCGTCGAGCAGCCTCTTCATGCCGTCGGACAGCGCGTCGTAAGCTGCGGCCGTGTTCACATACAGCGTGTCGCCGCCCTTGGGCGGCGTCTGCACCGCGTAGAGCAGCGTCGCGCGCGGCGGCTTGTCGAGGTACATGGTGTCGGTATGCCAGTCGCTCCCGAAGACGTCCTTGTCCTCGGGCTCCTTGACGACCTGGGTGATGAAGGGGAAACCTTCCATGCCTTTGGCGAACGGGTAATAGCACGGCTCCCCGAACTTTCCGCCGACGCGCATCATGTCTTCGAGCGCCAGGTCCTGGCCGCGGATCGCGATCACGCGGTATTCGAGAAACGCCTGCCGCAGCTCGGGCCACATCGGGCTGTCGTCGCGGTCCTTCAGGTTGACGCCGTAGATTTCCGCACCCAGCGCGCCGGCGATCGGGCGCACGTCCATCGTCTGATAACTCATCGGTCTCCTCCGGAGCGTTCCCGAATTAGTCTACACTCGCGCTCATGGCTGCGCCTACGACCACCGCCAGCGTATCGCCGCGCGAGCTCGCGCTCGTCTTCGTGCTCCTCGCGCCGCTCGCTGTCATGCTGGTCGCCGTGCCGCCCATTCCGCAGGACCCCGCCTACCACGCTCTCGCGGATCATCGCACGCTCGCGTCGGTGCCGAACTTCGGCAACGTCCTCTCCAACCTCGGGTTCCTGATCGTGGGCGCGCTGGGGCTGCACCTGTGCCTCACGCGCCGCGCAGAAGGCGCCGTACGCTCCTGGACGGTGTTCTTCCTCGGCGTATTGCTGGTGGCATTCGGATCGGGTTACTACCACCTGACGCCGAATAGCGAGACGCTCGCGTGGGACCGCCTGCCGATGACGATCGCATTCATGGCCCTTTTCGCGGGGCTCGCAGCCGAGCACGTGCGGCCCGAAATCGAGCACGGGATGCTGCGCGGCGCAGTCCTCGTCGGCATCGTGAGCGTGGGCTGGTGGCGCTACACCGACGATCTCCGGCTGTATGCGTGGGTGCAGTTCGCGCCACTCGTCGCGCTCGCCTTCATGGCATTCGCGTTCCCGGCGCGCTACAGCCATCGCGGCTATCTCGTGGCCGGCCTCGTGTTCTACCTTCTGGCGAAAGGCGCCGAGCACTGGGATGCGGCCATCTACGCGGCCACCGGCAACGCGATGAGCGGCCACAGCCTGAAGCACCTGCTCGCCACGCTGGCGCCGCTGTGCGTGTACCTCATGCTGCGCAAGCGCCACCCGTCCTTTGCATCCCGGCCGCAACAAACAGACGTTCGTAGGTAGCGGAGCGGTCGGGGCGTGAGTAACGCACCGACTCGTGGTGCGTCATCGACGCACCCTGCGGGCGTGCGGTCGTGGCATAGCCCCAAAGAGATAGTAGACCCGCGTAGAACGCACCCACCAGCAACCGGCGCATGACTGAAGGAGGTCTGCGCCCCCGACCGGCCCGCTGAAACTGGTCTACACTGGCAATCGCGGTGAGGGCGGCCGCTGCCGCCGCCGCATTTCAAGAACTATAACGGCTCGCCGGGGGGGATCATGCGCAAGGTTCTGTTCATCCTGGGCCAGTTGAACGACGCCGACGTCGAGTGGCTGGCCGCGGTCGGCGAGCGTCGAAACATTGCGCCGGGCACCGAGTTGATCCGTGAAGGCGTCGAGCTCGACACCGTGTATCTGATCCTCGACGGGCAGATGTCGGTGTGGGCGGGCAAAAACGTTAAGCTCGCGACCGTCGCGAGCGGCGACATCCTCGGGGAAATGTCGCTCGTTGATTCGAGCAAGACCTCGGCGTCGGTCAGATGCGAGAGCGCATCCATCGTGCTGGCAATCCCGAAGTCAACGCTCAGGGACCGCCTCAAGACGGACATCGCGTTCGCCGCGCGCTTCTACAAGGCGCTTGCGCTTTTTCTTGCCGACCGCATGCGCAACACCATCAAGCGCATGGGCTATGGCAATCCCGCCGACGAGCCCGCGGCCGACGACCTGGAGCTCGACGAGCTCGATCCGCAGGTGCTCGACAACGTCCACCTCGCCGGTGCGCGCTTCGAGCGCATCCTGCAGAAACTCGCACGATAGGCTCGGCCGCCGTGCGCCTCGCAAGTTGCGCCTGCACGTCTCGCCGGCTCGCCGGTGGCCTCCTGGCCGTCGCGCTGATCACACATGTCGCGCTCGCCACGGCGCAGGGCGGCCTCGCACTCGGAGACGCCCTGCGCGAAGCGCTGCGACTGAACGCGAACATCTCGCTCCAGCAGCAACAGGTCTTCGTCAACCGCGGGGCGGAGCTGCAGGCGCTGGGCCAGTTCGATCCTCTGTTGAGCGGCGTCGTTACCCGTAACCGCGATCCGCGCCCGCTGCGTCGCGACGAAATTGCCGCGTTCGGCACGAACACCCAGGTCTCGAACACGATCGGCTACTCGCTCGGCGTCCAGCAGCCACTGCGCACCGGGCTCACGCTGGGCGCGAGCGTCGACGTGGCCACGATCTCGGACAACGTGCTCCAATCCGGCGGAATCCCGCCGCAGACCGCGGGGCGCATCAGCTTCACGGTGCGGACCCCACTTCTGCGAAATGCCGGTACCGAGGCCACTACTGCAAACCTGTCGGCCGCCGAAGCGGAGCTCACGGCCGCGCAGTACGACCTCGTATTCACGAACGCGCAGACGCTGCTCAGTACGACTTTCGCCTATTGGGACTACCTCGCGCGGCTGCGGCGGCTCGACATCGCCCGCGATGCGGAGACCCGCTCGCTGCGTATCGCGGATGAGACGAGAAGACTGATCGCCGCCGATCAGGTTCCGGCTGCGGAAATGCAGCTCGTGCTCGCGAGCGCGAGCGAGCGTACCGGCACCCGGGTCTCAGCCGAGCAGGCCGTCGCCGAAGCGCGTCGCAATCTCGCGCTCCAGATCGGTCTTCCTGTAGAGCGCCTTGCGGCGTTGCCGCCGCCCGCCGACGACTTTCCACGGCACGAGCCGCGGCCGATTGCGCTCGACATGCGGATCCAGGATCTCCTCGACATCGCCTACATGAGACGCGCCGATTTCGAGGCCGCAAAACATCGCGAGCGCGCCGCGCGCCACCGCCTCGCTCTCGCCCGCAGCGGGCTCAAGCCACAGGTCGACTTGACGCTCGGCGCGGGTTACGGAACTCTGGTGGAAAATCGCGCGCCTTTCGACCTCTTCGGGGTGCTCGGGCAAAACCGCGCCGGACCTAATCTCTTTGCGACGCTGGCCGCGGAGATTCCCGTTCGCAACAGCGCTGCGGAAGGTGTTTTCCTGGCGCAATCGGCGCTGCTGAACGCGAATCACATCCGGGTCAGAAACGTCGCGGACACGATCGGAAACAACGTGCTGACGGACGTCCAGGCACTGGTGCGCAGCGCCGATCAGCTCGCGCAAAGCGCCGAGACCACGCGGTATTACGAGCGCACGCTCGAGAACGAGCGAACCAAGCGCCAGCTCGGACTCGCCACGCTGATCGATGTCATCAACGTGGAGGATCGGTTGACGAACGCGTTGCTGGTGGAGGTCCAGGCGCGCCAGCTCTACGCCAACGCGATCGCCCAGCTTCGCTTCGATCTCGGCACCATCGTGCAGGAGCGCGACGGCCAGTTCGACGTCGTCGTTGAAGATCTCTTGAACCCCGGCTTCGGCGTCGCGCGCTGATTTTGCAGCCCCAACAAAAAATATTCCGCAAAGTCGCGCTCGAGCGGCTGTCCTCTCCCGAACAGCTCGATCAGCTGACGCGAGTCGTCTCCCCCATCGGCTGGCTCGCGCTCTTGCCGCTGCTGGGACTCATCGCCGTCGCCGTGCTGTGGGGGTGGTTCGGCAGCATTCCAACGAAAGTCTTCGGCAAGTGCGTCCTGATCAATCCGGTCGGGCTGGCCGACGTCACTTCGCTTTCGCGTGGCCGGGTGACCGAAGTCCTGGTGCGCGTGGGCGATACGGTCAAAGTGGATCAGATCGTCGCGCGTGTCGCGCAGCCCGAGCTTGCCGACCAAATCGAAAAAGCGCAGTCCCGCTTGCGGGAGCTCGAGTCGCAGGGCAGCGTCGTGCGCAGCTTTTCGGGACGCACGAGCGAGCTCAGCGCCCAGAGCATCGCCCAGCAAAAGCAGCTTCTGGAGACGCAGTTGCGCGCCGTGCAGGAGCGCGCCCGCAATCTCAGCCAGCGCGTCGAGACCCAGCAGCAACTGCTCGAACAGGGGCTCATAACGAAGCAGCAGCTCCTGCAAACGCGTCAGGAACGCACGCAGGCCGAGCTCGACGCGGACAACGTCCGCGGGCAGATCAAACAGCTCGATCTGCGCCGCCTCGAAACGGACAAGCAGGGACAGAACGAGGTCGCGAGCATCCAGAGTCAGATCAACGAGGCGCGCCGCACGCACGAGAGCCTGCTCGAGAGCCGCAAGCAGATGACCGCGGTGCTGAGCCCTTACGAAGGCCGGGTCGTCGACGTGAAGACGGGCATCGGCTCGCTCGTCGGACAGGGCAGCTCGCTGATAACGGTCGAGAAGGCGAGCGCCGGGAGCGGCGGGCTGCAGGCGGTGATTTTCGTGCCGGCTGCGGACGGACGTAAAGTCCAGCCGCACATGACGGCGCAAATCACGCCGAGCACGGTGAAGCGCGAGGAATACGGCTTCATGTTCGGCGAGGTGGCTTACGTGTCCGATTACCCGGCGACGTCGCAGAGCATGATGTTGCTGCTCCAGAACGAGACGTTGGTGAGAGAGCTCATGGGCAATGCGCCGCCGACCGAGATCCGTGCCGCGCTGGTGCCGGCCCCTAATTTCTCGGGTTATCGCTGGACCTCTCCGGCAGGCCCGTCAGTGGCGGTCAGGAGCGGCACGCTGTGCAGCGCGGAAATCGTGGTGGACCAGCAGCGCCCGGTCGCGCTCGTGATTCCGACATTGAAGAAATCGCTCGGCGTCGACTGAGCATGAGCGCTGCTGCTGCGAGCACTCCAGACTCTGCGGCTCGCGCAAAGCGCAGGCGCGTACCGACCATCCTGCAAATGGAGGCGGTCGAATGCGGCGCGGCCTCGCTTGCAATGGTGCTCGCAGGCTACAAGCTCTACGCGCCGCTCGAGGAGATTCGCCTCAAGTGCGGCGTCACGCGCGACGGCAGCAAGGCGAGCAATGTGCTCAAGGCCGCGCGCTCGTACGGGTTCATCGCCAAAGGCTTCAAGAAGGAGCCGATCGAGTTGCGCGCGATGCGCATGCCAGCGATCGTCTTCTGGAATTTCAATCATTTTCTCGTGCTGGAAGGTTTTCGGGGAAACAAGGTCTACCTGAACGATCCCGCTGCCGGTCCGCGCATCGTCAGCGCCGAGGAGTTCGACCAGTCTTTCACCGGGGTCGTGCTGACCTTCGAGCCGGGGCCGGATTTCAAGCCTGCCGGCCGGCCGCCGAGCGCGCTCGTCGCGCTCAGGCGCCGTTTCGTCGGGCTCAAGGGCTCCGTCGCTTACATCATCCTCGTGGGACTGGCGATCGTCGTGCCGTCCATGCTGGTGCCCGTCTTCACCGGCATTTTCATCGACAAGTTCCTCGTGTCCGGGCTGGAGAGCTGGTTGAAGCCGCTGCTGCTCGGCATGATCATCACCGCCGTGGCGCGCACGGCGCTCACGTGGCTCGAGGGGCACTTCCTGCTGCGCATGCAGACCCAGATCGCGATGGCCTCCGCGAGCAAGTTTTTCTGGCACGTCCTGCGCCTGCCGGTGGAGTTCTTCACGCAGCGCTCGGCGGGCGAAATCGGCTCGCGCGTCGCCATCAACGACAAGGTGGCGCAGATGCTGTCGGGGGACCTCGCGCAGGCGGTGCTCTCGGTGCTGAAAGCGCTGTTCTTCGCGCTGCTCATGTTCTATTACGACACGGTCCTGACGCTCATCAGCATCGCCATCGTCGCCATGCAGTTCCTCTTCCTGCACGTGGTCACGCGCACGCTGAAGGAAAAAAGCATGAAGCTCGCGATCGAAAACGGCAAAGTGCTCGGCGCCTCGATGAACGGGCTGCTGGTGATGGAAACGGTGAAGGCGAACGGATGGGAATCGAATTTTTTCTCGAAGTGGGCGGGTTTCCAGACCAAGTTCATGCGTTCCGAACAGGAGTTCGGGCGTGTCGCCGTGCTGCTCGGAACCGTCCCCGGATTTCTCACCACACTCAACAACATTCTGGTGCTCGGCATCGGTGCGGTGCGCGTGATCGACGGGCACCTGACCATCGGCGGCCTCGTCGCATACCAGAGCCTGGTGGCGAGCTTTACCGGCCCCGTGAGCACGCTGGTCGGGCTCGGCACCAAGGTGCAGGAAGTCCAGGGCGACATGAACCGTCTCGACGACGTGATGCAATACCCCGCTGATCCCTGGGCCGCGACCGTGCCGCTCGTGCACGAGGCGCGGCCGGGCGAGCCGCTCGAAAGCGCGAAGCTCGAAGGCATGGTCGAGCTGCGCGGGGTCGACTTCGGCTATAACCGCACCGACGTCCCACTCATCGAGGACTTCACGCTCGAAGTGCGGCCGGGCGAGCGCGTGGCCATCGTCGGCCCCTCCGGTTGCGGCAAGTCAACCGTCTCCAAGCTCGTCATGGGAATGTACCAGCCGTGGCAGGGTCAGGTGCTGTTCGACGGCAGGCATCGCAACGAATTCAGCCGTTACGTAATGGCGAACTCGATGTGTTTCGTCGACCAGGACATCGTGCTTTTCGAAGGCACGTTCCGCGACAACCTCACCCTGTGGGACGAGACGATCAGCGAAGCCGACATGATCCAGGCCGCGAAGGACGCGGCCATACACGATTTCATCCTCTCGCGGCCGGGTGGCTACGACAGCGTTATAGAAGAAGGCGGTCGCAACATGAGCGGCGGCCAGCGCCAGCGCATCGAAATCGCGCGGGCGCTCACTGCCAATCCGCGGGTGCTGGTGCTCGACGAAGCGACGAGCGCGCTCGATGCGGCCACCGAAAAGACAGTCGACGACAACATCCGCCGGCGCGGCTGCAGTTGCATCATCATCGCGCACCGCCTTTCGACCATACGCGATTGCGACGAGATCATCGTGCTGGCGCAGGGGCGTGCCGTCGAGCGCGGCACGCATGACGAGCTGATGACGAAGGAAGGCGGTTTTTACAGCCGCCTGGTGTCGCAGATATGACCGCCGATCTCCCGGCCTCGCTGCAGCAGCTCGAAGCCACGGCCCTCGCGCCGTGGTGGCTGCACGACGGAGAGTGTCTGTGGCTGGTCGAAGAAGGTGCGGTCGATATCTTCGCGACCGGAATCACCGGCACGGGCCCGGTCGGAACACGACGCTCGCTCTACCGCGTCTTTCCCCAGATGGCGATCATGCCCGTCGCGCGCGACATCACGCCGGCCGACCAGGCGCTGCTCGCGGTACCCCTGCCCCACACGCGCATTCTTTCCATTCCGCTCGACGAGCTGCGACGTCTCGGCGCGTCAGGCGAGGAGCACCCGCTGATCGCCTCGCTCGTCACGAGCTGGATCGGCGTCATCACGCGCGGCTTCCCGCTGCCGCCGAAAGATTACCGGCCGTTGCAACCCGACGCGCCGAGCTCGATCAGCGCAGGGGAAATTTTCTGCGCGGTGGAGCGCCAGCTGTGGGTGCGATTGAGCGGCGGAGCAGCCGCTTTCATGGGCGAAGACGGTTTGGAGATCACGCCCGGGATGCCCGCGCTGCCGCTGCGCCGCGACGTGTGGTGCCGTGCGCTGGCCGATGTCGACGTGCACATCGTCGACGAAAACACGATCATCGGCTCCGGAGAAATCTGGACCGGCGTGACCGCGTACGAGCGTGTCGCCGTCGGCCATGCGCTGCGAACGCTCGATCGTGCGAGCAGCGAAGAAGCCGCACGGCTGCAAGTGAAGGCGAGGCAGGCATCGCGGGTGATGCACGAGGCCTTGTCGCGTTTCGTAGGCGTAGTCCAGGGCGCGGGCGCCCTGCCGCCCCAGTTGTCGGACGACGCGCTGGTAGCCGCCTGCGAGCTCATCGGGCAGCGCATCGGCGTCGCCTTCCACGCACCGCCAAAGCGTACACAGCCTGTCGCGGGGGTCGACCGGCTGCAGGAGATTGCCGATGCCTCCAGCGTTCGCACGCGTCCGGTCGCGCTCAAGGGCGAGTGGTGGCGCGAGGACAACGGCCCGCTCCTCGCGTTCGACGTCGAGAGCCGGGCGCCGTATGCGTTGCTCCCCCTGAAAGATCGTCGCTACGAGATGCACGATCCTGCGACAGGCGGCGTCAGGCGCGTCACGGCAGCGATCGCGCAGGGCCTGGCGCCTTTTGCGACGCAGTTCTACCGGCCTTTCCCGCCGAAAGCGATCGGGCTTTTCGACATCCTGAGATTCGCGCTGCGCGGCCAGCGTCGCGACGTCGCGACGGTCTTCGCGCTCGGACTGCTCGGCGGGCTGGTCGGAATGGCCATTCCCGTAGCAACGGGCCGCATGGTCGATGCGGTGATTCCTTCGGCGCAGGCGAACGCCGCGATCACGCTCATGCTGGGTTTGATCGCGGCGATCACGGCTGCCGAGCTTTTCGAGCTGGTGCGCTCGATTGCCGTGCTGCGGGTCGAAGGCAAGATGGACGGCGCGGTGCAGTCCGCGGTGTGGGACCGCGTGCTCGCGCTGCCCGTGCCCTTCTTCCGTGATTACACGGCAGGCGATCTGGCCAACCGCATCAACGGCATCAACGTCATACGCCACGCGCTTTCGGGCACGACGGTGACGACGCTGCTCACGAGCATCTTCGCGCTGCTCAATTTCCTCCTGTTGTTCTATTACAGCGTCAAGCTCGCGGGGCTCGCCGCATTGCTCACGCTGATCGCGATCTCGTTCGCCGTGACCACGGGTCTGCTCAAGCTGCGCTACGAGCGGCAGTTCGCCGAGCTGGCCGGGCGCATTTCGGGCACCGTCTTCCAGTACCTCGTGGGCATCGTGAAGCTGCGCGTTTCGGCGGCCGAGAACCGCGCGTTCGCGAACTGGGCGCGCGAATTCACGACCCTGCGCAGCATCGCCTTCAGGGCGCAGAACATCGCGGTCGTGGATCGCACCTTTTTCGCGGGCTACTCGGTCGTCATCAACGCCGTGATTTTCGCGGTCATCGGCATGTTCGTACTGCAGGGCAGCGGATTCGACATGTCGACCGGTGATTTCGTCGCTTTCAGCGCGGCGTTCGGCGTTTTCTTCGCGGCCCTGGTGAGCACGAGCGCGACCATGCTCGGGCTGCTCAGCCTGGTGCCGATTTACGGACGCGCCAAGCCGATACTCACCGGCTTGCCCGAGGTCGACGCATCGAAGAAACACCCCGGCGAGCTCCAGGGCTCGATCGAAGTGGTGAAGGTCGGGTTCTCGTACACGCCGGACCAGGAGATCCTCAGGGACACCAGTTTCAGCGTGCGCCCGGGCGGCTTCATCGCGCTGGTCGGAGCGTCGGGCTCGGGCAAATCGACGCTGTTCCGGCTCCTGCTCGGTTTCGAGAAGCCGAGCCGCGGCTCCATCTACTACGACAACCAGGATCTCGCCGACCTCGACGTGCGCGCGGTGCGGCGCCAGCTCGGCGTGGTGCTGCAGGGCGGGCAGCTCATGACGGGCGACATCTACACCAACATCGTCGGCACGAGCTCGCTCACCCTGGACGATGCCTGGCAGGCCGCGCGCATGGTCGGTCTCGATGAAGACATCATGCAGATGCCGATGGGCATGCACACGGTGATCAGCGAGGGCTCCAGCACGCTTTCAGGCGGGCAGCGGCAGCGCATTCTGATTGCACGCGCCATCGCGCACCGGCCGCGCATCCTGTTCTTCGACGAGGCGACGAGCGCGCTCGACAATCGAACGCAGGCGATCGTCTCGCGCAGCCTCGAGCAGCTCAAGGCGACGCGCATCGTCATCGCGCACCGGCTTTCGACCGTGATCAACGCCGACCGCATCATCGTGCTGCAGAACGGCTCCATAGTGCAGACCGGCAGTTACCAGGAGCTCATCACACAGGAAGGGCCGTTTGCCGATCTGGCAAAGCGGCAAATCGCATGAAGCCGCCCACCATGGAGATGTCATTGCCGCATCGCCGTCCGTGAATATTTTCCGCCATACGACTTTGGTCATACAGCGGCGGCGCATAATGCCTTGCTACGAATGGATATCAACCTCCATATTGCGCTCCACCACCGGGGCCCCTGAAAGCAGCCGTTTTCCACTCCTTGCTTCAAGGGCGGCCGGTGAACAACGTTGTTTCACAAATGAAAGGTATCCCATGACGAACGTCAGCAGCCAGATGCGGAAGGACCTCGAAGCGCAGGTCATCTCGAAAGCCTTGGCGGATGATGGGTTCAAGAAAGCGCTCATCTCGAGTCCCCGCACAGCGGTCGAGAAGGAGTTCGGCATCAAATTACCCCCGTCGGTCAATGTGCGGGTGGTCGAAGAGTCCGCCGACAATCTCTACCTGGTCCTTCCCCAGAAGAATGCCGCCGCGGAGCGCGGGGAGCTGTCGGACCTCGAACTGGAGGCGGTAGCGGGCGGCAAGGCGGGCTTCATGGGAAGCAAGACAAGAGAAGGCGCGGACCAGATGCCGAAGGAGTAGGAAAGGGCGCGAGAGACGGGGACGCGCCGCGCGCGTTTCTCCCCGTCGCTTCTGCTTCGAGCGCAGGCGCGTTCCGGAAAAATCACGTGATCGTTTTCGAGTCACTCGACCCGCAAAGCGCGGCCGGCTGGGAGGACATGACGTACCCCGCCTTTCGCGATTTGCTGTGGCGCCGGCCGGCGCAGGGATCGTTTGCCGCGATCGCGGCGCGGGAGGCCGCTCAACCGGTGGGTTTATGTTTGGGCCGCCTGGATCAGGGTTCCACTGGCGAGATCCTGTCGGTGTTCGTGGCCCGGTCATGGCGCCGGCGCGGAATAGGGACCGCTTTGCTCGAGCGGATGGAGGAGGAGATCAGGGGTCTCGGCGCCACGCGCGTTGAGGCCACCTACTCCTCCAGTGCTCCGGCGGCGTGTGCCGTCGAATCGCTCCTGAGGCGGCGCGGCTGGTCCCCGCCCGAGGTGCGCATGCTGATCGGCACAGCCAATGCGAGAATGCTCCAGGCTCCATGGATGCAGCGCTCACCCCCTGATGGCGCGCTGAGTCTCTTTCGCTGGTCGGATCTGCCGGCTGGCGAACGGGACGCTCTATTCGTCGATGCCCGCCGGATGAGCGAGGACGCTTTCGGCGGTCTGCCGCTCGCGGACTCGGAGAGCTTCGAGCCGATCAACAGCATCGGCTTACGTGACGGACACCGAGTCGTCGGCTGGCTGCTGACCCACAGGATCGCGCCGGCGACGATCCGCTACACACACCTCTATCTGGAGTCGCGCCACCGCGCCTTCGGCCAGGCCTTCAGGCTTCTCTCCGAAGGGATCCGGCGTCAGGCGGCGGTCCTGGGTGAAGAATCGCACGCGATTTTCGGCGTGTGGGCGCGCAACGACCGGATGGCCCGCCTCATCCGGCACCGGTTAGGACCCTATCTGGCGTCATTGGCCGAGACGCGAGGATCCTTCAAGCAGTGCCCATGAGAGTCGAACGGCGCCCGATCCCGGGAATCGACGAGGACAGAAGATTCACGCCGCATCCAGTGCGCCGGCAGTTGCTGGACCACGATCATTGCGCCGCAGCCGCAGAGGAGCTGATCGCATTTCGAAGTCAGTGGATACGGCAGATTCCTCGTGTGCCGTTCTTCACCTTCGGGGCCGCCAGTTACCTCGATGCCGTTCGGTCACCGGCGCGCTATCTGGAGCTCGCCGCCCAGTTCAACCCGCTGCTGAGGGCCCATTTCGGATGGTTGCTGGATGAGGTGAGTCGCGCCATCTCCCGTGCGTGCGGCGTGACGGCCGCGTGGCATCCTCACGCCGCACTGCCGGGATTTCACGTTTATCTGGCGCACGCGCTATTTTCGCTCCCGGTCGCATCGATCCATTTCGACAAGCAATATCTCCTGCTCGACTGGCGGGACATACCCGATGCTGATTTTTCACAGCCGCTGTCATTCACGCTGCCGATCGCTCTGCCCGAAGCGGGAGGGGGGCTCAACATGTGGGACATCGGAGAGGAGCAGCTCGCGCGCCCGAGCCGGCAAGCGTTACTTGCAGCGGTGCGCGGCAAACCTCCCGATTTTCACCCATACACGCTGGGCGAGCTCGTTATTCACTCCGGACGCGTGCTGCATCAGGTGGCTCCCAGCACCCGCATGAGCGCCGGAGACCGCCGCATGACTCTGCAGGGGCATGGCGTTATCGCGGGGAACCGCATCTATCTCTACTGGTGAAGGCTTACAGGAAATGCCGTGTCTAAAACACAGTTGGACGAGTTCGTTAAATTCGCTTCGAACGACCCGGCAGCATTCCAGGAAGCTGTGGGAGAGACGCAGGACCCCGAGGAATTCCTCAGAAACGTTCACCGGTACGCCCGGGACCAGGGCTACGACATCACCGAGGAAGAGGGCAAGGTCTGGATAGCCGACGACAGCTCGCAGTGCAGGGATTGACCGCGTCGCGCGGCTGAGACAACGGCTCCGTCAGCGCGCTTCGCAATCGGGTTAGTGGTCTGTCCCCTCAGGGAACAAATTCCCGCATTTGGTTACTCAGACTGGCAGGGATGGAATTGAAGGATCGAGTCAGGTCATGACGCCTGGGTCACCCGGCGTTCTCAACCACGGGGTAAACAGGGGAGCCGCTATGTCGCAAGCTCAGGTTGAAAAGTTTGTCGCTTTCGTTGCACGAAATCCGGCAGCGTTGCAGAGTGCGTCGCAGGGCGCCCAGGAGACGGAGGTTTTCGTAGCGAATGTCACGCGCTACGCGAGGGAGCAGGGCTTTGATTTCACGTCAGACGAAGCGCGAAGCTGGCTGACGCAGTACCGGCAGCAGTCTACGGACGGAGAACTGCAGGATGCGCAGCTCGAGGCCGTCGCCGGCGGCTCCAAAGGCGGTGGCAGCCCAAACGGAGCGGCGCTGTCGCTGCAGTCTGCCGCGGACGCAACCTCGGACGCGGTGAACGCCGCGTCGGGCGCAAGCAAACGAGCGCACGATACTGCCATGGGGATCATCGGCAATCTGAAGGGCTGAG
>Ga0105107_10001817_pt1 | contig 13915 bp, 14 predicted proteins | sample PPLLaktember2015_6_FD_79335 | JGI IMG/M metagenome (GOLD analysis project Ga0105107, IMG submission 79335) | Freshwater sediment microbial communities from Prairie Pothole Lake near Jamestown, North Dakota, USA - PPLs Lake P8 Core (1) Depth... | ecosystem: Environmental > Aquatic > Freshwater >...
ACCATGAAGATCCTGATCGTAAAACTGAGCGCCATCGGCGATGTCATACACACCCTTCCTGCCTTGACGGCGCTGCGCCGACACTATCCCGAGGCCCGGATCGATTGGCTTGTCGAGGACGCTGCAGCTGATCTGGTTCAGGGGCATGCGGCCCTAAGCCGAGCTCTGGTTTGGCCGAGGAGGGAGTTCCTCAAGCTTCTGAAGGCCGGCAACCTGTCCCCTGCAATCAGGCTTTTTTTGACCCTGCTCCTGCAATTGCGCGATACCCGCTATGACCTGATCATTGATTTCCAGGCGTTGCTGAAAAGCAGCCTGTGGATTTTTCTTTCAAAGGGCAGGCGCAAGGCAGGCTTCGGTCCAGGGATGGAGCATGCTGAAAAGAGCCATCTCTTTTTGAACGAACGGATTCCCGCCGTCTCCATGGGGGTACACGCTCTGGATCGAGGACTGACTCTCCTTCAAGCGCTCGGTATCTCCAGCTCGCAAGTCCTCTATGACCTCCCCATTGGAAGAAAAGATGAAGGGGCGGCTCAACAGCTTCTGTTTGAAAGCGACGTTCCAACGGATCAACCCTTGGTCGCGATCAACCCCGTGGCCAAGTGGCCGACCAAGTTGTGGGCTGCGGAGCGGTTCAGGGAGCTTGCCGAGCGCCTTTTGAAAAAGGGCTTTCAGGTCGTTTTTACGGGGAGCAAGGAGGACCGCCCTTTCATTGATGAAATGGTTGGGGCGCTCAGCCCTTCCGTCACGCGCCTGGACGGGCGAACAACGCTCAAGGTCCTGGCTGCCGTGTATCGCTTGGCGAGCGTGGTGGTCTCCACCGACACCGGGCCCATGCATTTGGCTGCAGCAGTGGGAACGCCCGTAGTCGCTTTGTTCGGTCCCACCGCACCCTGGCGCACGGGCCCCTACGGAAAAGGCCACGTGGTTCTCCGTGCGGGCGTCGGCTGCAGTCCCTGTTTCAGCAGGTCCTGCAAGACCACAGACCTCGAGCCGATGGCCTGCATGAACAGGATCACGGTGGAGCAAGTGGTGGACGCAGTGACCCGCTTGGAAGCTGAAAAAAAATCAAGAGCGGGATAACTTAAACAACGATGAAACAGCAGGGTCTATGAGCCTTCGATGGGATGAGCGGCTTTTCCTGGGGATGTATCTATTCGGAACGAATGTTCTCTTCCCGCCCGTCCTGCTCGCTCTCGCCCCCCTCCTTTTGTTCAAGAAAAAACGACGAGCCACTCTGTTGCCTCGACTGGGGCTCCAACGCTTTCCTGACGCTTCCCCTTCAAAAGGCGGGCCGGCCCAAGGGAGTGACAAAAGGCTCTGGGTTCACGCCCTCTCGGTCGGCGAGGTGCTTTCCGCTGTTCCGTTGATCAGGGAACTCTATGCGCAAATCCAACCGGCAAGGCTTTATCTATCGGTGTCTACCCTGAGCGGGTACGAGACAGCGAGGGATAAGCTGGAAGGGTCTTTGGACGGTTTGTTCTATTTCCCCTTGGATCTCCTTTTTGCCGTGCGCCGCTGTTTTGCCAATCTGGAGCCGTCCCTGTTCGTGCTCGTGGAAACCGACATCTGGCCCGGCTTCATGGCTGAGCTCCGGCGGCAGCGCGTCCCCTCGTTCCTGATCAATGCCCGGCTGTCTCCTTCGTCCTTCAAGAGATATGCTCAAGCGAAGAGGCTTTTCTCACCGGCGGTAAACACTTTTTCCCGTGTCTACCCTCAATCGCCCTCTGATGCCGAATCCTTTAGAAAACTGGGATTGAACTCCGAAAAATTGGCAGATCCCGGCAATCTCAAGTTCGATGCCGCAAGGACCTCAAGCCGCCGACCGCACTTGGAGCAGCTCAGGGCAAAGCTAGGGATCCAAAAGGAGGAAAGGGTGCTTGTGGCTGGAAGCACCCATGAAGGCGAGGAATTGATCCTCAGGACGGCGTTCCTCCAACTCCGTCAATCCATACCCGGAGTAAAGCTCATTGTCGCTCCCCGTCATCCTCACAGGGCTGAGGAAGTTCGCCGGGTGTTTATCCGTGATCCATTCCAGGTCGTGTTCTATTCGTCACTCCCGCAGGAGCGCTTTGACGTGGCGGTGGTGGACGAGTTCGGCGTGCTCGGCCCTCTTTATGAATTCGGAGATCTCGCCTTTGTGGGCGGAAGTCTGGTCCCCAAAGGTGGGCAAAACCCAGTAGAACCCGCTGCGGCCGGAAAGCCGGTTCTCTTCGGGCCGGACATGAGCGATTTCCCGGACATTGCCCGATGGATGTTGGAGGAGGGTGGGGCGATTCAGGTAAGAAACGGGGAGGAACTCAGTGCGCAAGCCTATCGCCTGCTTTCGGACAGCGCCCTGAGCACCAGTCTCGGCGCGAAGAACAAGGCCTTGGTGGAACGGAACGCCGGAGTGACCTCCAGGATCGCAAAAGACATCGTGGAATGTCTATTGAAAGCCTGAGTTCTTTTCAATAACTGTTCATCGGGGCGAGGCCTCCTGATTTCCAGGGGAATGGTGAACGAAGATGGGTTGAAACTTTGTCCTCTCCGCGATGAGCTTCTTGTCTCTCTCTGCAGCCGGGATTTCCTTGTATGGGCCAAGCAGAACGCGATACCATGTGCGATCCGTGATTTGAATCGTTTCGACCCTGGGTTCAAAACCAATGCGCCTGCACTCCTCGACCGTAGCCGTAGCCCGGTTTTTCTCGAGGAATGCGGCGATTTGTATGTTCACCAACAAGGGACCCCCCGCAGATAAAGCCGGCTCCGGAATCTCAGCCACCAGGTCTCTGTTGATTCTTTCAACAAGGTCCAGGGTCCTTTCATGCTGCATGTGCAACCCCGATCTTGCAGTGGCGGACATGAGACTCAACCATTCTAAGGGAATTCCCCCGTCATGGGATCTTTTCGTGTCCGTCTTCCACCACACCCCTTTGCCGTTTCTGCAATCCACCATCTCCACTTCCACGGTCAGAGCAATCTGGGAGTAAACGCCAAGAAAAAGTTTCTTAAAGTCTTTGACCTTTCCATAAATGACAAAATCGGCATGGAGATATTTCCCGAGCACGTCAGGGGGGACCTCTCTCCAGGCTCCGGACTGTGTTTTCTGAATGGATTCGAGGCCTCGATCTACTGTGCTCAATTCGATGTCTCTGAAATTCTTGGAGCTGAAATGGTTGTAAAAACTCTTCCGCACCAGGGTCCCGATCTCTTCGTCGGAAGTCAGATTGTCGAAAGGCATGACCGCCACACTCGGCTGAGGAGCGTCCTTTGAAAGCCAAGCCGGGGAAGTGGATTCGATGGCCCGCTGGGAGCTGAAGGATGAACAGGACAGCAAAAGCAGAAGGAGAGAAAACGTCGCGGGTTGTGTTAAGAGGCGTTTCTTGGTGAAAGACAAAGATGTGCCCCTCGTGTGAGGCAGGTGAATGAAAAACCACTCATGTCAGTGTTTAGAAGTATAGAGGAAAGGTGGGAGGGTGTCAACGAATTAGCATAGAGCAGAGTGGCGCCAGGCCGGAGCAAAAAAACTAAAAGAAAAACGGTGTTCTTTACTCTAGGCTCTACGCTCTTTGCTTTGCGCTACCGTAGGGGAAGCTCCGTGAAGGGAAGCTCAAGTTTTTTAGCAAGAGCTTTGAGATCCTCCTCGAGGCTGATCACCTTGCCGCCCTCTCTGTTCACCGGTGTCGTTTTGTCGCCGACCACAACGATCTGCAGGCGGCGAGGATCCAGGAATTTCGCGGAGAGAGACTGAAGCTCTTCTTGCTTCGCTTGAATGTAAGCTTCCTGGATTCTGTCAAGGGTGTCCAGCGGTTCCCCCCGGATTTGGTAGCGTCCGTAAGTTTCCACAAGTTCGTAGGGGGTATCCACGTTGAAGACAAAACTGTTGAGCACGTCCATTCGCTTCTGTTCCAGTTCGTCTGCCGGGACTTCCCGGTGAAGAGAACTCATGATCTTCACGGTCTCCTCAAGGGCCTGCGAGGTTTTGTCCCCCTTGCAGCCGATGTATCCCAGAAGGGATCCCGACTGCCACTTGTAGGACTGGGTGAAGAAAGCGGTATACACAAGACCCAGGTCTTCTCTCAACCGGGTGTAAAGCAAGGAATCCCCTCCGCCGAACAGGTTCATGAGCAGACTGAGCTTCCAGAAATCCGGATGGGTTCTCCGAAGGCTTCGAAGAGCAAGGCTGACCTGAGACTGAACCTGGCCGGGCTTATGGACAAGAGCGAGTACAGGACCTGCCTGAGGAGGCTCAGGGATTTTTCGTTCCAGTGCTATTCCTTTGGGCAGGGATCGAAAAAGCTTTTCAAGAGATCCGAGCACCATGGATTTCTCGATATCCCCAGCCACGGCAACGACCATGTTGGAGGGGACAAGATAATTTTTCAGGAAGTCTCCAAGCTCATCCCGCGAGATGCCGGGAATGGTCGCCAGGGCTCCGAGCGGATCACGGCCGTAGACGTGTCCTTTGAAATGCCAGATCATGGCTTCGCGCCTGCTGACGGTTCGAGCATCTTCCCCCTGGCGTTTGAGAGCCGTGAGAATCTGATCTTTCGACACTTGGACGACGGGTTCCTCGAATCTCGGACGGGTCAGTACCTCCAGAAGTAGAGCCAAGCCCTTGTCCCAGTCCTCTTTCAGCACGGAAAGCTTCACCACCGTATCTTCTTCGTTGACCGAGAAGGACAGCCGAATGGCATTTTCATCTAAGACCATGGCGAGTTCCTGGGGGGAAAGCTCTCCGGCACCCCCGTGGATCAAGGTGTCGTTCAGAATTTGGGTCAACCCCATCTTCCCGTCGCTCACATCCACGCTGCCTGCCTTGAACAATAGGCTGAGATCTACCAGGGGAAGACTGGTGTCCGTCAAATAAAACACCGGCACTCCTTCAACGGTTGAAAAGTCGGCTTTCTCGTAAGGAATCTTGTGGGGCTTCCGATCAAAGGAAAGAGGGTGTCTCCAGCCCAGAGGGGTTGGATAAGTGGATTGATTCGTGAAGTCCCTTGGCTTGAACTCCATCCTTGCGGAGGAACCGCTGAGGGACCGGACTTCTTCATAAGCCTCTGGAGGCCTTTCCTGCTTGCCGCCGGGAATGACGAAGACCGTCGTCCTGTTTTCTTCCGTAGCGGTTCGATTGGCCACTTCCCGAATGGCTTCGGGAGTGACCTTGTCGATTCGCTTGGGATAGGAAAGGAGATAAGGCCATCCGACCTGGACTTCCGTGGTCGCAAGAGCCATGGCCAGGGATTCATTCGTTCTGAGGCGTTCCATGAAATCGCGGTGGTTCAACTTCTTGATTCTTTCGAGCTCCCGGATGGAGATCGGTTCGTTTTTCAATCTCTCAAGTTCGGAGAGCAGGATCTTCTCGAGGTTTTCGCAGGCCCGGAGGTGAGCCTGCCGCTCCTCTTCCTCACTCAAACTCCCCTTCTGCAATTCTGCCGGTTCATTCGGAGAGCCACCCAGGATGAGCATCCCGGCGTAGCGGTTGTCCAGATTATGCGCCCACGCCTCAACGGCCAAACCCTTGTTGACGACCTCCTGGGTCATCCGGGCCCCACGGCCATGACTCAGGACCATGGCCAAGGCATCGAGCGCATCGAAGTCCTCGGTTCCCATGCGGGCTCCATGAAAGCCGATGAGCACGTTGGGCGTTCTGGCCCCTTTCAGAAACCGGACGCTCTTCCGCGGGCCGCTCTGGGGGGGCTCTTGGGTGACGGCTTCCGGCGCTGCCCTTCCTGCGGGGTACCTTTCAAAGTAAACTTCCGCAAGCTGTTTCGCTTTTTCCAAAGAGATGTCACCCACGAGCACGGCGACAGAGTTGGCCGGATGGTAGTTGGCGGCGTGAAAGCTCGTGGCATCCTTCGTGTTGAATTTTTCCATGTCGGACTTCCATCCGATGGTTGGATTGCGGTAGGGATGAGCGGTGTACGCCGTGGATTGAAGATCGAGCCATGCTGCGCCGTCCGGGTTATTCACGTAACGGAAAGCCCACTCTCGCTGGATGACTTCTTTTTCAACATAGAATTCGCGCCACGCCGGCTCAAAGAGCTGCTCGCTGACGATGGAAAACCATTGTTCGACCATGTCCGAGGGAACCGACATGAAGTACTGTGTTTCATCCTTGCTGGTGAACGCATTCACACCCACGGCCCCATTCTTCCCCAGCTGGGATGAGAAGGCCTGGGGCACATAGATTTTCTGCACCTCCAGGCGCAATCGTTCCATTTCTTTGCGCTTGGCCTGAAGGAGGGAGCGATCAGGGGTTCGCTTCCTCTCCTCGGAAAGGATGGCTTGGTAGGCTGTCTCAATCTGATCCTGTAAGGCTTGATCTTTGCTCGGGTCCATGGTCCCAAAATTCCTTGTGCCCTTGAACATCATGTGCTCGAGCATGTGGGCGATGCCCGTTTTGCCCGCCTCTTCGAGCGCAGAGCCTGCGCGTATGGAAAGATGACAAGCGACCTGAGGGGTGGCGTGCCGTTCAACCACAAGAAACATCATACCGTTCTTGAGGCGAAACTCCTTAACGTCAAGATTGATTTTTTCTGAAGAATCTTGAGCTAGGATCGGAGTTGAAAAAACAACCGCAAACAGCAGGGCTATGAAAACGCGAAAGATGAGCATCATAGGAATCTCCACGGTAACAAACTGGTGACAGGGTGGGGCCGCAAGGGCCCCTGAGCGTAAGGCTTTAAAAACCGGTAAAAACTAACCATAAGCCTGATGGGTTTCAAGGGCTTGCGGGATCCACATTCCTCTGCTTCGTGCAAGAAGGATGGGTAGCAAGATAATTAGGGCTGTCAGGCTACCATATATAGTCATATCCTTTGCCATTTTATACAATATAAAGGGATATTATATAAACTTATACTCAATTAGTGAAAGAATTTGACACTCGCTTCACCACATATATATAGATTTTGAAATTATTGCTCCGTCGTGTTGTGCGATGGTGTTCGCGTAGAAAAACGTTGGGCCTTGCTCTACAAAAGCGAGCAGTGACGTGAGAGGTAACTTGTGAAGAGGCATTCATACGCAAGGGGAAACTTCAATTGCTCCGGAGTGGGGACAGATGACTATTACAGCGCGGAGTTTGAGGTAGACGGTCTTGACGTCTCCTATCAGTTCAAGATCTGGGAGAAGGCGCCCAAGGCGATGAGCGTCCTGGTGAAAGAAAACTCCAGCATCCTGCAACTCTTGAAGGTTGGAGCCCTTCTGAAAGTGAAGTACTATTCCAACAAGTCGGCTTATCCTTCCGAGTGGCAAAAGACCGCAGTTCATCACATCACATGGAACGATCAAGGAAGGCTAAGAGGGCACTATCTCGTAGGCCTTGAGATTATAGAAAACGCGAGTGAGTGAAATGGGCTTTCAATCCCCTCTGGAGTTGACTCTCGCTCGCAAAATAGGGGAACACTTGAAGGTGACCACCCTTCTTGACCCGAGCATCAAATCTTCTCCGGTGGCGGGATTTCTCCCTTTTCGCGCATTCTTGCTTTTGACACAGAACTTTCCGAAACCGCTGATTAAAACATCTTCCCCGTTCTCCAGATTCTTCTGAATCATTTCCAGAAGAGACTCAAGGAGATCAGCGGACTTTTTCTTCGGAATGTCGAGTTGACGGCAAATCGAATTCACAATGTGATCTTTCGTCACGGTCATGGGTCGACGCTCCTTTGGGAGAAGTTCCGTTTTGTGTGGGGCTCTATTTGACTATGGGAGATAAAGCTACTTTGAATTATGTATTTTGTCAAGAAATTAATGAAGTTACAGGTGCATTGCCATCTGCTCCAAGGGCTGGGTGCCCATGAGACCTCTCCGATTCGTGAAAGTGTGGTTGCCTCTGGGATGGTTTGCGGTCTGCATGCTCGTGTATCAGTCTCTGAATCCATCACCCCCCGAGTTGCCCGAATGGCCTTCGGCTGACAAGCTGGCGCACTTCGTGGCCTACGGTTGGATCATGCTCTGGTTCGGTTTCATTTACCGGCCCGGGAGGAAATATCTGCTCCACGGATTGAGTTTGATCCTCTTGGGAGTGACCCTTGAACTCCTTCAAGGCGCAGTAGGGTATCGGTCGATGGAAGTATCGGATGCGTGCTTCAACGCCCTGGGTGTTTTTACGGGGTGGCTTTTGGCTTGCACAAAGCTTTCGTCTGCTCTCTTGTGGACGGAGCGTTTGATCTGCAGAGAGCGCTAGCGTAGAGCCCTATCCATTTCCCTTTAAGCCGATTTCTTCAGCGACCTCCCTCATGCCCAGAATGGTGTCTGTGATCATTTCTCCAAGATCCAATCCGAGCATTTGAGCCCCCTTCTCGATAATGGAGCGATCCACGCCTGCTGCGAATCGTTTGTCCTTCCACTTCTTTTGCACGGATTTGGCCGTCGTGTCGAGAACGCTTCTGGACGGCCTCACGAGCGCTGTCGTGGCCACGAGTCCTGTCAGTTCGTCTATGGCATAGAGGATCTTTTCCATGTCGGACTGAGGCTCCACATTGGAGCAGATCCCCCATCCATGGCTCACGATGGAGCGAATGTAATCCTCAGGCCATCCTCGTTCTCTGAGAATCTGTTCTGTTTTGCTGCAGTGCTCGGAAGGGAATTGCCCATAATCAAGGTCATGGACGAGACCGATGACTCCCCACTTCTCTTCGTCTTCGCCCCGCTTTCGCGCAAAATACCGCATGACGGCCTCCACCGCCAGAGCGTGTTTGATGAGGCTGTCCGTCTTGTTGTACTCCTTGAGAAGGAGCAGGGCTTCCTCCCGGCTGGGTTTCTCTGAGCTCATGGTTGTCCTCCCTTCGTTTCCACGAACGGTCTTAAGTCTGATCTTCTACTTTCCGCCGGGGAATAACAGCATCCACAAGCCAAGGATGACGAAAAGGACCCCGGCTCCTATTTTGATGTAATTGGGTGGGACGAGCTTTGCGACTGCCGCCCCAAAAACAACGCCGAGCAGCGATGTAAGGACGAGGGCCCCTGCAGAGCCGATGAAAACGGCAAGACGAGACTTTCCTTCCGCAGAAAAGGCAAGCGTGGCCAGTTGGGTTTTGTCTCCAAGTTCCGCGAGGAAAATTGTGGCAAAGGTGGTGAAGAGCAACTTCAAATCCATGATTAATCCCTCCGGAAAATTTTATCACAAGGAAATCATGGACAGCCTCTATACCACCTCTGTTTGCCTCACACAAGCTCAACTGAAACAGCTAAACTGCGACCCTCAACTCTTCAACCGGCTTTCCCAATCAAACTCCGGTGACGTGACCGTGTGCTCCATCCGTTGGAGGCGCCGCTCCAGTTTCTCGTACCTTCTCTTGAGTCGATCGACGGCCCCTCTCCTGGAGTGCACGTAGCTGTCATAGAACTCCTGCTCCATCTCCGAATGAATGGGGATCACCGGCTCCGGTTTCATGAGCAATGCGGCAAGAAAGTAAAGGCCCGTGATCGGCCAGAACCCGGTGAGCAAAAGCAGGAGAGCCGCTATCGCTCGAGTCCAGAATACAGAAAAGTCAAAATACTCGGCGATCCCTCTGCACACGCCGAGAATGGCCCCGTTGCGGGAGCGGTGCAATCCGCCGCTCATTATCCTTTCAAACCGTTTCATCATGTTCTTCCCTTCCTTTCCCGCTCCAGGAGAATAGTCTCCAGCGCATCCACCCTCTCTTCCATCTTTGAAAGACCCTGATAGATTTCCTGGATCATCCTGGTCTCGTCGGCCTGATAAGTCTGCCCCTTGCGGGAAAACCCCCCTTTGACGATCCTGATGCCCATGAGGATCGTGCTTCCGATAATGGCAAGCGCGAGAACCAGGCCCCCGAAAACAATGGCAACAATGAAAACGCTGTTCATGGCAGAGCTCACTCCCGTCGCATGTTTAGACCGTCGTGCCGGCCCCCTCTTTCCGTAAAGAGGACTTCAGCGTTTGTAGCTCCTTTTCGATCTCGTCGTCAACCAGAAGCCCATCAAACTTGGCCTCCAGGTTGGGCTTCCTCCCGAAATTGACGAGTTCCGCCTCAGCCTCCATGCGTTCGATGCGGTTTTCAAATTCCTCGAACCTGAGAACCGCGCCGGTACTGTCCATGCGGCGGATGTCTTCCTGTGCCCTTTTCTTCTTGAGGGCGTGGACATGCCGTTGCACAAGCAACCTCTGCTTCTCTCTGGCGCCCCGCAACTTCTCTTCCAGCTGTTTGATGTCCTCCTGGTACTGCTGAATCAGGGCATTTATTTCCTGAAGTTCTTTTTCAAAAGAATACGCCCGGTCTGCAAATCGCCGCTTTTCCAGCAGGGCCTCCCTTGCCAGGTCGTCGCGGCCTTTGCTGACCGCAAGGCCTGCCTTTTCTTCCCAGTTCCTGGAGCGGGAGAGCACCTCTTCCATTTGTCGCTGGGTTCTCTTGCTCGTTGCCATGGCAGCAGCACAAGACGCCTTGATTTCAACAAGCGTGTCTTCCATTTCCTGGATCATGAGGCTTATCAGTTTTTCAGGGTCCTCTGCCTTGTCCAGCATGGCATTAATGTTCGAGCTGACGATATCTCGAAAGCGTGTGAAGATTCCCATGGTTCTACCTCCTTACCAAACTTTTGATCAGAGATATAGCAGGGAATATGCCAGCGAGGGTTTCAAGCAAATTAGCCAAGCATTACAATAGGTTTTAACTTGACACGGGATTAACATGGTAGTATTTAAAGCTATAAATAGGTAAAAAAAGATAATAATAGGCTAAATATGCCATGAAAAAACAGAAAGATAAACTGGAGTCCAGAGCCGCCTTCACGGTGAAGGTTCCCGAAGCTTTGGGCGAATCCAAAACCTTTCTCGATTTTCGTGAGCAGCTGTCAAAGGTAGCTCCTATTGACCGACCGGTCCTATTGATTGGGGAAAGGGGCACTGGAAAGGAACTGGCTGCGTCGCGGCTTCATTTCCTTTCCAAGCGGTGGCAGGGCCCGCTGGTGGCCCTGAACTGTTCGGCATTAAATCCTACTCTCATTGAGTCGGAGCTCTTCGGATATGAAAAAGGGGCTTTCACCGGCGCGGAGGAAAGGAGAAGGGGCCGCTTTGAGTCTGCGGATGGAGGCACTCTTTTTCTGGATGAAATCGGAAACATTCCAATGGAAGTCCAGGAAAAGATCCTGCGAGTGGTGGAGTATGGTTCTTTTGAGCGAGTGGGGAGCTCTGAGCGCGTGGATGTGGATGTAAGAATCGTCGCCGCGACCCATGCAGATCTGGAGGCGCTTGTGGAAAAGGGGCGTTTCAAACGCGACCTGCTGGACAGGCTTTCCTTTGAGGTTCTTTACTTGCCTCCTTTAAGGGTACGCAAGGAGGACATCGTCCTCCTCGCAAACCATTTTGCGGTTCGCATGGCCCATGAACTCGATCGTGAGGAAATCCCGCGATTCAGTGATGACGCACTGAGAGCCCTGGAGAACTACTCGTGGCCTGGCAATGTGCGGGAATTGAAGAACGTGGTCGAACGAGCTGTTTATCGCTCCGACTCATCGCTTATCACAGAAGTAATCTTCAACCCCTTTCAACGCGAAGGTGTGCCGACTGAGCTGTTTTCGCGCGAGGCAAAGCAAGAGGCGAGGCACGAATCAGAACCCGCTGAAGCGCGGAAACCCCTGCTGAAACAGGTTGTGGAGGACCTCGAGGTTCGGTTAATTCAGGAGGCTCTTGAGGAGTCGAGGTACAACCAGAGAAAGGCCGCTGCCATGCTGGGACTCACCTATCACCAGTTTCGCGGAATGCTGGGCAAGCACAAAGCGCGGATGGTGCAAAAAACCACGTTCGGGTCCTGAGAAGAGCCTTGACTGGCACACTTCTTTTGTTACATTTTTAGTGCATAGGGTCCTTTGGCCTGTGTTTCCTTTTAGTAAATCCTGTCTAGGAGGGAATGCGATGCCGAAAGATTATTACATTGTCCTGGGGCTCAGCAGGGGCGCCGATCTTAACAAAATCAAGAAGGCTTACCGGTTGATCGCCAAGAAGTACCATCCAGACGCGTCAACCTCCGGCGAATCGCACGAGAAGTTTTTGGAACTCAGAGAGGCCTATGAAACTCTTGCGGACAAAGAAAAGAGGCGGCAATACGACGAAGAGCTTGCCAGGCAGGGTCGAGAGCTGAAGATCACCAGGATCCCTGAAGAGATCTCCTTGCGACGCCGCGCCGCTATCCAGGAAATGGACAGAACGTATTCCTTCGCGGATGAATTTTTCTCAGGGTTTCTTCCAGGTGTTTTCGAGCGCGGAAAAGCAGCGACCGGCAAGGATCTTTATCTGGAAGTGATTCTCTCGACCGAGGAGGCTGCACGAGGAGGGCTTTTTCCGGTGACCGTCCCTGTTCTTGAAGCCTGCCCTCGGTGTCGCCGAACGGGTTTGTGGGAGGAGTTTTTCTGTCCTGAGTGCTATGGGAGAGGCGTTGTTCGAACAGAACGAGGGTTTTCTCTCAGTATCCCTCCTCATGTCAGCCATGGTACCCAAATCAGCATTTCCACGGAGGACATCGGGTTAAGGCGGGTGAATCTTCACATCCTTGTTCTGATCGATTCCAGCTTGGACCAAGAGGATTTTTAGACGATCAAAGCTGAAGTACAGAAAGCGGGGCTTGTGGAGACCAGCCCCGCTTTCTGTTATTCCGTGTCGACTACGCGACCTTGACGGCTATTTTTCTTGGAGTTGCAGCCTCAACCTTCGGCAGGGTCAGTCTCAAAACACCGTCTTTCAGAACAGCCTCAATTTTGGACTGATCAATGGTGTCGGAGAGAGAAAACTGACGATAGTACGTGCCGGTTCGATACTCCCTGATAACGTCCTTCTCCCCTGAGCCTTCGAGAGGTGTCTCATCGGCGGTTAGGGTGAGAACGTTGTCCTTCAAATCAACCTTTAGGTCCTTGGCTTTGACACCCGTTAGATCAGCCAGCAACGTAAGCTCTCTCTCGGTTTCAAAAATGTCGACTGCGGGGTTAAAAACCAATCCGGGCTTGGTCAGCTCCGCAGGAGTGGTAACTTCCTTTTTCTCTTTTGCTTGTAAAGATTTGGTTTCGCTCTCTGTCATGGCAAGTCCCTCCTTTCAATGAGATCACGAGCTCTTGACGGCGATCTGTCTCGGTTTGGCCGATTCGGCTTTTGGAAGAACGACCGTCAGAACACCGTCTTCCGCATGGGCTTTCACTTTATCCACATCCAGGCGGGCGGGCAGGGAAATGACCCGACTGAAAGAGCCGGCTTCCCTTTCTCGCCTGTGGTAGCTTGATTTGTCGCTTTCCTCAGGCAGCTTCCTTTCGCCGGACAGGGTCAGGGTTTCACCGGTCACGGAAATGTCCAACTCATCCGTCGGAACTCCCGGGAGCTCCGCACGGACATAGTAGTTGTTCTGATCCTCGGTCACATTGACCAGTGGAAATACCCCGGCCGTAGGGAGCCGGAAAACGCTTCCGGTAAAATCTCCAGAGAGCCTGTCCAATTCCCTTCTCATCCTTTCGAGTTCGTCAAAGGGGCTTCTCCAATCCCATGTCGGCCAATCACTGAATCTTCTAATAATCATGGTTATCCCTCCTTTCAGAAATAGCAATCGCCAGAGAGTGAAGAAAACAAGCAATCAAGAAGTCTAAATAAACAAACATCTCAAGTGAAGTTTTCAGCGCCCAATGGCGACCATAGGAATCGTGGAAAAAATAATCTTCCTTCAATCCTTGTCAAGAGGTGGGCAGAATCGCGGGAGGGCCTGAAGCCTTGACACCGTTGGTCCTTGCATTAATTTTTGCGCAGATAGTTCAGTCGAAGACTTGAGACGGAGGTGAGGTCTTTATGTCCAGCTTGATTCCGTGGCGTGGAGAAATGGATCGTCTAAGAAACGAGATAGAGAGTCTCTACGACAGGTTTTTCGATTTGAGGCCTTTCGGCCAATTCACCGAGAAAGGGGAGTGGACTTATGGTGCGGGGAGGGGAATCGTA
>Ga0105107_10001818_pt1 | contig 13911 bp, 9 predicted proteins | sample PPLLaktember2015_6_FD_79335 | JGI IMG/M metagenome (GOLD analysis project Ga0105107, IMG submission 79335) | Freshwater sediment microbial communities from Prairie Pothole Lake near Jamestown, North Dakota, USA - PPLs Lake P8 Core (1) Depth... | ecosystem: Environmental > Aquatic > Freshwater >...
CTGGCAACCTGAGTTGCAGCATCGAAGGCTACGATGGCGGCAACGAGGTTTTTTCGAAGGTCGAGCTTGTCGTCAACGGCGAAGTGGTCAAGATGTGGACGCCGCACCACACGCATCCAATGCTCACGTATTCGCTTGCGGGGCGACCGGGTGATTACCTGTACGTGCGCGTGTATCAGGCCAACGAGTCGGACTGGGCCGCTATCTCATCCCCGATCTTCGTCACGACCAACTGAGCCCCGTCAGCGCGATGCTCATTTGCAAGGGCACGCGCAGTCCCGCGTAATCTGCCCGCAGATGCGGTTCCGGACGGCCGGTCTTTCGTCGCTGCAGCAATCCGCCACGAACACCTCTTGCATCGACTAACTGATCTGCCTGACCAACTCATGACTGCGCATTCGCGTCGGCGATTCGAATCGGCGGTCCAAAGTGCCTGCGATCATCCACTCGCGAATAGCGCATTTCGGGATTGCTGCTGAATTGCCCGCCTACAAAGGTCGCACAGCAGCTGACCATCGATCCAGCGGTGGCTGACGGTGGTGCCATCCTCGAGCGATGCCCAATCGCCGAATCCTCGAACATTCAAGTCCTCCCCGGTCACGTGAAACGGGCAGAGCGCGTTGCTGCAGAAGAACAGACTTGGTTCCGCTTGCAGTGTGCCGGATTTGTGTAAAGGTGCTGCCATCTGAAATCCTGGCTGAACGAGCGACCAGCTTAGTCCTCGCCGCGGCCATTGTGTCAATGAATTCTCATTCGTGACGGGCCGGAAATTCGCTTCAGCGCGAGAAGACGGCAGGCACTGCGTAAATCCGGGAATGTGCGCGGAATTTCGGTTGAATCGGGATCATTGCCTTGGAGCATGCTCGCGCCATGGAACGCATGACGCTGAAGGTGCTGGGATGCAGGCGGATGAAGCTGCTGATGCGTCTGCGGTTGCCGCCCGGCGCTGCAATGACTCTGTCCACGCCGTAACACGCGCAGGTGCTGCTCGAGGGCCTCAACCGCGCGCTGCGCGGGTGTAGCAGGCTCAGAAGCCGATCCGCCGCACGAGGTCCGCGAACCGCGGGTCGCCGTGGAGATTCTTCCACTTCGGGTCGACCTTGAGCAGATTCATCTTGTGGTCGCCCACGGCGAAGCCGCGCTCCAGCCACGCGAACGTCTCGTCTCGCTTTCCCAGCGCGTTGAACACACGCGCGACAGCATAAGGTGACACGTAGCGCGACTGCGAGGCGGCCACGAGCTCATCGAGCACGGCTTGCGCCCCTGCCACGTTGCCGGATTTCGCCAGCGCATAGCCGAGAATGCCGAGCGGGTCCGACAACCTGCGGCGCGTCCTGTCGATCGCCACCTGCGCCTGGGCAATGGCTTCCGGGTACATCTCCTTATCGAGATAGGCCACCGCCATGAACATGCGCGCCAGCACGTGGTTCGGGTCGAGGTCGATCGTGGCCTGAAGCCGGGCGATCGCATCGTCGGGGCGTCCCGCGTGGACCAGGAACTGCCCCGTCAGGGCGTTGTACCGTGAGTTGAACGGCTCCAGCTTGAGGCCGCGCTCCGCTTCACGGATCGCCGCTTCGTGTCGGCCCTGGTTCGAGAGCAGGTGCGCGAGGAAGATATGCGCCTCCGCGCTGTCCGGATCGAGCTCGAGCGCGCGCGTGAAGTGCCGTTCGGAGGCCTTCGGATCGAAGTCGTACCAGAGCGCGAGTATCCCGAGCTGCGTGTGGGCCGAGGAAAGCATGGGATCGATCTGCACAGCTCGCTCCGCCGCGGCCTTGGCCTTGGGCACGACCTGCGAAGGAGTTACATCGGCCGCGGACGCGGTCCGGTACGCATCCGCGAGGCCGACGTAGGCAAGGGCGTAATCGGGATCGATCGCGGTCGCCTGCTCCAGGTACTTGATCCCGACCTGTATCTCCGGAAGCGCGACCTTCTGCACGTGATAGCGGCCACGGAGATAGAGCTGGTATGCCTCGCCGCTCGACGTCTGCACCTCCGCCACGCGCTGTTCGTCGGCCCCGGACAGGCGCTTGTGCAGTCTCTGGGCGATGTCCCTCGCCATCCCGCCCTGCACGGAGACGAGATCCGACATGGTGCTGTCGTAGCGCTCACCCCAGAGGTGGTCGCCATCGCGGCCGTTCGCGAGCGAAACTGAAAGCATAAGTCGATCGCCACGTCGCTCGAGACGTCCGTTGACCACCGCCTCCACCGCCAGCGCCGACGCGACTTCCTGCGGATCGACCTCCTGGCCCTTGTAGCGGAAGACCATGCTGCGCGCCTTGACGGACATGTCGGGGATCTGCCCGAGGGCATTGATCAGGGACTCGGTGACGCCGTCGGACAGGTACTCGAGATCGGGATCGCCGGTGGCATTCGTGAAGGGAAGGACAGCCACGGACTCGATGTCCGCAGACCGGAAGTACGGGCGCGCGATAAAGCCGATCGCGAGCGCCGCTAGCACTACAGCAGCGACCGCCGCGCCGATGTATGCCGTGCGACGACGGGTCCGCTTGAGGTTCCTGCCGAACTCGAGGTCGTGCTTCAGCGACTTCAGGTCCTCGAGCAGCGCGGCGATCGTCGGGTAGCGGCCCGCCGGATCCTTCGTCAGCGCCCTGCTGACGATGCGCTGCAACTCTACCGGCAGGCTGTCCACGTGATTCGGGAGCGGCGCCGGTTCACGCTCGAGGATCCGCGCGAGGACGTCCGCCGTGTTGCCGCTCCCGAACGGAAGCTCGCCGCTGATCATCTCGTAGAGCAGCACGCCGCAGCTCCACACATCGGTGCGTGCATCCACCTCGCCGCCGCGCGCCTGCTCCGGCGACATGTAAGCGGAGGTCCCGATGAGCAGTCCCGCGACCGTCGCCAGGTTCGTCGCAGCGCCGCCGCCGGGCCCGCGAAACTGCCCGGTCAGCTTGGCGACGCCGAAGTCGAGCACCTTCACGTAGCCGTCGCCGCGCAGCATCACGTTCTCGGGCTTGATGTCGCGATGGACGACGCCCCTGTCGTGCGCGGCGGCGAGCGCAGTGCAGACCTGGATGGCGACGTCGAGGCACTGTCGGAGCTCGAAGCGGCCGCGCGACAAGGCGGCGCGCAGCGTTTCCCCTTCGATCAGTTCGCTGGCGATGTAGTAGACGCCATCGGCCTCGCCGATGTCGTAGACGGTGACGATGTTCGGATGGTTGAGCGCCAGCACCGCGCGCGACTCCTGCAGGAAGCGCGTGACGTACTGGCGATCCCGGACCAGCCTGGGCGCCAGCACCTTGAGCGCGACGCTGCGGCCCATCCGGTCGGTGGCAGTGTATACGTCGCCCATGCCGCCGCTGCCCAGGCGACCGCCCACCTGGTACTGCGCGACCTGCCTGCCTTGCAGCGAGTCGCCGACGAGCAGCGCCGCGGCGACGTCGGCCGCCGAGCCTGCGATGAAGTCGCCTGACAACTCGTGCGAGGAGATCAGCGACTCGACCTCGCTGCGCAGGTCCGAGTCATTCGCGCAGGCCTCGTCCAGGAACACCTGGCGCCGTTCGGGCGGCAGGTCGATGGCCGACTGGAAGATCTCGTCGACCTGCTTCAGGCGTTCCGGGCTCATGGGCGGGTTCACGGCACCCCCAGCTCCCGGAACAGCCAGGCCCTGGCCAGTCGCCAGTCCCGTTCCACGGTGGTCTCGGAGATCTGCAGCACGTCGGCTGTTTCCTTGTTGTTCATCCCGCCGAAGTAGCGCATCACGACGATCCGGGAGCCGCGCGGATTGATCTTTGCCAGCGCCTCGAGCGCGTCATCCAGTGCGACGAGCTCGGCCGAACGCGCATCCGACACGGCCAGCTCGCCATCCAGCGTCACGTGCCGGAACCCGCCACCGCGCTTTCCCGATGCGCGCTGGCGGGCGTAGTCCACCAGAATATGGCGCATCACCTGGGCCGACACCGCGAAAAAGTGCGCGCGGCTCTGCCAGTCTACGCCCTGCTGGCCGACCAGCCGGATGAATGCCTCGTTCACCAGTGCAGTGGTCTGCAGCGTGTGGCCCGCCCGCTCGCGATTGACGTAGCGGTGGGCCAGGCGATGAAGCGTCTCCTGCACGAGCGGCAGGAGCTGGTCCAGGGCCAGTTCGTCGCCTTCCTGCCACTTGCGCAGCAGGCCGGTGACGAATGGAGCGTCATCCGAAGTTCGCATGGCCAGATTTACCCGCAGTTCCCGCTTAAGCGATCAACAGATCCTGTCTTGTTGAAATCGGCGATCTGTCAAATGGGAGTCGTCCCAGGGAGAAATATTGCCACGAATGGCGCGGGTCGCGGGCAATCCCGCGCGAGCGGGACGACCCGATATGATGCGCCGATCGGGGCTTTCCGGCCCAAGGGCGGAGGCAGGGACATGAGGGGAGGGCTGACGGCCGTCGTGGGCCTGGTGGTCTCGTACCCGTGCTGGGCGCAGGGGCTGCCGCGACTCGAGGAAGTGGAAGTCACCGCGCAGCGCCGGACGGAGAGCCTGCAGCGCGCCGCCGTGGCGGTCAGCGTGCTCACGCCGGCAGAGCTGCGCGACGCGGGCGTGGCGAAGCCCCAGGAACTCACCGAGCTGGTGCCGTCCCTGCAGGTCGCCGCCAGCGCTGCACCCATCTCAGTGTATTACCTGCGCGGCGCCGGCAACTTCACCGGCAATGCGCTCACCGACTCCGCTGTCGCGTTCAACGTGGACGGCGTGTTCATCGGACGCCCGCATTCCACCGCCGGGTTCTTCTTTGACCTCGAGCGCATCGAGGTCCTTAAGGGGCCGCAGGGGACGCTCTATGGCCGCAACGCGACCGGCGGCGCCATCAACGTGTTGCCGCGCCGTCCGGAACTCGCCGCCTGGGGTGGAGAGGCGAGCGCAGAAATCGGGAATGAGGACCAGCTTCGTTTCGACGGAGCGGTCAACGCGCCGCTGGGGGATCGTGCCGCGATCCGCGCCGCGGCTTTCCACGTCGAGCACAACGGCACCATGAACGACGGGCTCGACGACCAGGACGACAGCGCCGCCCGCCTGTCCTTCCTGGCGGAGCCGAGCGACGCGCTGTCGATCAGCGTCGTGGCGGATTACTTCGACCAGGGCGGGCTCGGGACGGGCTCCACCCCGATCCTGCTTGGCCCGGACAACCGCTACGGGATCTCTTCCGCCGAGAGCGGCGCCTTCCTGGAGACGCAGCGCAACGCGATCGCCGGCCGCAACTTCAACCCGATGCCCCCCACGCAGAAGCTGGACAATTACCACTGGGGTGTGAACGCGACGATCGACTGGCAGGCAGCCGGCGGCACGTTCACGCTGCTGCCGTCCTACCGCGAGAGTCACCTCGACACCGTGGGCACGGCCCTCGGCGTCAACGTGACCACGGTCGAGGACGACCGGCAGACGAGCGTCGAAGCGCGCTTCGCCTCCGGTTTGGACGGACGGCTCAGTTACATCGCCGGGGCATATTGGTTCGACGAAACCAACGACATGCCGCTCTTCGTGCCGAACACGCAGTACACGATGGCGCTCCAGGACTACGAAACGGGCGTGGAGAGCATCGCAGCCTTCGGGCGGGTGACCTACGAACTGACGGAGTCGGTGCGCGCGACGGTCGGTGCGCGCTACACGGAAGAGGACAAGTTCTTCCGCGGCACGTTCGACAGCTTCGTGCGCCTCTGCCTGCCGTTGCCGGTTGCGACGTGTCCGGATGCCGAGCGGATTCCCGCCACGCAGCTGACGCCGGTCCCGCTCGGTCCGGCGGCGGATGGCACTGCTACGGTGCTGTTCCACATCGCCAGCGACGAGACGGAGTCCTTCTCAAAGTGGACCTGGCGCGCCGCACTCGACTGGGACGTAACGGCCGACAGTTTCCTGTACGCGAGCTTCGAGACCGGCTTCAAGTCCGGCGGGTTCTTCTTCTCGAACGACTCCCAGGTCTTCCAGCCGGAGGAGCTCGAGGCCTTCACACTGGGTTCGCGGAACCGATTGCTGGGCGGTCGATTGCAGCTGGACGCCGAGGCGTTCTATTGGCGCTATGACGACCAGCAGATCAGCACGATCATGCGCGACACGCAGAACGCCACGAACCTGGGCACGCGGAACGTCGGCAACGCCACGATGCAGGGCGTCGAGATCGAATCTGAGTGGCTCGTCACCGACGCCACGCGGATACGCCTCGGCGCGCAGTACCTGGATGCGACCTACGACGATTTCCATTACGTCGTGCCGGGTCCCGCGCCGCCCATTTCGGGTTGCGCGGTGTCGCAGGATGGCACTAACTTCGCAGTGGACTGCTCCGGGAAGCGCGCGCCGTACGCGCCCGAGTGGACCGCGAACCTGGGCGCGGAGCACACATTCCTGCTGCCCGAAGACGCCCAGGTCGTTTTTGGGGTGCGCCTGCACTACCAGTCCGAAGTCCTGACCGGCCTCGACTTCACGCCTCTCGAATACCAGGACGACTACGTCAGCCTGGGCGCCTCGGTGACCTGGACAAGCCGTGACGACCGGTATTATGTCGCCGCTTTCGGCAACAACCTGACCGACGAGACCGTGGTCGCCAACAGCTTCCAGCCCCCGTTCGGCTCGTTCGTGGTGGGTACGCTGCGGCCACCGCGCAGCTACGGACTGCGGATGGGCGCCCGCTTCTGACCGATGACGGACTTCTGGTCCCGTTTGCGCTTAAGGGAGTAACGGCAAGACCGCCGTAAAGCCAAAGGGGAGAGAACGCCATGAAGTCCAGATTGCTCGTATCCACGGCCGCCGCCATTGCCGCCGCCCTCGCCATCCCGACCGCTGCTACGGCCAGCGAGGACGACGTAGTCACCTGCAACCTGAAGACGCTGCGCGGCGTCTACCAGTTCGCGGCCAGCGGTTTCAACATCGTCAACGGGGTCGCGCTGCCGAAGGCCATCATCGAAAAGCTGGTCTTCGACGGCCGCGGCGGCGTGCTGACGCCGTCCGTCTCGCTGAGCGTCAACGGCAACATCATCCAGCCGCCGCAGGGCAATCCCGGCGTCTACACGGTGGATGCCGATTGCACGGGAACCCTGACTTTCGCTGACGGCCCGATGTTCGACCTGCAAATCAGGCCGTACGGCAAGGTCGTCAACATGCTGCAGACCAACCCGGGTACGGTCATGCAGGGCACGGCGGAAAGGACGCTGCCCCTGAGCGCCTGGGGCGGCTGATCCGTCTGCGCAGGACGCCGGGCCTCGGGACCATCGGGTCCCGGGGCTCGATGCCAGTTCTCACTCGACGACCGGTCCCGCCCGTTGCAGGTCGTTCACCGCCCGCCAGGCCTGGTCGATGGCCGCGTGCGTGTACGCGTCCGCTGCCGCGTCCGAGTTCGCGATCGCGACATTTCCGAAGCGACGCCGCCCGACGACTTCGGGGGGCGGCTCCGCGTTCCAGTCGTCATCCTCCAGGTCGAGGTGATCGCGTGCGTAGCCGTGCGGCCAGCGGTTGACGGTGATGGCGAGGATGTCGCGCGCGGCGTCGAAACCGCCGGGGCCGAGCAGGCTCGTCAGGGCGCTTCGCACTTCGCGCTCGTAATCTTCGAACGGCATCGCGAGCATCTCTGCCCTTGCGGCCCGCATCTGGTCCGCGAGGCTGACGCCCGCCGGCATTGGTCCATTGAAGCTCGCGAAGGACTGCATGACGCAGGGATCCTCGGGCCGCCACGCGATCCGGTAGTCGCCGACGTTGATACCCGTCACGAGGAACAGGTTCTGCAGGAAGCTGCCGGGAAGCTGCGCGCCCTTGATGCCGAGCGTCTCGAGCGCCTTGCCGTCGCGCAGGACCGTGTTGACCACCAGCATCGGCCGCTTCACGGCCAGTGCAAGGGCCGCCTTCTGATCGGCCGGCAGCTCCGGCGCGAGGTGGGGAATGATGGCGTTGTAGCAGGCGAGGACGCACTGCTTCGCGCGGGTGCGCTGAAGCTGCCCGCCATGCACGAAGTCGATGGCAACGCCGTCGGGGCCGTTTGCGACGTGCACGGCCGTCGCGTTGAGCCGCAGCCGCGCCGGGGACGCGGACCGGTCGAGCGCGCCGTAATCGAGCCGCGCGGTCACGACGCTGTGCGGATCCGCGTCGGCCGCCATGCCAGGGAAGGACTCCGGGATCAGCGCACGCACGAGCAGGCGCGCGATGGAACTGTTGCCGTCCGGAAACATCGCCGTGTCCCGGTCGTTTTCGTCCTGTCCCGGACCTTCCAGGCCGCCGATCACGTGCGCGCCGGGCAGCCCTGACCACAGGGATTCTGCGACGGAGAGACTCTCGGCGGGCACGCCCCAGAAGCCCGAGGGCGCATTGCTGAAGATCTGGATCGCCGCGTCCGGCAGGCCGAAGTGCTCGCGCAGGAAATCCGTGTACCGCGTGCCGTGCAGCCAGGCTTCGCGCTCCGCCGCCGACTTGCCGGCGAGCACGTCGCGATCGGCGAGCAGGAAGGCCTTGAGCATTGCGCGCGCATCGTCCGGCAGGGGGAACGCATCGACGTGTGTCGCGAGCTCCTGCGGCTCGAGGCCGTCGAGCGTCACGCCGCGCAGCAGCACGTCACGGCCATAGTGCGCCTGGTTGAAAAGCAGCGCGGGCTTCAGGCGGCCGTGCGTGCCGAGCCAGTCGAAGTCGTAGTCCTCGCGCAGGCGCGGGATGTCGATGCCCAGCTCGCGTATCAGGCCGATCGCCACCTCGCTGTACTTCGGATACTCCAGGTTCACGGTGCCGCCCCAGGCGAGGCGCATCGGCCCGCCCTGGTGGAACTCGTTGCGCTTGGCGTGGCCGCCGAAGTCGTCGTGGTTGTCGAGGATCAGGATCCGCGACCTGGGACCGTGAAGCTTGCGGTAGTAGTACGCCGCCGCGAGCCCGCTGATGCCGCCGCCGACGACGATGAGGTCGTAGGCCTCGTCGAGCGTCTGCGGGTTCTCGAAGCGCTTGCCATCGCGTGCGAGCGCGTGCGCGGCCTCGAAAGCGCCCACGTGGGAGCCGCGCAGCCCGGTGAGCGTCGGCGGGTAATAAGGTGCTTCGATACCGGGCGAAAACGCGAGCCCGGGCAGCGGCAGCGCGAGGCCGAGGCCCGCGAGGCTGAGGTCGTGGACGAAATCGCGGCGGGTGATCGGGCGGTGCAGGCCAAGGTCGCGATCGGTGGGGAGGCTCATGCGTGCGTCGCTTCTGCTGCCGTGAGGATGGCCTTCAGCGTGGCCGCCATGTCGTCCTGCGTCGTCGCCCAGGCACTGATGCTGATCCGCAGCGCCTGCCGTCCGTGCCAGCGCGTCCCGCCGGCCCAGATCACCCGGGCCTCCTGCAGGGCGGCGATGGCATGCTGCGTATTCTCGTCGCTTCCGAAGGCGACGACCAGCTGGTTGAGCACGACGTCGTTCAGCACCTCGACGCCGGCCGCGCGGAGCCGCTCTGCAAGCCATTTCGCCTGGTCGCAGTTCCGGTCGATCATCTCCGCCAGGCCCCGCCGACCCAGCGCCTTGAGCGCCGCCCAGACGTCGAAGCTCCGGGCGCGGCGCGAGCCGTCCATCGTGATGTCGATCGCGTCACGGCGGCCGCCGAGCAGGAGGTAGTCGGCGCTGATCGACATGGCGGCCCGGAGTGCATCCGCGTGGCGGACGAACGCGACGCCACAGTCGTAAGGGACGTTGAGCCACTTGTGCGCATCCGTCGCCCAGGAGTCGGCGTCCGCGAATCCGTCCATCAGCTGACGGCGCTTCTCCGAGGCCGCGGCCCACAGGCCGAACGCGCCGTCCACGTGCACCCAGGCGTTGCCGGCATGCGCCGCCGCGATGACCTCGCGCGCCGGATCGAAGGCCCCGGAGTTCACGTTGCCCGCCTGGATGCAGACGATCGTCGGGCCGCGGATCTCCGGCAGCCGGTCCGCTCGCATGCGGCCCTGGTCATCGACGGGCACGCGCACGAGCTGCCCGCGGCCGAAGCCGAGCAGCGGCAGCAGCTTGTTGATCGTCGCGTGCACCTCCGCACCGACCATCACGGTCACTTCCGGCGCCCCGCGCAGGCCCCGCTCCTCGACGTTCCAGCCGGCGCCGGCGAGCAGGGCGTGCCTGGCCGCTGCGAGCCCGGCAAAGTTTGCGGCGGAGGCCCCCACCACGAAAGCGCCGACCGACTCCGCCGGCAGGTCGAGGAGCACCTTGAGCCAGCGGATCGCCGCTTCGTCGAAAAGCGCCGCTGCCGGCGAGCTCGTGAAGCTGAAGGCGTTCTGGTCCCAGGCGGTCGCGAGCATGTGCGCGGCGACCGTCGCCGGCAGCGCGCCGCCGGTCACGAAACCGAGGTAGCGCCCTCCCGCCGAGGCGACGGTCGCGGGGGAGCCGTATTCGTCCAGGAACTCCAGCACCTCGGGATCCGGCGTGCGACCCTCGGGCATCGCGCCCGCGAGGGCGCAGCGCAGCCGCTCGACGTCCGCGTCCCTCGGGAAGACCGGGCGTGTATCGAGGCCTTCGATGTAGTCCGCGCCGCGGCGCGCGGCATCGGCAAGCAGCGGGCGGATGGAATCGTTCAAGGCGTTTCGTCCTTCCACCATTCGGGGAAGTCTGCACGATGATCTGGTCGGCGGTCTTTGACAACTCGTCCGCGAAAGATGCAATGTTCGCCGCGGGTCTCGCGGTCGCCTGATCGCGCCCGCATCAGGGGAGTATCGAGGAATGGGCGAAGGGCCAGTCTCGCTGGTCACGGGCGGCGCCCTGGGCATCGGCCGAGCGATCGCCAACCGCTTCGCGGCCGAGGGCTGGCGCGTCCACGTCTGCGATTCCGATCCCGAGGCCGTCAGGCGATTCCTGGTCGAGATGCCGTCATGCTCCGCGAACGTCGCGGACGTCTCCCGCGTGTCCGACGTGGACGCCACCTTCGACGAGCTTGCAGCGCGTTACGGGCGCCTGGACGTGGTGGTCAACAACGCCGGTATTTCCGGGCCCACCGCGCCGGTCGAGGAGATCGCGCCTGCGGACTGGGACCGCACGGTGGCCGTCGACCTCAATGGCCAGTTCTACTGCACGCGCCGCGCCGTGCCGATGCTCAAGGCGGCCGGCGGCGGCTCGATCATCCTCATCTCCTCCAGCGCGGCCTTCTTCGGCTATCCGCTGCGCACGCCGTACACGGCCTGCAAGTGGGCGCTGATCGGCTTCATGAAGACGATCGCGATGGAGCTCGGGCCGCAGGGCATCCGCGTCAATGCGATCTGCCCCGGCAGCGTGCGCGGTCCGCGCATCGACGGCGTCATCGAGCGCGATGCCGCGAAGCGGGGCCTCAGCGCCGCGGAGGTCCGGCGCGTCTACGAGCGCCAGACGTCGCTGCGCTCCTTCGTCTCGGCCGAGGACATCGCAAACGCCGCGTTCTTCCTCGCCAGCGACCAGGGCGCGATGATTTCAGGCCAGGCGCTGGGCGTGGACGGCCACACGGAAGGCCTGTCGAACTGGCTCGACTGAGAGGACGGCGCACACGATGAAGGCAGCGTGGTTCGAGGCATTTGGGCCGGCACGGCAGGTCATACGGATCGGCGAGCAGCCCGCGCCGACGCCGGGAGCCGGCGAGGTACTGGTTCGCCTGAGGACGAGCGGCGTCAACCCCTCGGACGTCAAGAAGCGCGCCGGCTCCTCGCCGACGCTGCTCGACCAGGGGCTGGTGATCCCGAACAGCGACGGCGCCGGCGTCGTCGAAGCGGTCGGCGAGGGCGTGCCGAAGGCGCGCGTCGGCGAGCGGGTGTGGATCTACCAGGCCCAGCACGGCCGCCGCTTCGGCACGGCGGCCGATTACGTGGCGATCGACGCGCGGCGGGCGGCGCCGCTGCCGGAGCCGGCCGGCTTCGAAGTCGGCGCCTGCCTCGGCATTCCGGTCATGACTGCGCATCGCTGCGTGTTTGCCGACGGTCCGGTGAACGGGCAGACGGTGCTCGTCACCGGCGGCGCCGGCCGGGTCGGCTACTACGCCATCCAGTGGGCGAAGTCGGCGGGCGCGCGGGTGATCACGACGGCGAGCAAGCCGGAGGACGAAAGCGCCTGTCGGGAACTCGGCGCCGATGCGGTCGTGAACCATCGCGAGCCAGGCTGGAGCGAACGGGTCAAGGCGGCGAATCGCGGCCAGCCCGTCGACCGCGTGGTCGAGGTCGAGTTCGGCGGCAACCTGCCCGAGGTGCTGCAGTGCATCCGCGTCGGCAGCACGATCGCGACGTACTCGTCGATGCAGGCGCCCGAGCCGAAATTGCCGTTCTACCGCATGATGTTCTTGGACCTGACGGTGCGGATGGTGCTGGTGTACGTCATGCCGGAGCCGGCCAAGCAGGCTGCAATTGCAGACATCGGCAAGTGCCTGGCCGAGGGCCGGCTGCAGCACCGCATCGCGCACCGCCTGCCGCTCGAGGAACTCGCGCGCGCGAACGAGCTGGTCGAGAAGGGCGAGCTGCGCGGTTGCGTCGTCATCGACATCGGGGAGTGAAGGCGGTGGCGCCTGGCAGGTGCGGCGCGTCCCGGCCCCTCGGCGTTTTCGTCCTGCTGCTCGCGATGGCCGGCTGCGACCGCAGCACGCCATCCGTGCCTCCCGAAGTCCGCCTGGGGAAGCAGGTCGTCGCCGGTCGAGCGGGCGATTCGCATCCGGGTATCGCGAGCTTTCGCGGAATTCCATTTGCCGAGCCGCCGGTCGGGGGGTTGCGATGGCAGGCGCCGCAGCCCGTGCACGCGCAGGCAACGCGGCTCGAAGCGACGGAATTCGCCGCAGCCTGCTACCAGGACAGCTACAACAACGACTGGTACCGCAAGGTAGGCGCGGCTTTCGGGGCCGAACCGGGCGCTTTCGTCGATCCGCCGTTCAGCGAGGACTGCCTGTACCTGAATGTCTGGACGTCGGCGTCCGGCACGGATGCCCTGCTGCCAGTCATGGTCTGGATCCACGGCGGCGCCAATCGTTCCGGCTGGTCGTTCGAGCCGAACTATCACGGGGAGCGCCTTGCCGCACGAGGCAACGTCGTCGTCGTCAGCATCGCCTACCGGCACGGCGTGTTCGGATTTTTCGGTCACCCGGAACTCGATGGCGCGACCAATTTCGGCTTGCTGGATCAGCTCGCGGCACTGCGGTGGGTTCAAGCGCACGTCGCGGCGTTTGGCGGCGACGCCGGGAACGTCACGGTCTTCGGCGAGTCCGCGGGTGCCGCGAACATTGGCTACCTGATGGCGACGCCGATGGCTCAGGGGCTCTTCCGGCGCGCAATCAGCCAGAGCGGCGGCTATCAGATGCTCGAACGGCGCTCGGTCGCGGACCTCGAAGCCCTGGGCGGGACCCTGGGCGCCGCGTTGCCGGGACGCCCGGATCTCGCAGGCCTGCGGCAACTCGACAGCGCGACGATTCTCGCGGCCGCGAACTCGGCATTGAAGGAACACGACTGGGGACCGGCGGTGGACGGCACGACCGTCCCTGGACCGATCAACCCGGAAGGTTTCCCGCGAGTTTCGCCAGTAGACCTGCTGGTGGGGACCAACCAGGACGAGTGGTACATGTACGTGGATGACGATGCGGCCGCCCTCGCCGCCGCCATCGACGGGATGCCGGCAGCCGCGCGCGGTGCGCTGCGCGAACTCGCCGCCTCGGAACCGTCGGTGCGGCGTGGGCATGACCGGGCAGTCACTTTCGCGAACATGGTGTGTCCAGGCTACCTGATGGCGGACGCGGTGCGGCGCGCGGGCGGCGCAGCCTGGGTGTACCGGTTCACGCGCGTGCGTCCCGGACCGGGCGGCGAGGGGCTTCGCGCTTATCATGGCGCCGAGATTCCGTATGTGTTCGATACGCACGACGGCTGGCTCGCCACCGACGACATGGATCGTCGGCTGACGGGAGCGCTCATCGACTACTGGACGAACTTCGCGCGCACCGGCGACCCGAATGCGGGCGGCCTGCCGGCCTGGCCGGCGTACGATGCGGCTGGCGCGCGCGTGATGA
>Ga0105107_10001820_pt1 | contig 13900 bp, 13 predicted proteins | sample PPLLaktember2015_6_FD_79335 | JGI IMG/M metagenome (GOLD analysis project Ga0105107, IMG submission 79335) | Freshwater sediment microbial communities from Prairie Pothole Lake near Jamestown, North Dakota, USA - PPLs Lake P8 Core (1) Depth... | ecosystem: Environmental > Aquatic > Freshwater >...
AGCGCCGCGCGGATGCGCGCGGCGTGCGCAGCAAGGACGGCGGAATCGACCGGGTCAGCGGCATGGATCCCGAGGTCCTTGCCGGTGTAGCGCGGAATCACGTGAAAGTGCAGGTGAAACACGCTCTGTCCCGCGGCGGGGCCGTTCAACTGGGCGATCATCACGCCGGGCGGCGAGAAAGCCATCTTGATCGCGCGCGCAACCTTTTGCGCAGTGCGGATCGCGGCCGCGACGGAATCCGGCGGCGTCGTGAAGATGTCCTCGGCTGCGGCCTTCGGCACGACGAGCGTATGGCCTTCGGCCTGCGGCATGATGTCCATGAAGGCGATCGTGTCCGCGTCCTCGTAAACCTTGTGGCAGGGGATCTCGCCGCGGATGATGCGCGCGAAGATATTGTCCTTGTCATAGGCCATGTCGGGCCTCCCGGTGCAGTTCGATCGAGATCACGCAATGATCGGGCCATCGGGGCCCTTCGGGATAGTCCCAGACGCGGTACGAGCCCGCCACCATTCTCTGCGACAGGCGGCGGCCGAGGATCAGGTAGTCGATCGGCATTCGGGCGCCATGGCCGTTGCCGCACCCGACGGCACCGTGCTCGAGGCCGGGATTCACGAGGTCCGCGCCCTCGGGCTCGCCGTCGTCGATCTCGGGCCACAGGGCGACGATTGCGCCCTTTGCATCACGTGGTTCCTTGCGCTCGCGGTCGAAGCGGCGGTTGAAATCGCCGAGGACGGCGAAGGCGTCGCCCGCGCGGGCACGGCGGTCGATCCAGTCCTCGAGCACGGGCACCTGCCGCTGCAGGGTGCGGCAATCCGGCCGGTCGGCGGTCAGCGGATCCCGATTGCAGGAGGCCTTGAGGTGCACCGCGAGCAGCCGTATTTCCCGCGGCGTGCCAGGATTGATCGTCACGTCGGCGCCCCAGCGCACGTCATTCTCAGGCAAGCCGAGCGCACGGACGTCGCGGTTGCAGCGGAACTGAATTCCGCGCCGGATCGCAAAGCCGACATTCTGGACATGGCGCCGCTTCGTGAAACAGAATTCGCGATCGGGAAAGATCTTCTCCGCTGCCTTTTGCCCGTCGATCTCCTGGAGCGCGATCACGTCGGCGGGCAGTGTCGCAGCAAAGACACGGATCCGCCGGAGATCGTCGTCACTCCAGCGTGCTTTCGGGACGAGGTCGCAGGGAATCGACCGCTCACCGCCGCGCACGCGCCGGCCGGAGCCGACGCAGGCCGAGGCGAGCGAATCGAAGGTTTCCGGCGTCATCATCCATTCGAGGTTCCAGGTCGCGAGCGTGATGCGCTCGGCGGCCGGCAGGGCGCTTGAGAATGAAAACGCGAGGCAGGCGGCGATCAGCCGGGTCACTTGCCGGCCAGGCGGCGGTTCGCAACGAGGTCGGCGACGACCGCAGGGTCGGCGAGAGTCGAGGTGTCGCCGAGCTGCTCATGCTCTTCCGAGGCGATCTTGCGCAGGATTCGCCGCATGATCTTTCCCGAACGCGTCTTTGGAAGTCCCGGCGCCCACTGAATGTGATCGGGTTGCGCAATCGCGCTGATCTCCTTGCGCACCCAGTAGACCAGCTCTTCGCGAAGCGCGTCGGTCGCCACCTCGCCGCTGATGAGCGTGACGTAGGCGTAGATTCCCTGCCCCTTGATGTCGTGCGGAAAGCCGACGACGGCGGACTCCGCGACCTTTGGATGTGCGACAAGCGCACTCTCGACTTCGGCCGTGCCGATGCGATGGCCCGAGATGTTCATGACGTCGTCAACGCGGCCCGTGATCCACCAGTAGCCATCCTCGTCGCGGCGCGCGCCGTCGCCGGTGAAGTACTTGCCGCGGAACGCCGTGAAATAGGTGCTGATGAAGCGCTCGTGATCGCCGTAAACGGTGCGCATCTGCCCGGGCCAGCTGTCGAGCAGCACGAGATTGCCCTCAGCCGCGCCTTCGAGGATTCGGCCCTCGTTATCGACGAGCGCCGGCAGCACGCCGGGCAGCGGCAGGGTGGCCGAGCCCGCCTTCAGGAGTGTCGCGCCGGGCAGCGGTGAAATCAGGATTCCGCCCGTCTCGGTCTGCCACCAGGTGTCCACAATCGGGCAGCGGCCGTCACCGACGACGCGGTGATACCACTCCCAGGCTTCCGGATTGATCGGCTCGCCGACCGTGCCCAGGAGCCGCAGCGTCGCGCGTGAAGTGGCGGCAACCGGCGCGTCGCCCTCGCGCATCAGCGCGCGGATCGCGGTTGGCGCCGTGTAGAAGATGGTGACCTTGTGCTTGTCCACCACGCGCCAGAAGCGCGAGGTATCGGGATAGTTCGGAACGCCCTCGAACATCAGGCTCGTGGCGCCGTTCGAAAGCGGGCCATAGACGATGTAGCTGTGGCCGGTGACCCAGCCCACGTCAGCCGTACACCAGAAGATGTCTTCCTCCCGGTAGTCGAAGACGCAGGCGAAGGTGAAATTCACGAACACGAGATAGCCGCCGCTCGTGTGCAGAACGCCCTTGGGCTTGCCGGTCGAGCCGGAGGTATAAAGAATGAATAGCGGGTCCTCCGCATTCATCCGCTCGGGTTCGCAGACGGCGGGCTCCGCGGCCACGATGTCCTCATAGTGCCGGTCGCGCCCGGGCACCCAGTCGATCGCGGCACCGGTGCGGCGAACGACGACGACATTCCTGACCGGCAACTGGTGCGATGCGATCGCGGCGTCCACGTTGGCCTTCAGCGGTATCTTCTTGCCGCCGCGCAGGCCTTCGTCGGCCGTGATGACGATCGTCGAAGTGCAATCCTCGATGCGCCCCGCCAGCGACTCGGGCGAGAAGCCGCCGAATACGACCGAGTGAGTCGCACCGATCCTCGCGCAAGCGAGCATCGCGACCGCGGCCTCCGGGATCATCGGCATGTAGATCGTGACACGATCGCCCTTCTTTACGCCCAGCCTGCGGAGCGCATTGCCGAGCCGGCAGACCTGCTCGTAGAGCTCGCGATAAGTGACCCGCCTCGAAACTGAGGGATCGTCGCCTTCGAACAGGAGCGCCGTCTTGTCGCCGCGCTTTTCGAGCTGGCGATCGAGGCAGCTGACCGAGACGTTCAGCTCACCATCTTCGTACCAGCGGACGCGGAAATCCGCGGGGTCGAAGGAGACATCCTTGATGCGGGTCGGGAAGCGGAACCAGTCGATGCGTTTCGCGATCCGCGACCAGAAACCCTCCGGGTCGCGAACCGACTCCTGATACATCGCCTGGTAGTCCGCGGCCTTGACGGCCGCCTTCGCCGCGAATGCCTCGGGAACCGGGTGCTTGTGGACGACCATCAGGCGCACATTCTAGCGAGCGCCGTCCGGATTGACGCAGGTCAAGGCGCCGACGGGAGCGCCGCCCGATCATGGATCCAGGCCAAAAGGTGCTCAAAATGCGGCGATTCCCGCTGGTTCTCCTGGCCGCGACAGTCATGGCGCCCGCCTCCGGCGAGGGGCTTGATGCCCTCATCAGCGAGGGCAGGGCGGGGATGGAGTTCCGTTACCGGTTCGAGGGCGTCGAGCAGGACGACAAGCCGGCCACGGCGGAGGCCAATACGCTCCGCCTGCGGCTCAATCTCGCGACCGGCATCGTGAACGGATTCTCCGGTTTCGCCGAGTTCGATCATGTTGAAGCGCTGGGCGATCCGCATTACGACGACACGCGCAATGGCCTCGTCCAGTATCCCGTGGTCGCCGATCCCCAGGGGACGGACCTCAATCAGGCCTGGGTGCAATACGCCGGAGCGAAAGGGACGCTGGTGCGCGTCGGACGCCAGCGTGTGGCATTCGACAACGAACGCTTCATCAGCTTTGTCGGTTGGCGCCAGAACGAACAGACCTTTGATTCACTCCGCCTGGAGACCAAGGCCCTGCCCGGCGCCGTCATCAACTACGACTATGTCGATCGGGTGAACCGCGTGTTCGGGCCGGACACCGGCCTGCCGCCGGAAACCCTCTCGAGCGACAGCCACCTGCTGAACGTAAAGCTGACCTCGCTTCCGGTCGGTGCACTCGCTTTCTATGCCTATGCGCTCGATTTCGGAAATGCGCCGCAGCTTTCTTCCGACACGTTCGGCGCGCGCTACGACGGCGACTACGCGATCAGCGAGAAGCTCAAGTTCAGCTGGGCGCTCGAGTACGCGGTCCAGGAGGATGCCGGTGACAACGCCGCGGAGATCGATGCAAGCTACGACCTGATCGAGCTGCGCCTCCAGGCCCCGTATGGCGGCGTGACGGCAGGACGCGAAGTTCTTTCGGGCGAGAGCGGTGTCTTCACGGCGACCACGAATCCGGCGTTCCAGACGCCGCTCGCGACACCCCACAAATTCCAGGGCTGGGTCGACAAGTTCGCGACGACACCTTCGGCCGGCATCGAGGACGTTTACTTCGGCCTCAATGTGCAGCTTGCGAGCTGGAACGGCCAGGTCGTGTGGCACGACTTCTCGGCGGAGGCCACGGCGCTGGGCTACGGATCAGAATGGGATTTCTCGGTGTCGCGGAAGTTCGCGAACCGTTACGAACTCCTCGTGAAGTACGCGGACTACGCCGCGGAAGATCTGTTTACCGACACGCGCAAGTTCTGGGTCCAGTTCGGAGCCGCGTTCTGAATCAGAGGTCGGCGGCCCTGAATGTGTCGCAGGCTTCCAGGGACCCCGATTCGTAGCCGCGCTGGAACCAGCGCTGGCGCTGTTCGGAAGTGCCGTGCGTGAAGGAATCGGGCACGACCGCGCGGCCGGCGCCGCGCTGTATGCGATCGTCACCGACGGCGCTTGCCGCATTCATTGCTTCCCCGATGTCGCCGGGCTCGAGGAGGCCGGAGTACTTGTCGGCCCGGTGCGCCCATAGACCCGCATAGCAGTCGGCCTGCAACTCGAGGCGCACGGCGTACTGATTGGCCTCGATCTCATCGATGCCATTGCGCTGCTGCATCTCGCGCACACGCGTGGAAGTGCCGAGCAGGTTCTGCACGTGATGGCCGACCTCGTGCGCGACGACGTAGGCGCGGGCAAAGTCGCCGCCTGCGCCAAGCTGCTCCGTGAGCTGGTCGAAGAACGTCAGGTCGATGTAAACGCCGTCGTCCGGCGGACAGTAGAAGGGCCCCACGGCTGAGGGGGCCACGCCGCAGCCTGTTTCGACGCCGGCGTTGAAGAGGACGAGGGTGGGCCTGCGGTACTCCCCGCCGAGGGCCTTGAATTCCGCATCCCACGCATCCTCGGTGTCGGCTAGCGCGACGGCAATCTGCTGCCGCCATTCCGCCTCGTTCGGCGATTCGACGTAAGGCCCTTCGGTGGTTTGAGTCTGCGTGCCGACGCCCTGAAGTACCGCGGTGGGATCTCCGCCGAGGAACATGATGAGGAGCGCGATCGCGAGGGTGCCGATGCCGCCGCCAACCAGTCCGCCGCGGCTGACGCGCATGCCACGGCGGTCTTCGATGTTGTCGCTCTGCCTGCGTCCTTGCCAGCGCATGGGGGCAGTCTACTTCAGAAGAGCGCCTGCGGCAGGTAGTGGTCGACCAGGAAGGCTGCGAACAGGAGTGCCAGGTAGTTGATCGAGAAACGGAAGGCGCGCATGGGCAGGTCGGCGCGGTCCGAATGCTTGAGCATCCAGGCATGCCGCAGGAACAGGCCGTCGAGAACCAGGGCTGCAGCCAGGTAGAACCAGCCCGCCATGCCCGTAAGGTACGGCAGCACCGTCACGACGGATAAGAGGACCGTGTAGTACCAGATGAACTGCTTCGTGTAAGCGATGCCGTGCGTGACGGGCAGCATCGGGATCCCGACGCGCGCGTACTCGTCGCGCCGCGCGATCGCGAGCGCCCAGAAATGCGGTGGCGTCCACGCAAAGATGATCAGGAACAGCAGCAGGGCATCCGCATTCACGCTGCCCGTCACCGCGGCCCAGCCGAGCACGGGCGGCGCGGCGCCGGCAGCGCCGCCGATCACGATGTTCTGCGGCGTCGCGCGCTTGAGCCACACGGTGTAGACGATCGCGTAACCGATGATGGAGACGAAAGTCAGGATCGCCGTCAGCGCGTTCGCGAGGAGCGCGAGTATCAGCATCGACCCGGCCCCGAGCACGAAGGCAAAGGAAAGCGCGTAGGCTTCCGAGACCGTTCCGCGCGGCAGCGGCCGCATGCGTGTGCGGGTCATTTCCGCGTCGATACGCGCATCGAGCACGTGGTTGATCGCCGCAGCCGAGGAGGCGGCGAGCGCGATGCCGATCGTGCCCCAGAAGAGTTCTGCCGCGGGCGGAAAGCCGGGCACGGCCAGGAACATCCCGACGATCGCCGTGAACATGATGAGCGACACGACCTTCGGCTTCGTCAGCGCGAAGTAATCGCGCGCCCGGGCCCAGCCCCTGCCGGCGGCGACGTCGGTCGGTGTTTCGCGGACGGTCATGAGAACGGTGATGCTAGCAGCCCTCAAGGGGCGTCTAAAGGGGACGAAGTTAAAGGGGACGTTCCCCTTTGAATGGAGTAATCGATTCCGGTGAATGGCACGCTCCCTTTCAAAGGGGAACGTCCCCTTTAACTTCGTCCCCTTTAGACGGTCAGCGGATCGCAGGCAGGCCCGTATGGAGCGCTGCGCGCTGCGCCACGTACTCCAGGAGGCCGCGCAGGAAGTCGGAAAACACCCGCACGCGCGCCAGGCGCTGCGCGGCCAGGGTGTGGACGATCGATAGCGGCGGCCCCAACTCGGTGTGCTGGGGCAGGACCATGACGAGGTGACCCTCTACGAGCTCACGCGCGGCCAGCAGGTCCATGGTTTGCGTGATGCCGGCGCCCCTTGCGGCTGCGAGCATTGTGGCCTCCGTTTCATTGGCGGTTATGCGGAACCGGGGCTCGAATGACTGGCCCTCGGCATTCGCGAACGTCCAGGGCCGTGGTTGGGCGCTGCCTGCAGGAATGGCGCCGATCAACGCGTGGTCCGCAAGGTCTTCGATTGTCTGCGGGCGCCCGTGGCGGTCGAGATAAGCGGGTGAGGCGCAGGTGATCCACCGCGAACCGCAAATCCGCAGCGCCACCAGGTTCGGATCGGTAATCGTGCCCGCGCGTACGGCAAGGTCGACGTTCTCACGGACGAGGTCCACGACCCGCTCGTTGAACCGGAGATCGAGGTTGATGCCGGGATAGCGGGCGAAAAAATCGGGCAGCCGCGGCAACAGAATGTGACGTCCGAAAGATCCTGGCACGTCGACGCGAAGGTGGCCGGTCGGTTGTTCCTTGCCCTGTCGCAGCGTTTCCTCGGCGGCAGCGACTTCCGCAAAGATCCGCCGGCAATGGCCAAGGTAGTCCGCGCCCGCGGGCGTCACAGCGACCTTCCGCGTCGTGCGGTTCAGCAGCTTGAGGCCGAATCGCAGCTCGAGCCGGCGCACATGGGTGCTGACCATTGCGCGGGACAAGCCGAGCTCATCGGCCGCTCGCGTAAATGAGCCGAGCTCCGCAACCCGGCTGAAGGCTTGCATGGCCTGGAGGGCTTCCACGGTCTTATTAGATAATATTAGTGAACAATAATGTCAATATTGAGCTGTTTATCGGAACAAAGCCGGCACGTATCGTAGCCCCGCATCGGAAAGATGCTGGCGTGTCGGGTGGATGACAGAAGACCCCCGGGCGCCGATTCACGATGAACGGCAATCGACAGGAGGCAACATGTTTCTCTTCAATCGTTCCGGACTGGCGGTTTGCGCGGCACTGTTCGTGGCCGGAATGCCCGTCCTGCTCCAGTACCTCTGAGATACCGTTAACGAAGCGACGGCCGATACCGGCCGACCTCGGAGCGGGGGCTCAGGTAGCGCAGTAGCGCGACCGTGGCAAGCACAAGAAGTGCCGCGCCCGCGTTGTGGGCAGTGCCGAGCGACAACGGCCAGCCCTTCCAGATCAAATTCATCCCGATCGCTATCTGAATGACGAGCGCGATCGCAACCGCAACCGCGGCCGCGCGCACGGCGTCCGTCTGCCCGCGCCGCCAGGCGCCGATCACCGCGAGCGCGAGCACGAGCGCGGCCAGGTAAGCACCGAGTCGGTGCGCGTAATGAATCGCGATGCGGGCCGGCGCATCGAGAACGCCACCCTCGTAATCAATCCCGAGCCCGCGCCACAGTACGAAGGCATTCTTGAAATCCATGTCCGGCCAGTACGAACCCTGGCAGGCCGGAAAATCCGGGCAGGCGGCGGCGGCATAGTTGGTGCTCGTCCATCCTCCGAGGGAGATCTGCGCGAGGAGCACGACGAAACCCGCAATCGCGAGCCGCCGCACCGGCCGCTCGGCCGCCTTGAGCTCGCGCCGCTGCGGCGGCAATGCGAGCCACCAGAGGAGTGCAAGCGTCGCGAGCCCGCCGAGCAGATGCAGCGTCACGATCAGCGGTTTCAGGAGCAGCGTGACGGTCCACATGCCGAGCAGCGCCTGGAACACGAGCAGGACGACGAGGACCCAGGGCAGGAGGCGGGGCTGCGCCGGGTCCCGGCGATTCCAGACGGACAGGATCGCGAGGCCGAGTACGAGGATGCCGAGTGCGCCGACGATGTAACGGTGCACCATCTCGTTGATCGCTTTCTGGTAGTCGAAGGGCCGGTCCGGATTCGCGGCGTTGATTTCGGCCACGCGATCGACGGCCTGCGAAGGATGAATGTGGCCGTAGCACCCGGGCCAGTCGGGACAGCCCAGACCGGCATTCGTGAGGCGGACCCAGGCACCGACCACGACCACGATCGCGCACAGGAGAGTCGCGGCCAGTGCCGCGCGCCGAAACCAGGCCAAGCTCCGCGTCTGCGGCATTCCCGCCCCCTATCCGATGCTCGAGAGGCGCAACAGGCGTTCGAGATCCGTGAGCAGTCCGCGCGCCGAGCCGGTCGCAGGGTAACTCATCAGCAGGTTGCCATGCGGGTCCACTATATAAATGCCATTGCTGCCGTCGGTCGCGGGCGGAAACAGCGCGCGAAGCGCCGCACCGTCGTCGCCGGTTGCCCGGAATACGAGCAGGTCCGATTCTGCAGACGGCGGATCCGGGGCGGCACATTCGCCCGCATGCAGCAGGACACGCTGGAGGCGGGCAGCGTCCTTATTGAGCGCAAGCCGCAGGCGCGCGAGCTCCTCGAGTACGGCCGGGCTCCGCTCGTTGCAGTTCTCACCCGCGAGGTAGACGAGAGACCAGCGGCCCTGCAGCTCGGCCGCGGGCAATGGCCGCGGCGGGTCGATCAGCGTGCCGTGGGCGCCGACCGCAGGCCGCCAGTTGAAACTGAAATATAGGGCGATTGCTGCTGCGAGCGGAACGACGAAGAGGGAAGCGACGAGGAGAAGCTGGCGCCGGCTCGATCGCCGCGCGTCGTCTGCCGGGCTCATGGCGATTCTCCGCGTTTCCTGAGGCTGAGTACGAACCAGATCGCGCCCGCGAGCGCCGCGAATGCGAACCACTGGACGGCATAGCCAAGATGGCGGTCGGCCGTTGTGCCGGGCACGGCCCATGCCCTGACATAGCCATCCGGCACGGCGGGATCGAGCAACACCTGGTGCGCGGCGAGCTCGCGGCCGAGCGCTGCCTCCAACTCCTCCATGCGCGGGTATTGCATGAGCCGCGGCCAGCCCGTGACCGGAGGTGCCTTCAGCCAGATTCCGGGGCGCGGCAGCTCGTCGATGCGGCCAACGACGGTTCGCGTGTCGCTGTCCACGGGAATGGCCGGCAGGTCCTGGCGCGACGCGCCGAACGGGAGCCAGCCGCGATTGACGATCACTGCACTGCCGTCATCGAGGATGAACGGCGTCAGCACCTCGACGCCCGCGACGCTGTCGTGGCTGCGATTGTCGAGCAGGAACTGGTGGTCCGGGTCGTAGCGGCCGCGCACCGACACGCGCTGGTAGCGGGGCGCGTCGGGCGGCAGTCGCTGCCACTCGAGTGCCGGCCCGGACCCCGCGAAGTCGGCCGCGAGCAAGCGCTTTTCTCCGGCGCGCCCAAGCTGCCAGACGCCGAGCGCCGCGAACAGGAGCACCGTCGCGACGGTCGCCAGGGTCGGCAGCGGCCGGGGAGCGAATCGCGATCGGCCCGGGTTCAGCACCGGGCTATACTCGCGAATCGGAACAACCGGGGCCGACCCATGTCTGGCATCAAGTGGCTGGTGCTCGTCATTTTCTTCGCGATCATCCTGAGCCTGGTGTCGGCCATGCTGAGTCTCGTGCGCGACCATACCGGTGAATCGCGGGGCATGGTGCGAGCACTCACGCTTCGCATCGGCCTGTCCATCTTCCTGTTCATCATCCTGTGGATGACCTGGAAAATGGGCTGGATCGAACCGCACTCCGTCGGCGGCTGATCCTTCTAATCGACCCGCCTCCACTGCACGCCCCGGGGTGCGGGCGCGTCTGCAAGCGTCTGCAGATAAGCATACAGGTCGAGCAATTCCTGCTCCGTAAGGGCCGCGAATCGGTCGGTCGCCACCAGGGTCATGAGTCCCAGGTCCGCGCGGCCGCCGATTCCGATGCCTTCCTTCATCAGACGGCGGAAGTCCGCCTCCGTATAGGCGGCGACGATCGCTAGGTCCGGCGTCGAACCATCGGGATGGATCGCACCGCGCAAGTCGAGGCCATGGCACTCGTTGCAGGTCGTCATCGCCATGTACTCACCGCGAGCCAGCACGGGATCTACCGCGGAATCGGCGCGAAGCGACGGCACCTCCGCGACCCAGTCGGCCATGTGCCCTTCCTCACCCATCGCAATCTGCAAACGCGTCTTCCAGCCGAGCCATGGCTTGGGTAACTCCGACTCCACGACCGGCGCCGAACGAAGGAAGGCGATGAGCGCTGCGAGGTCCTCGTCGGTCAGCCGCGCGAAGTTGTAAGAAGGCATGGACCACAATGCGCGGCCATCGCTGCCAATGCCCTGTCGAATCGCTGCTTCGAGTGCCACTGCATCGTGTTTTCTGGCGTGAACTGCCAGATTTGGCGCTATGGTGCGTCCGCCGGTCTGCCATTGCTCCGTGAAGTCAGCGCCTTCGAGCTGCGGGCCGTGACAGCCGAAGCATCCACGCGTCCGGGCAAGATGACGCCCGCGTTCGATCGATTCTGCATCGGCGGGAATGGACTGCGTGAACTCGGGCGCCGCCAGGACGTCCCGCAGGCGCCATTCGCTCACGGCAAAGAGGAGGGCGGTACCGACGATGCTGATTGCCAGGACTCCTGACAAGGTTACTAACACCATTCGAGCCGGCGAAATCACGACGGCTCATTGCTCAAGGCACGGATGGACGGCAGGTTTCGCCAGGCGCCCGCGACATCCATGCCGAAGCCGAACACGAAACGATCCGGCACGCGCACGCCGATAAAATCCGCTGCGACCGCCGCAGGCGTCGGGCGCTCCTTCAATGCAAACGCGGCGAACAGCACTTCGCGTGCGCCCTGCTCAAGCAGGCGTTCGCGGATCGTCGCAAGTGTGCGCCCTTCGTCGAGGATGTCATCGAGCAGGAGCACGGTGCGGCCAGTCACCGGCTCATGTGGCCCCGCGATCCAGACGAGTTCGCCGCCCTGCGTGTCGGGACCGTAGCGGCGCACATGCACGTAGCTCGTGTCGAGCGCGAACGGCAATCGCGGCAGGATTTGGCCCGCAAAGACCTGTCCGCCGTTCATCACGGTGATGACGAGCGGGTGACTTTCGGAAAGTCTGGCCGTGATCTCTGCGGCGATGCGATCGAGCGCCGCCTGTACCGCTTCGGCGCTCACGATTTCTTCCGAGCGTGGAATGACGGAGCTCATTTCCGAATCCTAAGTGTTTTCAGGGTTTGACTACGGTGCGCACGTCGTCGCGGCAGGCTTCGAGGTCATCCAGCACGCCGTTGATCGCTTCGGCATCGAGCGGCACGATGCGGCTAATGGCTCCGGACAGGTCGAGCCGCCCGCCCACGACCAGATCCAACAATTCGTAGAGCTCCGGGACGAGGTGATCGGACACCCCGATGATCTCCGCTTCCTTGTTCAGGAGGTCGCGATAGGGCGCGATGGACATGCGCTGATCGGTGAGGCCCGCGAGTGCAGCCCGCCCGCCCGCCGCCAGCACCTCGACCGCCTGCTCCATCGTGCGCGCGGATCCAATCAATTCAAGCGAGACGTCGACGCCGCGCCTGTCCGTCAGGCCGAAAATCTCCTGGACTGGATCCGCATTGCGTGCATCGACAGGCACGGCGCCCAGGCGCCCAGCAAACGCGAGTTTCGCGGCATTGATATCCACGGCAAACACTGGATTCGCGCCGAAAGCCCGGGCGAGCTGGATGGCTGAGACACCGAGACCGCCCGCACCGAACACCGCGACGGAATCGCCGCGCGCGACGCGCGCCTTCTTCAGGGCATGCAGCGACGTCGCCGACGAGCACATCAGGACTGCGCCCTGCTCGAACGGAATGGAGGCCGGCAGCGGCAGGGCATTGCGCGCGGGGACGGTGATCAGTTCCGCGAATCCGCCGTCGCGATGCTTGCCGATCATCTCGCCCATTTCGCAGAACTGCTCCCTGCCTGCACGGCAATGAGTGCATTCGCCGCAGGTGACGAGGTAGTGAAGGCAGACACGATCGCCCGGCCGGACTTGCGTGACGCCCTCGCCAACCCGGGCTACGACTCCCGCGACTTCGTGGCCGAGCGTGCAGGGATGGCGGGTCGATCCCACGCCCGAACGGTAATGCGCATCCGAATGACAGATGCCGGCCGCGCTGACTCGAACCAGGATTTCGCCGGGAGCCGGATCCGGAGCAACCAGCATTTCGTTGACCAGGCGCCGCCCGGGTGCGATCAGCCGGACGGCCTGGTATTTCGCTGGGTTCATGCGGCAATTCTAGCGACCTAAAGGGGACGTTCACCTTTAAAGGGGACGTTCCCCTTTACCGTGCGGAGCTTTCTCTTCGGCGCTAGCCAGTAAAGGGGAACGTCCCCTTTAAAGTCCCCTTTAAAGGTGAACGTCCCCTTTGATTCGACGAAGCGGACGCGATCCGCGCCGGGGCGTTGGCTGCCACCCGCCGCTGCAGGCCCGCGGTTCCTAGAATGTTCCTGCGGCGCAAGGGGGTCGCAACCCTTTCCGGTTTTGCCGCATCAGTAACGCCAAGGGAGCCCGGCGTGAATCTGACCGAAAAGTCGCTGCAGAGTCCGATCACCGTCGCCGTGGGCGTCGGCCTTATCGTCGTGCTCGGCATCGTGGCGCTCATCAAGCTGCCCGTGCAGCTCTTTCCGGACATCGACGAGCCGGTCATCACGATTTTCACGGGCTGGCGCGCGGCCGCACCGGCCGAGGTCGAGTCGGAACTGATCGAGCCCCAGGAACAGGCGCTGCGCGGCCTCGCGGGCCTGCAGCAGATCCAGTCCTTCGCAAACGCCGGCGGCGCGTTCATCAACCTCCAGTTTTCAATCGGCACAGACATGGGCCGCATGCTGATCGACGTGATCGCGCGCATGAACCAGCTGCCGCCGCTGCCGCGCGATGCCGACGCGCCGCGCATTTCGCTCGGCGAGAATGGCGGCGGCGGACCGAACGAGACGCTGTCCTGGTTCTTCGTCCAGCTGAAGCCCGGCACGCCGGGCCCGGTCGAGAACTACCGCCGGGAGGTCGAAGACCTGATGCGCTCGCGTGTCGAGTCGATCCCGGGCGTCGGCACGATCAACGTCAACGCCGGCGCGCCGGATGAGCTCCGAATCGAGTTCGACCCGTATCGCGCGGCGCAGCTCGGCATTCCGATTCCGTCGATCGTCAGCGTTGCAGGAAGCGCCGACGACGTGTCTGGAGGCTTTGCGGAACTCGGCCGGCGCCAGTACACGCTGCGCTTCGCCGGCCGTTACCAGCCCGACGACCTGGGTGAACTGGTGCTCGACTGGCGCGACGGCCGCCCCGTGCGGCTCGCGGACGTCGCGACCATCTCG
>Ga0105107_10001821_pt1 | contig 13895 bp, 9 predicted proteins | sample PPLLaktember2015_6_FD_79335 | JGI IMG/M metagenome (GOLD analysis project Ga0105107, IMG submission 79335) | Freshwater sediment microbial communities from Prairie Pothole Lake near Jamestown, North Dakota, USA - PPLs Lake P8 Core (1) Depth... | ecosystem: Environmental > Aquatic > Freshwater >...
ACCTTATGCGTGACAGGCACCTTTGAAGCAGAGAGGCTTATATCGTACCATGATCCGGACTGTTCCATATTTTTAACCGTTATATCGCCACCGGAAGGAAACAGGTATCCGATCCTGTCATGATGGATCCACGTCAGTTCAGAAGATGTAGATTCCTTAGTTTCAATAATTGATTTTTTCTTTTTGTTTTTAATTGTAATGTCTCCTGATGAAAAGCACTGGTTGACATTGGTGACAACAGGATTACTTTTTTCAGCTTTGATCCCGGCTCCCATGCAATACATTGCATCAGGGGTAAAGAAGTATGCTTTTCGTGCAGAAATTCCATCCCATGAAAAATCATACGCGGCAATTCCGAATACTCCATCAGAGGCACCGCCGGCAAATTCGTTTGATGATATTATATACGCGCTTCCGGTCACCGGCAACCGGGGTACATCTTCAATAACACTGGTAACTCCGGGGATCCTTGACCAGTCCCAGGCAGCGAAAATATTCCTGTATTCATCTCCGTCGATCATGATATTAGTTGCACCCCATGGCAACCATTTTCTTTTGAGGTTTTCATCATTCATCCTCTCTGTACCATAAGTTCTTTTGGAGGGTATTTTTGCCGACAGGTAGAAATCCTTTCCGTGATTAACCATAATGTCCGATTTCCAGAAATGCCTGTTACCCGGGTTCCGGAACTGAGATTCACCGTTGATGAAGCTTATACAATCTTTCAGTTCATCCTGCCGCGGTGCATTCATCGCTATCAGCCGGGTTGCAAATGTCCTGAGTCCCGCTGATGAAAGTGCATTCCGTCTTGTGATTTCCCTGCCGGCCGCACCGAAGTCGAAAGCCTGTTTCTGGCAAAACCACTGAAATCCGTCAAGAAGTGCATCAGTGATTGTTTTCACCTGTGATTCTGACATTGCATAATCTGTTCCGTGAGCCAGAGATCCAAAATAAGTTATGTCCGACATAAAAGACATGCCATAACCGCCATTGTATAGCTGAGGACCGTGTTGCCAGAAGCTTTGATCGGTCTTGATTCCCTCTGCTTTTTCCGGCATAATCCTGGCTTCTTCAAAAGCACTCGAGAAATTTTCGCGTAATACTTCCTCATTGTTTTTCACACATGCTTTATCGATAGAGCTTTTCAATAACCAGATCTTGTTGGCCCCGGTTGTTGCGCCGGACCATTTTTTTGCTGATTCGTTATAATAAAACAGCAGGTCATCGGCGAGGGAATCAAGAGTTGCCTGGTTAAATCCGAAATTGTCGCCGGTCTTCATCAGAACCAGAGCAGGTCCGAGATTGGTTGGTGCACCGATAGCATTGTACCACCAGTTATCCGATACCGGTTTGATGAACAGGTAATATCTGAATAAATTCCGGATAGCTGCCTTTACTTCCGGACGATGAAAATACCTGCTTTCGGGTTTATTATATGCCTGGCAGATCGAAACAAGCCTCCTTGAATGTGTAACCGGCTGCCAATTATTTCTGTCTCTGTTGCTATAATCTACATCATCCCAGCCGCCATCTGCTCTGAGTGTTGTTAAGAGATTTGAAACAGCGCTGTCCCTTACATTTTGCGAAATCAAATCATTCCTTAACCTTTCGGTTATGATGCTGATCTGTGAAATAGAGTCAGCACTGGCGGCAATCACCAGGAAAGATATTAGATATAACCGGATTCTGTTAAAGTGTACCTTCTGATTATTCATCATTTTATCCTGAATTAATAGAACTGTATCTAAATAGTCGGAAGCCCGAAGTCCGAAGTCCGAAGATGAATGTGACATGTAGTCTTGACTTCTGGCTGACTCCCAACTTCTGACTTCTGACTCACTTTATTTTTTCTTTAAATGCTACCATCATATTCATTAAATTGTATGCATAATCGTAGTGTTCTCTGAATTCTTCTTCAGAAATATAATTTCTTTTTGAAGCTTTGTGTAAACAAGTAACTACTTCAGCCAGAGAGCGAATAGCAAAACCGATAAATTTTTTAAATTCAGGATTTGATTGCCCAATTGATCCCTCTGAAATGTTTAATGCAATAGAATCAACTGCTCTCCGAATTTGTGAAGAAAGATTATACATTTCTTCTTTGGGGAATTTGTATGATAATCGAAATATACTTTCGCCATAATCCATCGCCTTTTGCCAAATAATGAGTTTTTCAAATTTAAATTGCATCATCGTTTTGTTTCTTTTCTTTCAACTTCTGACTTCTGTCTTCCGACTTCCGACTCCAATACTTTTAACACTGATTGGTTACAAAGAACTTATTTTATCTTTATTTTTGATTTTTGATAATGCATATTTATTGTTTAAAGATATCTGTTTTTCTTTTCAACTTCATCATAAGTGAATAAGTGAATTATGCTTCTTAAATTATGTCTGCTGGCTCTTTTCGGCATTGCAATGGCTCACCTTGAAGGTGTTGTCGTGGTTTATCTGAGGAAAGCGCTTGGAATGCTGGATTCCGAGTCTAATAAAGAATCTCTTGAAAAATTAACCAGACAGTACCTTGGTATTGAAATGACCAGGGAAGCGGCAACAATAATCATGCTGGTTGTTATTGCTTACCTTGTTGGTGATTCATGGCTGGAAAAGGGAATCTATTTTCTCTGGACATTTGCATTCTGGGACCTTTTCTATTACCTCTCCCTTTATATCCTGATCAAATGGCCTCCGACGTTTAAAACCATTGATGTCCTCTTTCTTATTCCTGTGCCGTGGATTGCCCCGGTATGGTTCCCGATAGGAGTATCATCACTTACGATCATTACAATTGCAATACTTTACCTTCTGCAAATTATATGATAATGGGATGTTGAGTAAAAATCATATAACCACAGAGTCTGCAAGGAGTTACACGGAGTTTTAGTATGAATTTTTCGTCCCGGATAAAAACGATCTTCCGATCACTGGAATACAGGAATTACCGGTTGTTTTTTTCAGGGCAAAGCGTTTCCCTGATTGGTACATGGATGCAACGTATTGCCCTGCCCTGGCTGGTCTATCATCTGACGGGATCGGCATTTCTGCTTGGATTGGTCAGCTTTGCAGGACAAATCCCCGCATTCCTTCTTGCTCCGCTGGCCGGGGTAATTACTGATAAGGTCAGCAGGTACAAAGTACTTCTGATCACACAGATACTTTCATTATTCCAGGCATCTTTACTTGCAATTCTTACGCTTACAGGTGTTACTCAGCTCTGGCATATTATTGCATTGAGTATCTTTCTTGGCTGCATAAATGCATTTGATGTTCCCTCGCGACACTCATTTGTAATTGAAATGGTCGAGAAAAAAGAGGATCTGGGAAATGCAATAGCACTCAATTCGCTGATGTTCAACGGTGCACGCCTGATAGGTCCATCGGTGGCAGGTTTGATGCTTGCCACAACCGGTGAGGGAGTCTGTTTTCTTATTAATGCTGTCAGTTATGTTTTTGTTATAATTTCACTTCTGGAAATGAAGGTACCGCAAAAAAAGATAGTTAGAAAGGATGGGAATATGCTTAAGGACCTGAAAGAGGGTCTGGATTACACATTCGGATTTTCCCCGATCAAATATCTGCTTCTACTCCTTGGCATTATAAGCCTTTTGGGTACATCATACCAGGTCCTTATGCCTGTTTATGCCAAGGAAATATTACACGGCGGATCCGATACTTTCGGATTCCTTATGAGTGCAGCAGGGATGGGTGCTCTTCTTGGTGCCCTTTATCTTGCATCACGCGAGACAGTCCTGAAGCTGGGAAGAATAATACCTGCGGGAGCTGCTCTGTTCGGTGCAGGATTGATAGCTCTGTCGTTTACCAGGTTTTTTCCGCTGACAATCATGCTGCTGGTTTTAATAGGTCTTGGGATGATGTTACACACTGCATCGAGCAATACAATACTTCAGACAATTACGGATGATGATAAGAGGGGCCGTGTGATGAGCTTTTATACAATGGCTATTATGGGCACTGCCCCGTTCGGAAGCCTGCTTGCCGGTTTTCTGGCAAAAACCCTGGGCACTCCTGCCGCTATTTTTACCGGGGGAATCGCCTGCCTGGCCGGATCACTGTTTTTCCTCAGGAAACTTCCGGAACTGAAGCGCAAAGTAAGACCTGTTTATGTTAAGATGGGGATCATCCCTGAAGTGGCTGCCGGCCTGCAGACTGCTACAGAACCTTCTGCTGAAACTTCAGTTATGAACTGAAACATTATTAGTATTCATCTGCCGGGATTGCCTGTTGTCTGTTGAAATCCTGATTGTAAGTATGAAGACATTTATCCTTGAATTGATGCTGGTTATCAAAATGTTAATATTTTTCTTTGGCAACCCATTAAAAATAACCATTTTTGCAGGCGAAAATAGGTGAAAGATTCAGCTCAATTTTTGGGTTATATCTAACAAGCTCATAAACAGGAGAGATGAAAATTCTGATATGCGAAGATAACAGGCTGGCACTTAAGACTCTTTCTGTTGTTCTCGAAAGGGAAGGATTCAGTTCGGATACTGCGGAGAATGGGAATGATGCTATCGAACTGATCAAAAAAAATATTTATGATTTGCTGGTAGTTGATATACACCTGCCATATCACAGCGGACTTGAGCTGATTAAATTCCTAAGGACAGATCTGAATAGTAAAACACCGGTACTTATTGTGACAGCGTTTAGTGATATGCAGATGCAACGCCAGGCAGGGGAACTGGGAATTGATGGTTATATCGTAAAACCATTCAATCCTGCTGACCTGATTGAAAAGATCAGATCCATTTTAAATAAGAACCAATGAAGAGGTGTTTCCTTCTGTTTAAAACCGGACTGGTCTTAGCCGTGATATTTAATATTTTCCCGGTTCAGTCACAGGAGATATCTGATCCTGAATCCGAATACATGAGGATCAGGTCAATAGCATTCGAAGGCGATTATGCAACTGCTGCCGTTGCTGCCAGAAAACTGGTCAATGCATTTCCGTCATATGGTGATGCACGTATATTGCTTGGCCGCATTCTGGCATGGCAGAAAGATTTTAAGCAGGCTGCCGCAGTAATAGATACATTACTTTCCACCGATCCCGACAATGAGGATGCTTTATCGGTAAAAAGAGATATTTCACTCTGGTCGAAAGATAACACACCCGTTGCCACTGATATCAGGGCAGGTTATTCTTTTGACAGTTTCACCGAGCCTTATACAAGGTTCTGGCAGGTCTTTAAAGCCGGAGCAGGACACCGGTTTAACTGGGGCCCTGCATCAGCGGGCTTGAATGTCGGAGATATTATGATTGAAACCGATACAGCCCGGGCAGAAGTTACCGAACTTCAATTTGAAGCTGAGGCGTGGCCAAAACTCACAGATAAAAACTATGCATACCTGGCATATGCTTACAGTCCCGGCAGTTATTTTCCCACTCACAGAGCAGCTATAGAAGTGTGGCAGGTACTCCCGAAAGGCTGGGCAATATCAGCGGGAATGAATTATTACAGATTTGAGCGAAACATTTTTATTTCCGGATTATCTGTTGAGAAATATACCGGAAAATACTGGTTCTCGCTGAAGAGTTTTGTCTATTTTAAGGATGACGGACCGACCACTTCGTTCTACTTCAACGGAAGAAGATACTTTAACGATATTGACTATCTGCAACTTACACTCGGCACTGGAACAGCTCCCGATGAACCATTTGATGTTCAGCCGGATGTAATGCGGCTTAGTTCTCATAGTGTACGGCTGGCATATCTGACTTCACTGACCAATAAGCTGACTATGCGGATAGGTGCAGGATACTCCTATGAAGAATATGCAGAAAATGAATGGCGTAACAGGTTTGAGGGTCATATTAATTTCATTTATGCCATTAAAATGAAATGATGAAATTTACCCTGTTATTGATATTATCCCTTCTTTTATTTCCCTCAGGTCAGGCTGAACAGGACACCAGGAAGTCCGTTTCAACCAGTAAGAATCAAAAAACAATTACATCGGACTCGATTGCTCCTTCAGATTTACAGCTGGATTATAAAATAATGAATTCTAACGTAAGGGGATTTATCACATCCCTGAAGGATAAGTATCCGGTACAGCTTGGAGCCTTCAGGTCAAAAAGGAATGCCGATGCATTTTTAAGGGAAGTAAGGGAGCATATCGATACAAATGCTATAATGCTGGCGGAGGGCGGCCTGTACAAGATACGGATATCCAGGGTGCCACACCCACCCATAGGGACAGAGATCTCCGTGTTGGCCGGAGAATCAGGTCAGCAAATTCGGGCTGATACCACTCTTGCTGTGACAGCTGACACATCAGTAACTGCATTGAGCGAGCCCGATTCGACGGAGACCGGTGTGTTGATCTCCGACACCGCAGGGACAGCAACAGCGGCTGCTGATGATGTGAATGTTCTCTTTCTCGACGAAAATAATCCCTGGCTGAAAAGGATAAGCTATTTCGGCAAATCACTTGCATTTATCAATGCTCTGATTATAACCATTTTAGTCTGTATTTCTTCGATGTTGATATTGCTTCTGTTCATTCTTTTTAACAGGAAAAGGATGGAGCGGACTGAGAAGCTGCGTCAGTATCTGATGGAGAAGTACCAGGGTCTGACAATCGATTACCTTTTCGGGAGTACCACTCCGGATGATTTCAAACCTATTGCATCCGATACATACCGCCGGCAGGTGCTGATCGACCAGATGATAGATGTCAGTGTCAATCTTAAGGGTGAAGAATCAAAGAAACTTATCGGACTTTACAAACACCTTGGTCTTGACAGGGATTCAATAAGCAGGGCCAATGATCGCCGCTGGCATAAGAAAATCAAGGGATTCCGTGAGCTTGCTTTCATGAATATAAAAGATGCTAACGGTGAAATGTATAAGGCACTTAATTCATCAAACGAAATACTCAGGATGGAAGCCCAGATCGCACTTGTCAGGCTTGGGGATGAGAATGCGTTTGAGTTCCTTTCCCATCTTACCAGACCCTTCTCACTCTGGGAGCAGATAAGCCTTCATGAGCTTATGATTCAGCACAATATACATTTACCATCATTTAAGAAGTGGCTCACTTCATCCAATCCTACAGTCGTCATGTTTGCTCTCAGAATGATCCGGGAGTTTAAGCAGAACGATGCCGATGAGGATATTCAGGCAACCCTTATGCATAAGAATCCTGAGGTCAGGCAGCTTGCCGTTCAGGTTGCCGGCGACCTTAATATCCGCTCTGCCCTTGAGGTCATGAAGCATATGTACAAAAACCAGGATTACAACATTTGCCTTGAGATCGTGAGATCAATGGGCAAAATGCCTGACCTTTCCATGCTGGGATTCCTGACTCTTGTGCTGGATAAGGAGGACGATGTCCAGCTACAGATCGAAGCGGTAAAAGCAATTGAGAACAACGGGGAAGAGGGAGTGAAAGCTCTTGTTAAAATAATGAAATCGGAATATAAAAACTATAACATTATTGTAAGGCATGTCCTTGACCGCAGGATATTTTAAATAAGTATGGATCTGATTTTTGGAAATATTATTTTTATTATTACCCTGATAATATTCGGATCATATCTGGTACTGGGTATATTCTCTGCACTGGCACTTAGAAAATACCTGAGGAAGAACAGCTATGTCAATTATAACTCATTGGTATTGTCGCCATTAAGTCCGAAGATCTCGATTATTGCACCAGCATATAATGAAAACAAATCGATAATAGATAATGTCCGTACGCTTCTTTCCCTCTATTACAATAATTTCGAGGTAATACTTGTGAATGATGGCTCAACAGACAATACTTTTGAAAAGGTAAGTGAGGCCTTTGATCTTGTCAGGGTAAATTACTATTTCGATTACCGTATACCCTGTGAGAGAATAAAAGGAGTATATAAATCAAAAGATCCCTCATACAACAGGCTCACCGTAATTGACAAGAATAACGGAGGCAAGGCCGATGCACTGAATGCCGGCATAAATATCTGCAAAAGCTCGCTTTTCGTATCAATAGATGCCGATTCCATAATTGAAGCTGATTCGATTCTAAAGCTTGTCAAACCGTTCCTTGAGGAGAAAGATCGCAAAGTGATCGGTTCCGGTGGCGTAATAAGGATAGTCAACTCATGCCTGATTGAGCGGGGCCAGATCAGGGAGATCAGGCTTCCCAATAAATTGCTTCCACGCCTTCAGGTTCTTGATTATACCCGTGCATTCCTGCTCGGGAGGATGGCATGGAGCCAACTCGACGGACTAATGCTGATTTCCGGGGCGATGGGCATATTTGACCGTGAAATAGCTATAAAGGCGGGTGGTTACAGTATCAAAACCGTCGGAGAGGATATGGAGCTGGTTCTCCGGATGAGGCGTTTCATGGCTGAACGTGATTTAAAATATGAGGTAACTTACATTCCGGATCCTCTTTGCTGGACAGAGGTTCCAACTGACCTGAAATCACTGCGCAAACAACGAACCCGTTGGACCCGCGGCCTTGTGGAATCGCTCAGGACACACCGGAAGATATTTTTCAATAAGAAATATGGCCGCCTGGGGATGCTTGGATACCCATACTGGTTGTTCTTTGAGTGGCTTTCACCGCTTATTGCCTTCGCAGGTTTTGTTTATACTGTTTTCCTTATTATTACAAATGCCATCAACTGGCCGTTCTATCTGCTCCTTTTCCTTTTTGTATATTCCTTTGCAGTATTGCTATCGATCTGGGCCGTACTTTTTGAGGAGATAACATTCCACAAATACAGGAGAAAAAGAGATGTCTTCAGACTTATTGGCACTGCATTCATCGAACCATTCATTTATCCTGTTCATACCTATTTTTCAGTCAGGGGGAATTTAGAAGCGCTGAGAGGTAAAAAATCGTGGGGTTCAGCCGAAAGAAGCGGATTTGAAAAGAAAAAGAAAACTGAAAGGCGTCTGACGGTCCGTCAGTCGGCAAACATCGCAAAAGCAGCCAGTCCGGCCTCAACAACCTGAAGCGATTTCTTTTCTCTGGCAATTGTTGAAGGAACGACCAGCCATTTATCCCAGTTATACCTGCTTGTTGTTGATGTAACAATTCCTTTATTATATACCGATATTGCTATCCCGTCAGACCGGGTTGTTAAAATGTCAAAAGTATTTCCGCCATCATTTGAGATGGCACCGTCGTTAACCTTCATCTGTGTCGGATCATTGAAGTAGAGCATAGTCCAGGGGACCCTAATCTTTACCATATTGCCGGACCAGGCAGCGGTACACCTGTGTCCGAAAGTGAAGTCCGGTGCATTTTCAACAGGTAGCGAACCCAGGTCATGTTCTGTAAGCATAAATCCATCATTGATCCATACCATTACGTTCCAGGAAGCACCGTCAGTAACTGTACTTCTGTATTTCTGAACTGCCGGATCGGTCAGATTAAACCTGGGGGTAAAGCCCTTCATGTCATAAGCTTCCGTCACGCAAAAATCAGCGGTATCGTTTCCTGCCACCATCGAAAGCAAAAATTCGGATCTGTTGCTGAGCACCTTTCCATTTGGAAGCTGTGATTCTCCTGTTGCTGCAGAATAAGTATCAAAGGCAATCATCAGAGTATCGCCCGCAGAGATACTCTGGCTTAATTCAACATTAAGATAAAACTGGCTGTTGTCGTATGTAGCTTTAATACTGGTGACCGGTCCTGCAGGATTATCTGAATTATATGTGATATATGGTAACGATTCCTGGTCGAAAGTTATCAGTCCGAAATTCTGTTCAGGCGACAAAAGGTTATGCCATAGCTGCCTTGTGGGGATTGTAATACCGTTTGAATCAAAGCCGTAAGCCTCAAGATATGCCACGATCCATGTAGGCTTAAACCACTCGTCCATCCATGAGAACATAAAGCCCCCGGCACACCCGGCGTCGATGATGTTATGCATCATACGGATATTCTTTTCACCCTGCTGTTGTTCGGAGTAACCCCCGTGATCCATATTACTGAATGACTGATGGGCACTGCTCCAGCTCGAAGGCACCCCGAATTCCCCGATAACGAGGGGGATCCCGGCGTAATGATTTTTAAGATCAGTTAAATAACCAAGGTAGCTGTTGGCCCCCTGTTCGTCAGTATAGGACTGGTAAGAAGGTTGTTCGCTTATAAAGTTCGGGTAATAGGGATAAGCATGATAGCAGGCAAAGAGACCTGCCCTGAGATTCTGCTGGTTGATTTTTGTAATGTCGTAAGTTGCCTTATCCTCATCAGTGAATATTTCCGTGGGATGATCCAGCGGATCGAGGGTCGGCCAGCTGGATATGCTAACCGGACGGTTCACTGAATAATTCTGATTCTCATACGAAACGGTTTCGTCAAGCATCTGTGTAACAAAAACCTCACTGGCCGTTCCACCCGTGATACTCAGCTGGGTACCTGTAAATGATGTCATCCCTGGGTGTAACTTGTTTGTGGTGTCCACCTCCTGAGGCATTATCTCCCTGCCTAATACATAACCTGCAGTCCATCTTGAAATATCCGTATCATAATTTCCATATGCCCGCCCGAGCCGGAAGGCAATATCATTATTGCCGTGGAGACAATCTACAATTTCTCTTATCTCGTAACGGAATGACGATGTGCGAAGGACCAGATCATACTCTGATGTAACCGAACCATCCTCAACTTCACCCAGCCAGATGCCCTGGAAAAGCAGCAATGGTTTATCAGGATGTCTGTAGTTGTAATTGGCGAGCTCCTCGTAAAATACGGGTGGATGGAGAGTATAAACTCTTAAGCTGTTGAATCCTGCTTCAGCCATTCGGCTGATCCATTTCCTGTACAGATCACCGGAAATTGCATACGCAATCTCCCCCGGAAAAGTGCCGGGAGGCGAAGAGCCCAGATTGATCCCCTTGAGGTTCAGCGGTCTGTATCCTGAACCTGTGAACATCGCAATATGGTCGATCTGGGTTCTGAAGGGAATAGACTGGAAAGCGGTGATTTCAAAATCGATTACTGTATCCCGCCTGATGACTATATCGGTAAGCCGGGTGGGATAGAAATCCCGGCAGATTACAGTTGTAATTACAGGTATCCGTACCTGTCCTGAAGGGACCGGCGGAATTGAGGGCAGATCGATCGGCTCAAGAGTAGTAACCGAAGAATATGCAGTTGGCCCTGATACTTTTATAAGTCTTCCTGACCATGACTTGCCTTTGAAAGTGATTGCATAAATGTAAAAACCCTGTTTCACCGGTGCCCCGTTATCGTTGCAGCCATCCCAGACGATCCGGTAGCTTCCTGCCTCAACATCAGTGTAGAGAACCTCTTTAATTTTCTGCCCGGAAAGACTGTAAACGGAAAAACGCACATCACCCGATGTATTTATGATGAACGGGATATTGACTGAATAAGTAAACGGATTAGGATAAGGGATGCCGGTTTGAAGAAGACCGGAAATTTCACCGTAAATGCCGGAAATCCTCAGGGAATAGCTTCCGTCAGTACCGCTTATTGCAGCAAATTCAGCATTTCCCGCAAACATTGAGATCCTGGCATCGGGTACCACTTTACCGGCAGCATCTGTAACGGTTCCGGTTACGTAATAGTCAATCCCTGACAACCAGGTTGACGACAGAAGAAACATCAACGCCGAAAGAAAGGATTTCTGGTATTTTATCGACAGGCAACCGGTTTTTCTTAATGATTGATCCCTATTCAAAATGGACGTTTTTATGAGCCAAATGTAACAAAAAGATGAAAAAGAAAATAATCTGTTTCCTGTTATACTATTGAAACTCAGTTTGCATATTGTTTTATTTTTAATTTTGTTTATGGTAAATTAATGATGATGGGTATCATTTACCGGCCTATCGGAAATAAGGACAATAAGATCATTGCCGGACTGATCCGCTCCGTATTCAGGGAATTTGGTATAGCGCGACCGGGAACCGTCTATTTTGATCCGACAACAGACGATCTTTACTCCCTGTTTCAAAAGCCTGGTTCGGCTTACTGGATTGCCGAAGAGGAAGGAAAGATAATCGGAGGTTGCGGGATCTATGCAACACCGGGATTACCTGAAGGATGTACTGAACTTGTAAAATTCTATCTGGAAGCATCAAAAAGAGGAAAGGGAACAGGAAGGGAACTTCTGGAGCTGAGCATAAGCTCTGCTAAACAACTGGGATACAAACAAATATATCTGGAATCCCTGCCAGAGCTTAACAAAGCTCTTTCGCTTTATGAAAAAGCAGGATTTAAATATATAACCGGACCTATGGGCAACTCAGGTCATTTCGGTTGCAATATCTGGATGTTGAAGGACTTATAACTTTTACTATCCCGGGTACTTTTTAGAAATCATTATTATATTGTTTATCAAGCTGTTGATCTCATCAAAAACTGCAAGTACTACTTTAAATACTATTAACTTTCAACGCGTTTAATCTTATGTAAAATGAAAAAATCAGAAAATCAATTTTCAGCCGGATTACACCCGCAGGGATGCACCTGTTGCGGTGGAGGTCACGGAGACATGTCAAATGAAATGACAAGAAGAAATTTTGTCAGGATGACCGGAACAGGTGCTTTTGGGACAATAGCACTATCGGGTATTTCATGGGCGGCTCTTGTCTCTGATCAGTCAGGGAATAGAGTTGCACCTGCCCGGAAACAACTGGTGGTTAAGCCGATTTTTACGTATGAAATACCTTCTCCCAGAAAACAAACGAGCTGGAGGAGTTGGGGAGGGATCCAGACAGAGAAAGATGTTACTGCAGAACTTGCCAGGATCGGGGAGGAGCTCAGGGTACTTGGTTCAAAAGCAGACTTTCCTGTCAGTTTCCTTCCCGTTTCAGAGGTGCGGAAAACTGAAGATTTGAATAAAATTGGGGATCTGAGCTCTGCTGATATGTTCCTGGTATATGCTGCGGGAGGAGGAATGGACAGATTTGATGTGCTGAATAAAATGGGTAAAAATATAATCATTTTCTGCCGTCATTTATCGGGTCCTGTTTATCTGTGGTATGAAATCATAAGCCCGCGATACCTGAGACAGCATACTGATGCACTGGCGGTCAGGGGAATTGATGAAAATGATGTTGTAATCGACAATCAGGATGAACTCCTCTGGAGATTAAGGGCATTGTGCGGATTAAAAAACACTGTAGGGTCAAGGATACTTACAATAGGCGGATCCGGAGCCTGGGCTCAGCCTCTGGAAGTTGTTATGAAGTCAGTCAATGAGAAGTACAGGCTTGATATTCAGAATGTCAGTTATGAGGAACTGGGAAAACTTATAACGGAAGCCAGGGCGGATAATTCACTGACAGCACGGACCAGAAGCAGGGCTGACCAGTATCTGAGGGATTCCGGGATTAAGCTGGAAACTGATCGCAGGTATGTTGAGAATTGCTTTGTGCTCGAGGAAATACTTGTAAGATTGATGGATAAATTTAATTGCAGAGCAGTTACAATCAATAACTGTATGGGAACCATAATGCCTTTGGCTGAGACCACCGCATGCATGACCCTGAGCCTGTTGAATGATGCAGGTTATCTGGCATTCTGTGAATCGGATTTCGTTGTGGTGCCGGCAGGTATTCTTATGGCTAATATCTCAGGTAAGCCATCATTCCTGAATGATCCGACCTACCCTCATGATAAAATTATCACAATAGCTCATTGCACTGCACCCCGCCGTATGGATGGAAAAAAGCTTGAACCGGCAAGGATCCTGACGCATTTTGAGTCCAATTACGGAGCAGCTCCTAAAGTAGAAATGCTTGTAGGACAAACGGTTACTAATATAATGCCTGATTTCGCATACAACCGGAATGTTGGTCTGCTTGGAAAGATTGTCAGCAACCCGTTCCTTGATATCTGCCGCTCTCAGGTTGACATAAGCTATGAGTGTGACAGCCTGAAAGTGGCCGAAA
>Ga0105107_10001822_pt1 | contig 13895 bp, 9 predicted proteins | sample PPLLaktember2015_6_FD_79335 | JGI IMG/M metagenome (GOLD analysis project Ga0105107, IMG submission 79335) | Freshwater sediment microbial communities from Prairie Pothole Lake near Jamestown, North Dakota, USA - PPLs Lake P8 Core (1) Depth... | ecosystem: Environmental > Aquatic > Freshwater >...
CCAGCGTCCCTCGAGCCATGAAACCGCAGTCTTGGCTTGGAGGATCTCGATATTGTGAGGCATCCCCTTTTCAGCGATGGAGAACTGCTCGAGTGCCTTTCTTGGGTCACGCTCCACATAGAGACGGTAGTAGCCGAGGGCCAGATGAACGCCGGGCATCCCGGGAGCAAGCTTGCTGGCGCGTTCGGCCGCGCGGGTTGCCATATCAACGCGTGCCGGGGAATGGTCGTACCAGAGGTAGTAGAGCCGCGCATGCGCCCGGGCAAGATCTGCATAGGCGAGCGCGAACCCGGTATCGAGTTCCACCGCATGCTGATAGGCCTCCACTACCTCTACCCAGTTCGCGGTTGTGAAATGCGGACGGTTTTCGTAGTACCGGGCGCGCAGAAACGCCTGGTACGCCCCGAGATTTCTCGTCGGGGGTTCCTCAACGCCTCTCCGCTCGGGTTCCAGGAGCGTGATGCCCAGTCTCTGGACCACCTTCTGGGATATTTCCGATTGAAGCTCGAAGATGTCGTCAATCACCCGGTCGTACGTCTCGGCCCAGACCGCTGTCCTGTCGGAGATGCGTGTGAGATTCGAGCCGATCCGGACGCGGCTGGAGCCTTCCTTCGTCGGCGCCCACCGGACGGCGCCTTCCAGCGCATAGTCAACGCCGAGCTCCTCCCCGATCTTCTCGATCGTCTTGTTCGTCTTGAGATACTGGGCCGCACTGGACCGCGAGATGACCCTGAGACCGCTGAGCGAGGAAAGTCTGTTGGTCAATTCTGCGGTCATGCCTTCTGTGAAGTACTCGTTGTCCGCAGGGCCCAGGTTTTCGAAGGGGAGGACAACCAATCGCTTGACCGGCGGGGGTGACCCCTTTCTACCGGATCCGAGGACAAAATACCCGATAAGAAGCCCAGCGCACCCCAGCACTGCGATCCCGGAAATGAGAGCCCGACGTTTCCCCGGGCCTGACGTTGCCCTTCGGCCTGCAGCCGCCGGCGCGGGTGCCTCAAGATCCTTCTGCAGCTGGCGGAGATCCACCTCGATCTCTCCCACGTGCTGATACCGCGCCGAGCGCTCCTTCGCCAGTGCTTTACGCACGATCTCTTCGAGCCGGGAAGGAGTTTCCGGCCGAAGGGAAGCCATGGGCCTGACTTCATCGTTCAGAATGGAAAATACCAGCGCCTGCTCGTAGTCGCTCCTGAACGGCGGCTGCCCGGTGATCATCTCATACAGCACCGTCCCCAGCGACCAGATGTCGCTCTGGTGGTCCACCTCCTCTCCCCGTGCCTGTTCCGGTGACATGTAGGCCACGGTCCCGAGCGTCGAGCCCGCACGTGTAACCTTTGTCTGACCGGCGAGCTTCGCCAGGCCGAAATCCACGATCTTCGCCTCGCCATCCTTCGTGACCATGATGTTCGCCGGCTTGATGTCCCTGTGGACCATTCCGGCTTCGTGGGCTTTGGCCAATCCCCGGGCAACCTGGATCGCCAGCCCGACGGCCTCGCCGATGGGCAGTGGACCTCGTTCGATCCTTTTCTTAAGCGTTTCACCTTCATAGCAGTCCATGGCGATGAAGAGTTGGCCGCCGGAGGTTTCGTCGACGTCGTGGATCGTGCAGATGTTGTCGTGCTGAAGGGCCGAGGCGGCTCTCGCTTCGTGGATGAAGCGCGTTTTCCCCTCGGGATCCCGGGTCAACTCCGGAGGGAGAAACTTGAGAGCGACGGTGCGTCCGAGCTTGAGGTCCTGGGCTTTGTACACGACGCCCATCCCGCCGCCGCCGAGGTGCTCGAGGATCTTGTAGTGGGAAACAACCTGGCCGATCATGGGAACCTCCACGGGTGTGAACGATCCCAACGGCACGAAGAACCCGCGGTACGTCAGTATGATACGGCAGGGAACGGCGATAGTCAAATGGCGGGAGGAATAGGCCAATGCATTGCGACCGCGAGAAAAAGAGTCACATTGTGTGACGCCTGGAGAGCGCTTTCAGGGCCTTCACATCGCCTCGGATGAGTGCTTCCTTTTTGGCGCGAGACCAGCGCTTGATTTGAATTTCTCGCTGTTCAGCTTGCTCAATGGATTCGTGGTATTCCTGGTAGACGAGTTTGGAAGGGGGATCAAGTCGTGTTGTCCTGCAACCATGACCGTGGAAGTGAGCATGGACGCGGCGGTCGAGATGAAGCGTTGATCCAACATACAACCCTCCAGATTGCAGTCGCAGAATGTACAGCCATGCTCCCATGAGACGCCCGGCCCTTCGACTCACTCCTCGAGGTTGGAACTGGGATTTCGTTCGCTCAGGGCTCCTCCGACTCGCCGCACTCCTCTTAAGAATACTCCCACGATCTCAGTTTTGCGAAACACCGGTCGAGGGTGAGGCCCTGAGCGAGCCCCACCACATGTTTGTGGCGGGGCGAGTCGAACGGCTCCGCGAGCAGGACTCGAACCATAGGGGGACTTACCAAATCAGTGAATCCGGGCGGCTTTTGACAGAAGAGGCCGCTCGGATTTTTGCAGTTGTGACTGTTTTCGCCACACAGGGGACAATTAGACAGTGATTGCGATGCGTGTTTCGTCTTCAACAATTGCAGTGCGATCGAACCGTCACGCGTAATTGCCCCGCAATCGCGCTACGATCGACGTAGACTTACCGAAGGCTCTTGGAGACAATGGGGGCGAAAGACAAGTACCTCGGGGAGTTCGCTCTTGCGCACGAACCGAGCTTAGCGCTCGGTGTACTTGGCCAGCAGCGCCTTGAAGCGTGGATTGCTCCTGAGTGGGTTGACCATTGGGTCGCGTCGAAGCACCCAGACTGTCAAGAAACCAGGCTGTGGAATGAGTTGTTCCAGAAGAGACAGCGCTCTGTCAGTATCACCGGCTAATAAGGCTGATCGCACCTGTGCTTCTTCGAGGTATTTTCTTTCCCACCAGCGCATATCCGACTTACTGGCATTCTCGAGCTCCAGCGCCGCCTTCTCATGGTCCCCACGCCATGCGAGTATCATTCCTGTGCGAAAATGCCTCCAAAATATCTTCTGCGACCGTTCTGCAAACGAGAGGGCTGAGTCAAAGCAAGCCATCGCACTGTTGTGCTGATTCAGGGCCATGTAAGTCACGCCCTTCCGCAGCCAGCGGCTCCAGCTCATGATGACATTCTCACCCTGGACTTTCACCAGGCATGCGAGGGCGTCCTGGTATCTCCCTCCCAAGTAGTACACATCCCAGAAATCGTTGGTTGTGATAGCATCAATTGCCCTTCGATACTGGTTCGAAGACAGCTTCATTCCATCCTCAAGAACTGCCCGGGCGCCCTCAAGATCTCCCAATCCAAAGTCTAGTATCCACGCCTTTGACTGATAGCCGTATGGATCATCTGGACGCCGTGCAATGTACTCGTCAACCTCTCTTCGTGCGACATCATATTCCTTGAGCGCAAACGAGACAGTCCACGGATCCCACATCCCTGAAAGGCTCATCGGGCTTAGCGAGAAATACCTCCTAAACGATTCGCGCGCCTCCGGCAGGGCACCTCCATCCCATAGGATGATACCCATGGAAAGGTGGAGCTCGGCCCAATTGGGGCGGGCTCTCAATGCCTTCTGGATCTCCTCCAACGCCATCTTGAAGCGGTCCGTCATTTCCCGGGCAGTGTCGATGTTGAGAAAGTAATCACTTTGCGCCCAATGAAGGACCGGATCGTCAGGGTTGAGCGCACGAGCCTTGTCGAGCGCCGAAGTGATTCTTGCAAGACGGGCCGGCGTCCGGTCCCCGATGTAACTGTAGATCGCACTATTGACCACGGCAATTCGGGCAAACGCCTGGGTAAAAGTAGGATCTATTTGTGCCGCCTTTTCATAGCACTCAGCGGCTCTTGCATTCCCCACGCTATCCATGTAGTTGTCCCAGTAGTAGTTGCCCCGCAGATAGTAGTTGTAGGCCTCTGTGTTAGTTGTGGGAATCTCTTCCACCGATGCCTTCTCCGCCGGCGAGAGGACTGCTTCCATCGATGCGGCGATCCGCTGGGCGATGTCACTTTGCACGGCAAATACGTCTGCATCATTTCTGTCGTAGGTCTCCGCCCAAAGGTGTCCTTCGTCGGCCGTCTTGATCAGCTGAGCTGTGATGCGAATCTTCCCTCCGGACCGGCGAGTGCTCCCCTCGAGCAGATATCCGACGTCGAGGTCATTTCCGATCTGGTGAGGTGTCTTCTTCGAATCTCGATAGAGCAACATGGAGGTCCGCGCAATAACGCGCATCCCGCCAATCTTCGAGAGCTGCGTGAGGATATCGTCGTGTATTCCATCCGCGAAGATCGAGTCATCGAACGATCGACCGAACGGGCTGAAGGGGAGAACCGCGATCGATTTCTTCCGGAGCTGACTCATCTCCCCAGATTCTCTTCCCAGGAAGAACCATGCGCAAAACGCGACAACAAGCACTCCGGCGCCCGTAAGGAGCAGACGGGACCGAGTCCAGCGACGCCGGGGTGCGGCGGTCCTGGATGAGGCTGCAGGCAAATATGTGGAAGCGGCGGTAATGGTACGCAGATCGACAATGAGCTCATCGACGTGCTGATAGCGGTTCTCCCTTTCCTTTGCCAGCGTTTTATCGATCACCGGCTGCAACTCATTGGGTACGTCGGCCTTGTATCTCGCCAGCGGCTCAGGTGTCTCGTTCATAAGCGAGTACATCATTGCCGCTTCGTGCTCTCCCTTGAACGGACGATGACCGGTAATCATCTCGTAGAGCACCACGCCGAGAGAGAAAATGTCCGAGCGCTGGTCAACTTCTTCTCCCCGTGCCTGTTCGGGGGAAACATACGCTGCTGTGCCGACTGTGCTCCCTGCCTTGGTCAGGATCGCTTGACCGGCCAACTTCGCAAGTCCGAAATCCAGAATCTTCGCCTCACCCTTGGCCGTCAGCATGATATTCGCCGGCTTCACGTCCCGGTGAACCATCCCGGCCTCATGGGCGGCCTGGAGTCCGCGGGCGACCTGCAGCGCGATATCAATCGCCTCACTCAGCAGCAACGGACCCTGTTCGATTCTTTTCTTCAGCGTTCCCCCATCGTAGCACGTCATGACGATGAACAACTGGCCGTCGTCGGTTTCACCGATCTCGTGTATGTTGCAGATGTTGGGATGATCGAGAGATGAAGCCGCTTGTGCTTCATGGATAAAGCGTTCTTTGGCTTCGGGATCGGTGGTGAGTGCAGGGGGAAGGAACTTCAGTGCAACAGTGCGTTTGAGGCGGATGTCTTCGGCCTTGTAGACGACACCCATTCCTCCGCCGCCGAGGTGCTCGAGGATCCTGTAGTGGGAAATAGCTTTGCCGATCATGGGACGCCTACACCGACGTGTGTGATCCCGACGGCACGAAGAATCAGTTGTACGACGGCAATATACGGCTGTGTGGGGTAGGAGTCAAACTATTGTCAAACCTTCCGCCAGGATGCATTCTTTCACGAGTATAGGGCGCGTGAGTAAGGTACCAGATTTGTCCCCTCGTTACCTTACCCGTACGGGGGACTTTTTCCATCCGTCACGCCGCTTGTCTGTAGTAGTGATGATGCAACACACCCAAGACAGCGCTCCGGCAAACAGGACCACCTATCTGCTCTCGCTCCCCAGGACTCGGAATTCCTTGCTGAATCCCCTGATGTGGTCGCTGGCTGTTGTAGAAAGCGATATACTCATCCAGAATCCTCCGAACCTGACTTTTGCCGGTCACCAGGAAATTGTCCAGCGCCTCTGTTCTCACAGTTCTGAAGAACCGCTCCATGATGCTGTTCATATTCGGCGCTGCTACGCCCGTCTTGATTGATACCAGATTGTAGGCCAAAAAGTCCATATTGAACATCAACGCGTTGTCATGGATCAAATATACTCTCCTGGCTGTAGTTTCGCTCAAGAGCATCAACTGCTGGCGGACGAATTCCCTTGTAGGATTCTCAGTCAGGGCAAACCGCACGATCTCGCGCGTCTTGTGTGAGATGATTGGGAAGACATATATTCGCTTCCCCAGCAAGGTGTCGACGGTTACGAAGTCCATTGCGTAGATCGATTGAATCTGTGCTGTGAGGAACTTCTTCCAGGTTAGTGACCTCCGAATCTTGCCTCTCCGCCTGAAGTCCTGAAGAATCTTGCGGATAGTCTTTGTGCTCAGAGAGATATCCAGCTTCAACAGCTCGCCCTGAATCCGCTTCACACCCCACAACAAGTTATCGTTTTTCATGGACAAGATCAGGCATTTGGCCCGGATGGAATATTGACAAAGGACAAGCACTGGTACCTCGGAGCAGGAACGGCGCATCGGGGCAGAATTAGCGCTTCAGAGCAGCAATGCTGTTTAAGCGCGGCACTAGTGTTTTGGTGTGTTTCGAATGAGGAGGCCCTGTAGTTTCAAAAGCAGCGGACGACCATTTGGATTCCGGAGAGGGCCTGTGATGAAGCCCTTGTCATTTGCGACAAAGACGGCGGCCGATGGGTCCGTCGCAGAACCGGCATAATCTCCGGTTAGTGGCAACAGGATGCGCGTGATGGTGTATTTCCCCTTTGTTGTGGAGGTGAACTCCCGCGGTCTGTCAAACACGAACTCCAGTGCGGAATCACTGGTTCTGATGCGATTGACGAGAGAGTCGCTCACGTACACAAGATACATATCGTTTGCCCCACGGAAAAGATCCGAAAGCAACGACTCGATCTTCTTCTGTCTCACCGAAGTGATCTGATGCTGCGTTGCAGACCCACCCTGATGAACGAAAGCCTGCATCTTTCTGGTGCCCCCTTCGCAGCGAAGAATCGTTAAGGCGATCGATAGTATCAGGAGGATTCGTGTCATGGTGGTGCTCTCCGCAGGAGATGAGCGTGACCAACGACTCCGGATCAGTCAAGACGAGAGGTCCCCCTTCCGGCCCCCCCTTTGAGCGGATCCCTGAGAAACGGGACCTCGTTGCTGATTAACGCCTGCTGCGATGATGAGCGCACTACTTCAGTAAACTGTGTAGTATTTAGCTTGCCGCCTCAGTGAACTGACACGTCATCGATGAGTATCGCAGTGTCGTACACGCTGTCGCCGACGTCACGCGCTCGAATGATGAGCGTGACCCTCTTTCCAGCGAACGCGCTTACCTCCAGATCCGACGTCTGCCAGCCGGACATATATACACCTCCCATGTCAAAGCTGATTCCCGGCGAGACACTGATCAGGCTGCCGGGGGAGGTCTTCGTTGCTCCGAAACTGGAGGCGAGGATATCGATCGTTTTATTCAGCAAGACCGTTTCCGTGCCGTTCTTGTCCTTGATGACGACCTGGAAGTCGTCCTGATACTGCGAGCCGATGTATTCTAAAAACTCCTCAGAGAGGAAGTTCCATTTCACCGTCAGCTTGGTCTGGGTGGATTTGATGGTGAATGTCTGGAAGATGCTTCCGGTGGCGGTCGTGAACCCGAGGCCGGTGGAAATGATGCCCATGTAGCTCCCTCCAGTCGGTGCCTGGCTGCCCAGCCGCGTAATGACGCGGCCGTCACCTGACTTCGTCCATCCGTCAAGCTTCCCAAATTCAAAGTCGCCATTGATGAGCGAATCGGGGTAGTGCACATCATGTGCGCCTTTGATCTCAAATACGGCGTTCGGTGCGCTCGGATCAGTGCCTGCCATGAATGCATCTCCAGTCGTCTTGAGATCTCTTGCGAGGCGGTTTGTAACCGTGTCAGCGTTCTTACGGCAGAAGTCGCTAAAGACGACCTTTGAGTAGCCATAGTACGTCTTTGCACCCTTTCCGCGGAAAGCGTTCGAAAGGCTGTCGGTCATCGTGCCTTCGCAAAAGCCAGCGTAGATTACGGAATTAGGGAAGGTCCCCGCGAGATCGCTGATGTACGGATAGCGTATCACGTACACGCGGGCGAGAACGGCGGCTGTGCCGCTGGTGCCGATCGTGATGTTGTCCCAGATTGCCAGCTTCCCTGCTTTCATGAGGGCTTTGTAGGTGGTTTTGTATATTGCCGCGTTTGTGTCGACGACTTCACCGGTGCCGAACTCCGTTCCCCCCGAACCATGGGTTTCGAATACAACGTACCCGTAGGAGGTCAGGTTGCTCAGGGCAGCGATGTTCGCTGCCGAATTTAAGAGATGGGTGATCTCAAACTGGAATCCGGAATTGTTGAGATCGGTTTTGACTACTCCCCCTAGGTCCCAAGGGGAAATTGCTGCCTGGAACGGTTCATAGATCAGCACATTGCGGTTGCCGATGATCGTCGGATTCAGATCGTCCACCGCACTGATCTTCTCAAGACGAGACGCGGGCTGCACCGTGGTGCCTACGGTTTGCCGGTAAAGAGGGATACTCCTTCCTGAACGTCGCTCCTGCGGTGCAACCCCCCCAAGCGTTATCACCGAACCGCTTGCATCCGTCTGCGAAATGAACAGGCCACCGTACAATCCGGAAGAATACTGGATGGGGATTGAAGTGGAGCCGCTTGAGCCAAGACTCGCCACTTCAGCTTTGGATCGCAGCCAGGTTCTGAGTTGGGCCACCGCCGCGGCTGCATTGGCAGGATTCCCAGCTAAGAACTGGTTGAGCTTTGTTGCGGCAGAGTCCTGGGTTTTGATTATCGCGAGGTACTCACTCGTCGTGAGATTACTGTAGACCGTCAACGCAGCGGTGCTTGAAGAGAGAGCGCTCCCGGCGTTGGTGGTTGCGGTTGCCCTCAGACTCAGCGCTCCAGAACTCGGCGCGGTGATGTTGAAGCTGTTGTTGAAGACGTTGTCGCCCTTGATATCGTCGTAGTGTGCGAGCAATCCGTCGTCAAACACCAGGCCAAGCAGTGTGTCCTGAGTTCCGGAAACGCCAAGACGATAGATCTTGGCTGTGGAGTCGGCCAGCTTCACCGCGGCGGGAACAGTAAGACGGACCAGCACCGACGTTGCGTTGTTCACGAGTATTGCGTTTGGCGTGGCTGTCAGGAGACCGATCGTGGTTCCACTCTGGTCTGTGCCCACTGGGTTGTCGCTATCCTTTTTGCATGACTGCAACAGCAACAGGGACGCAAGGAGCATGGCGACTGCGAAAACAAAGTACCGTGGTTCTTTCATGCGGATGCCCCCAAGAGTTTATCGACAACGTGGCTTCATCAGGTCGTCAGATTGCGCGAACCTGAGTGAGGAGGTAGGACTTGTTGAGAGAGTCGCACGGCCGGCACTGCCGGTGATTTTCATCCCCTCAGGATACCTTGTGAAAAACATCGGCCGCTGGGACCTCTCAACTATGGAATATAGCCAGTGTTCAGGAGCTAGTCAAGCTCTATCTAGTGTCCCGTCTCAGAGATACGTTGAGTAAGTCGTGTGATCTTTGCGAAGAGTGAGTCTGCCCTGGCGGTCCAGACGAACGGCCTCTGATGTCGGTTGTAGTGGTCGATGTCGTAAGGGAGACTTATTCCATCCATTACGCCGCCTGTCTGTAGTAGTGGTGATGCAGCCCACCCAGAACTGGACTCATGCAAACAGCACCCCCTGTCTTCTCCGGTTCACCTGGCTTCGGAATCTGTTGCCGAATCCCCTGATGCGGTCGCTGACTGTTGTGGAACGCGACATATTCATCCAGAATCCTCTGAACCTGATGCTTGCCAGTCAGCAGGAAGTTGTCAAGCGCCTCTCTTCTCACAGATCTGAAGAACCGTTCGATAATGCTATTCATGTTTGGCCCTTCCACTCCCCTTCTAACGGAGACGAGATTGTAAGCAAGATAATCGATCTTGAACATCAACGCATTGTCATGGATCAGACATGCTTTGCCGGCTATGGCTTCGCTGAACAGCATCAACTGCTGGCGGACAAATTCCCTGGTCGGATGCTCAGTAACGGCAAACCGCACAATCCCGCGTGTTTTGTGCGAAATGACCGCGAAAACATGAAATCGTTTTCCAAGCATGGTGTCGACTGTGAGGAAGTTCATTGCGTAGATCGACTGAATCTGTGCTGTCAGGAATCTCTTCCAGGTTAGTGACCTCCGAATCTTCCCTCTCCGTCTGAAAACCTGAAGAATCTTCCGAATGGTTTTCGTGCTCAGAGAGATATCCAGCTTCAACAGCTCGCCCTGAATCCGCTTCACACCCCACAACAAATTCTCGTTCTTCATGGACAGAATCAGATTCTTCACATCTGTGTCTACGGGCTTGCGACCTCTCTCGGCCGGAGAGTGTTCGAATGTCCAAAACCGCTTCATCAGGGTTCGCTGCCAGTACAGAACGGTCTCTGGCTTGACCAGCGTCAGTCGGTGCTTGATATCGGCCGCCCTGTGCAGGACAACCAAGAACAGCTTGTCGTAGAAGTCGAAATGGACCCTCTTCCTCCCCATTTTCCTAGTCAGGATCTCCTTCTCTTTCTTCAGCAGCGTGTTCTCTGTGAGGATATTCCTTTTTGACCGGAAGGCTTGGAGGAAGAGACGTAGGAGGGTCGTGAAGAAGGCTTTCATGTTTACTCTGAAAGCGGGAAACGCTTTTCAGAGCAAAACATCGGCACTTCAGAGGTCAGATGGAATAAGTCCCCCCCCCATCCCCCATGGGGTCCAAACGTCACTTTGGTGCTTGCTGGGCCTCTAACGCTGCGGTGACGTGCTCCTGGTCGAGACTGTACCAGTCGCCGGTCGCTGCGTCGATGATGACCGGGAAAAGGCCGCCCAGGATGTCAAGGACGATCCAGCCGCCACCCACCGAGTTGTTGATTAAGACAGTCTTGTTGTCGAAACCTTCCTTGCGGAACTCGATTGTGTACGTGTGCTTCGAGATAAGATTCAGCTGCAAAGGAGTGTTACCCATGAGCTGCCCGTTCACGTAGACCTTCGCTGCAGTCGGTTCAGAGCTGAAGTCTACCTTGTCCGTCGATCCGTGGAATATCGTAGCACAACCAGTGAAGAGTACGGCGATTGCGCAAATGCCGACATAACGACACACTTTGTCAGTGACGTTCATTATGAAGCCTCCATGTGTGATACGAGGGAGTGACGCCGGTGGTGTAATGAGAAGATCCGCCCCGGTACTGCTGCCAACAAGGTAGACAGCGCACACGACAATGTCAAGGTAGCGATTTGGAGTAGAAACTTATGTGAGGCAACTAGGATAGAGCGTAGGGTGGGAAAGTGTCCCCGTGCACACTGCTGTTGCAGCGTGTTCGATTTATGCTGAATAGCGCGATGCCCCGAAACCGGTAACCGTGCAGCGCGTGAAAAGCAGAGGCCCGAGGTGTATTTCGAGCGTGCTACGTGCAAAATCAAGTGTGGATGATTGCGAGCAATGAACCCAGACAAGCCTGATGTTCGTGGTTCCCGCCTCACGTTACTCATCGGGCACTTGAGTGCTCGCAGGCCTGAAACCGCAGAGAGGACTTGTGAAGCGGGTTTACTCCGCCTCCAGCGACCCGAGCCCCGAGACCCCGTCGAGATTGAGGAACGCACTGAATGGCAGTTTGCTGGAGATAATGATCTGACCGGGTTTCTGTTCATCGAGGTTTATCGCCCAGTCGATTCTGATCAGGCCCGCACCCTGGACTTTCGTATTCTCAATGCGGAGCCCTACGCCGGCGGCATTGGAGAATCGCTGTCTTCCGGGGGGAGCATCCCCTGACCAGACCGTCCCGCCATCCAGAAACAGAGCCCCCCCGACCCGGAAGAAGAGCAGGTTCAGGTTGATGAAGATCCGATGCTCCAGGCTGTAGGTAATCATCCTGTCGCCCGCAAAGCTCCTCTCACCATACCCCCGAAGGCCCGTTGACGAGCCGAGGAGGAGCTGGCGCCGCCCTGACCATCCAAGACCTGCAACAGCATTCACCTGCGCCACGAGGGTTTGAAACGCTGAGATCTTCAGATGGTGGAGGAGCAGAACAGAGACCGTCGCTTCTTCTTTCCGAGAGCCGCCCCAGTAGCCCTGGAATGACGCATTCCATCCCATGTAGAATCGATCCGTGAGAAGCATAGCATGCTGCAGCGTCACGCCCGCCACGTAAAGAGGCGCAGGTACTCCCTGTGCGAGGAAGTTTCTTCCCAGCGTCACTCCTGCCCAGAACCCCAGGGGCATATCTTCGGTGCGTCCGGAGTTGTTGAGATTGGAGCGCTCGACAAACGCCCGATCCAGGTAGCTTGTGCTGATGGTGACGAGATCAAGGTTATCGTAGATCCGCGGCCTGATGCAGTTGGTCCGGATGCGCAGGTAGCCGATTGCCGGCCGCACGAGAGCGCGGGATCCGAAGGACATCGAGAGCCATCCGCTCTGCATTTGTCTTTCCGTCTCTTCATCATAGGCCAGCATGCCATCGCGATAGAACACCTGTTTCTGGCGGCCGAACTCCGCACTGATCCCGCCAGCCCAGGGTGTCCTGTCGGAATAGTACGCCTGCTCAAGACCAACGGCAGTTCTTTGCTGGTCCCATCCGTTTCTTTGCTGAAGGAGTGCCTGCAGTCTGGTTCCGAAGAGGTTCCTTTCCCGCAATACCACTTCCGTCCCGTGAGGGGAAGGACGGTCCGTCCGGTAGGAATAGCTCAGACTCAGGCTATGCCCCCCACCGAGGAAGTTGTCGTCTTTCAGCGTATAACGTTGTGCTGTGGCTCCACCCTCCTGTTTGTACGCGGGAAGCACATCGATGCTCCAGCGATCCTGTGTCACCACAGCAACAACGGCGGATGTTTCTGATATCGCATATGAGGAGATCGTCACGTCGCCCAGGTATCCGAGTGCGCGAAGATTCCGCGCTGATTCCTGAAGGACTGTTTCATCCAGCGCGTCCCCCTCTGTGAAAAGAAGTTCTCTTCGCACGACGTCTTCGCGCGTCAGGACATGGAGACCGTTGACAACCGAACCCAAGAAGTGACGGTCTTCGACTTTCGTGGTGTCGAAGATATCTTTGCGCACAATCTCGATCTTGTCGATGTGGAGCGGAGGGTCAGCCGGGAAGAGTGTAGATGGGCAGGACAGCAGGAAGGTCAGCAATGCCAGAGCAGCTTCGTGCAGTCTGCTGCGGGGGAGGCGCATCCGGTCCCCATTGGCGTATGGTAGATGGTTTGGCACTCCGCTAACAAGGATTAGTCACGTAAGTTCACCTTTCTCGAGTCAGGCTATTCGCCTGATGTGAGGCGGGTTCCATTTCCCGGTCAATATCTCCAGTTTCGCCATATAGAGTCGCAAGACGCAATCGACTTCACTCTCAGCGCGAAACGGAAGCCAGTTGGATTCCTTGTCCCTGCCGGGCGACTCGTTCTGCATATGGATATCGAGTGTCCCATCGGCATTGTACTTCAGCTAGCCGGTATCGAGGAGCGCGACGCGGTTGAGCTCGTTGGGAATGACAACGTATTGGGTTCTACCTAACAATTCTTCCCGAGCCCAATGCAATCGCAGACGTCGCAGGATGATCGCCACCTCGGTGGGGCCGTAGAGCGACTTGGTTACACTCAGTGGCCGCCGACTATATCCATCCTACCTATAAGAAAGCGACAGGTCAATCGATCTATAGGATGAATATGGGATTAACCACTGTTCAAGAGTGCGCCAAAGGCCAATCCGCCTTATTAATGGATTGGATCCCAGATGAAGTCTCAACGGCGCCAACATCATCCGTTGTAAACCCATTCAGTTCCCTGTACCTCTTCAATATTCCATCCGCGTCCAACATAGCGAATCCGGACTACTTTCGCTACTTTGAAATGTACCCCAACCAACCGGACAGTCGCCCAGATGCTCAGATCTCTCCTATCGTTTTGCCTCTCGCTCTTCAAGTCGCACACCCAACTCCACCTCGAGGTTCTGTTTCTTAGAAAACAGCGCGAGATCGTTGCACGCTCGTCACCAAAGCTCAAGATCGGGCACACGGACAGATTCTTCATGGGCTTTCTCACTGGCCTATAAGACTCCTGGAGGG
>Ga0105107_10001823_pt1 | contig 13894 bp, 7 predicted proteins | sample PPLLaktember2015_6_FD_79335 | JGI IMG/M metagenome (GOLD analysis project Ga0105107, IMG submission 79335) | Freshwater sediment microbial communities from Prairie Pothole Lake near Jamestown, North Dakota, USA - PPLs Lake P8 Core (1) Depth... | ecosystem: Environmental > Aquatic > Freshwater >...
ATCAATTCAGAGTATTCAGATTCTCTATAGGTTTTATTTCTTTGATTGACAGTCTTATAATGAGCCAGTTAACCATGTAAACAGATGAAGCCACTAAAAATATAATGAAGTAACTGCCGGTACTTTCGAGTACCAGTCCAACAAATGAGGCAGACAATGCTCCTCCAACGGCGCCCGCAAATCCGCTCATACCGGTCATGGTACCGACTGCCTGTTTGGGATATATATCCGACACAATTGTGAATATATTTGCCGCCCAGCCCTGGTGCCCGGCTGCTGCCAGCGAAATAAATGCCACTGCCAGCCAAAGGTTTGAGATTTGTGAAACCAGCATAACAGGCAACACCGTAATTGCACATATCAGAATGGTAGTTTTACGTGCAAAGTCGATGCTTTTACCCATTTTGATAAATTTTGAGGAGATCCATCCTCCCGCGATCCCGCCAATACTTGAAACAGCATAAATTATAATAAGAGGAAGGACAACTTCCTTAAGGTTAATTCCATGAGTTTTGCTTAAAAAATCTGGTATCCAGAATAAGATGAACCACCATACCCAGTCCGAAATGAACCTGGTAGAACTGATTGCGATGGTTTGCCGGTATTTTAATAAATCAATCCATCTTATGTATTTTCCGGATGCAGGTTCATCTTTATCCTGAATAATAAATTGGAGTTCTTCCTTCGAAACTTTCGGATGTTTCTCCGGTACCTTATAATAAGCCAACCAGAATACGATCCAGATAAAACCCAATGATCCTGTTATAATAAATGCCCATTGCCATCCCATAGCTATGGATATACCAGATACAATCACGGGTGCTATAATTGCCCCGACAGTAGAACCGGAATTAAACAGCCCGGTAGCTAATGCACGCTCCCTTTTCGGGAACCATTCGGCAACACATTTTATGGCTGCAGGGAAATTGGCAGATTCACCCAGTCCAAGTGCAAAACGCGCAGAGGCAAAACTTACTACCCCTCGTGCTGCAGCGTGTGCCATCCCTGCAATACTCCATAAAATTATTGCCCACAGATACCCTATCCGGGTTCCAAATTTATCAAGGAATCGCCCTGTGGTAATCAACCCGATCGCGTATGCAATCTGAAATGCTGTAACTATATAACCATAATCGGCTTCGCTCCATCCCAGGTCGTCTGAAATATAGGGTTTTAATATTCCTATAACTTGTCTGTCGATGTAATTAATAGTAGTTGCAAAGAATAGTAATGCAACGATCCTCCAACGATAATTTCCTGTATTACTCATCTCCTGCTCATTTTACATTATCCCATATTTGTTGAAAGAATCGACTGCACTCATACCATTTTGTAACGATTTTAATACCAGCTTTTCACCACGTGCTTTTTCAAATGCTCCTCTGAAAGCCTCCTCTTCAGCTTTTTTCGGGACCACCAGTACTCCATCTCTATCACCAAAAATTATGTCACCGGGATCTATTCTTACATTATTCCATACTATAGGTAACCTGAAATCAATAACTTTTCCTCTTGGTCCCTGATCCTGGGCATAGGCACCTACTGAAAATGTCGGAAAATTAAGACGTAAAATCTCATTGGTGTCACGGGAATAACCATTTACAACTGCCCCTGCTGCTCCTAATTTGATCGCCCGTGTACTCATTAATCCGCCCCAAAGTGCATAGTTGTGTGATGAACCGGTGCAAATATATACTTCGTTTTCTTTCAGATCATCCAGAGCTTCAAACATCATCCCAAAAGGCTTCTGCATCAACTGGTTTCTGGTGTTTTCAACTGTTTCTCCAAAAACATCCGCTTCCAGAACCGGCATTGCCCTTCCGATAATAACCATCTTAGTATCAAGGGGCTTTAGATCAGGCGGTAAAAATTGATACAGAAATCCCAGTTTATCAAGTATATCTCCTACAAGTGCAACAAACAGCTCCTTCCTGGCCAGTGAAAAAAGCTCTTTATCATCTTTCCAATACTTCATAGTAATTTCAATTAAGCTTAAAAACCTCACTGATTGTGTTAAGCTCCTTATTCAACCGCTTTTGCTTAGCATCAGCGAATCAAAGCCGGGGATAAATATTCCCGGGTTGCCAGAAGATTCGGGCAAGAGTTTTCACTTCTCATAGTGCGAAGGATTTTCATCCTGCCATTCGTTTATTCCATCACGCATTCTGTTACGAAAGGTTAAAGTATCGGTGCAATGATAGGTGAATCCGTTAGATGTATTAATATAGCTATACTTAAGGAATATCTTTCTGTTCTGAAGCAATTTAGCCCTGTTAAAACTGCTTGTACCATCCGGAAGGATCTCGTAAGTTGAAGAAGGAGAGCTTACTACTGCAATTGTTCCCCCATTAAGCGCTAGCTTCATCTCTTTCTTTCCGGTAACCTGATCTAAAAAACCATTTGCATACAATGAATCCGGAGCAAATGTTTCAAGAGCCCAGACCTTTACATCGGGAGACGGAATAGTGGTATAATACGTTATAGTAGTATCTGCTTTCCCCGGTCTGTTGACAAGGGCTGATCCGCCGTGCCAGTACCTCCCAAAGAGCATATTCTCATACCTGAATCCAATTACAGCATACCTTAAGGGTTCGATAATTGAGTCTGCATCAGCTTCGGTAATATAGAACGGCAGTACATACTTGGAAATAATTGTTGACTCATCAGCGAGGAATCTTACCGAATCCGGTCTTATGGTTACTGTACCAGTATGTTGACCTGTCTCAATAACCATTGTATTTGAATTACTCAGGGTGTAATAGTTTGAAGGTAATTGTTTCAGTTCAGTTATTGTATCAACATAATCCTTGATATGCCCATAAGTACTCTGCTGCATCTTGGTCAGGCTGGCAGGTGAAACCAGACTCCCTCTCAGTTCAAAATTAACATTGCGTTCCACTGTGTTCTCCCTGACTCCCCCAAGTACAACTCCAATCTCAGCCTTCATACCTTCACCAACAACAAAGGTTCTGACATTGTACTGGAATGGGAAATATACACCGGAATACACATTGTCATAAATATAATCCTCATAGCATGAAACGGACACTATCAATAAAAATAGAAATACCAGTATTTTTTTCATAACTCTTTCATTTAAAGTATTAATTCCAAGTTTCCCACCCTTCATTCTGAATCAATTTGCTCATCCTTAACATTTCCTGATAAGGTATTGGAAGATAAGGTGATTGAAATAGTCGCGGCTCAATCTCAAAATCCAGATTATAGTTAAATGTAAGATCCTCATTGCGGGTAATATTAACTCCATGAACCGGTTGGTTTATTACTGATTGCCAGTCGGCATCTGTTGTCCACCGGCGAAGGTCATAGAATCTCATGCCTTCAAAACAGGTTTCAATTCTACGTTCACTCTTAACCAGTGTATCAAATGCTGTTTCTCCTTCAGCAGCAACTTCATCGAGGTAAAGATCAGTTGCGGATAAACCGATCGTGTTGTCATAGGTTTTCCGGGTACGGAGATACGCAAGAGCTGCTTTGGCTGATAGCCCATATTTTGCGGCATCTTCAGGTCCCACAACATGATTTGCAGCCTCTGCAAAGGTAAGAACCATATGCGCCCACCTGATAAAGAACTTGGAATGCGGCTGCCTGTTGATTGAGGGATCAGACCAGTTCAATCCCATAAAAACAAACTTTTTAATATGGTAGTTAGTGAGGCTGTTATTCTGTGCGACACCTGCAGCATCCTTCCCTCCGTTAGACCAGTTTTCAAAAGTATACATAGGCAGGGAGGCATTATTGTTCTTGTTCGCCCTGGCAGTATTGTAGAAAATCATGCTATAAAACCTGGGATCGCGGTTTGCATATGGATTAGCCGGATCATAACCGCTGTCTTCATGATCGATTGGATATCCGTTGTTCATGCCAAAAGCATCCACAAGTTCCTGGGTTGCACCGATAACACCATTACCCTGGAAGCCTCCCGGATAAAACATTCTCTCCATTGCATCATTGCCGGTATTGTATCGGGATGTAAAGACAATGCCTGCAAAATTAGGATTTGTCCAGACTACTCCGTTGGCAATTCTGAAACTGTTACCGGATGCGATCTGATCTACATTTATTTTAAAATCGATCACTTTTTTAGCATTTACTGCAGCGCTGTCCCATCGTGAAAGTTCATTGGAAGTATTGAATCTGGGGCTTGCCCATGTCTGGTAAACCATTGCTTTTATTGCCCTGGTCGTGATACCATCAAAACGGCCCCAGTATTTTCCACCGGCATAAGCCCGGTCAGCAGAAGGAACCAGGAAATCTCTGTGTGCAATTGGCAGGTACTTGTAAGCTGAATCACAGTCCTTTATGATCTGCTGCACACACTCATCATAAGTATTGCGTGCGTAGTCCATGTTATCATCAATCCCGATTACGTCGGTAAGAATCGGAAAACCAAGCATCTGCCCATTGGCTCCTTTCCCTCCAAACTTCTGGAGCAGGTCCCATTCATACCATGCCCTGATTGCAAATGCTTCACCCTGCAAACGGTTTTTAACAAGATCATTAAGATGAGGATCGACCATAAAACGTGTATTATAACCACGCCTGTCTTTCAGAAATAAGTTTACATTCCTGATAGCTCTGTAAGCCCGGTCCCAATAAGTCTGAAACGGATCCTGCCCTGTTGTTATAGTATTAACAGCAAGCCGGCGCATGGCGTTTGTGGATGTCGTTATAACTGCATTATCTGTAGCTCCGTCAAGATATGCACCCTCGTTGTCATTATAGTTACGATTTGAGTTCATGTTATCGTAGCACCATCCTATCAATCCATTGATATTTTCCGCATAGTACCAGATAGTCTCACTGTCCTTGTTACCCTGGGGATATGGTTCCAGATAATCTACACATGAGCTTAATAGCACCAATATTAAACTATATAGTATTATTTTCTTGGTATTCATAACTGTATTGTTTAAAAATTAAGTTTAATCCCGGCTGAAAAGGTTTTGTATAAAGGATATACTATTACGCCCGAATTGATTGATTCGGGATCAACATCATTGATTTTTGAAAGTGTCAGCAAATTGGCTCCTCTCAAATAGAGCCGGATCAGCCTGCCTCCGATAATATTTGTAACCTGTTCCGGAAATTTATATGCCAGCTCAACATTCTGTATCTTGAAGAATCCTCCTTTAGCGAGCCAGAAGTCAGAAGTAACAAAATTATTGTTTACCCTGTAGTATGTCAACCGCGGATAAGCTCCACCTATATTATCTCTAACAAAGGCAGAATATGTATTATCGCCCCATCCGTTCCAGAAATATAAATTTGTGAGTGCGATGTCGTAGAATGCACGGCCTGTACCGACAACTGCAAATTCGAAATTCTTATAGCCAACCCTTGCATTCAGGGCATAATAGAGCCGTGGAGAAGAGTGACCTATCATACTGGCATCATTGTCATCAACTATATTGTCGCCATTTAAATCTGCATATTTCAGGTCTCCCTGGTGGAGAATATCATCAAACCTCTGGGGAATAACCAATGCTTCAGCATCGGTGGAAAATTTACCAAGATATGTTTGTCCGAATATTGCATCAGCCGGATTTCCGGTTCTATGCTGATATTCGAACCTGTAATTTGGTTCGTCGTATTTAAGCCTCTCACTGTTCTGGATAACTCCACTTATGCCAAATGAATAAAACAAATTGTTGTTTACCCTGTCAGTGAACTGAAGACTGGCTTCCAGACCGGTATATCTGGTTTTGTTGTAATTATACCAGGGCCTGGAGTTTGAAATGCCAACCATCAGTGGAATGGTATATTCAACCTGATCAATCTGGCCGTCATATACATTATTATACCAGGTCATATCCAGCGATATCTTTTCATTCATCAGCAGAGCATCAAAACCTGCACTGATTTCCTTGACTGTTTCCCATGTAAGATCTGGATTCCCCATTCTCTGCAGGTATGATCGAGGGACATTGACATCCGTAGTGGTACCAAACCAGGTATTGGTTGAAATAGGTCCAAAAGCAGAACCTGATGTGTTGACATTCCACCTGTCAACATAATAGAATGGTGAAAGGTATCTTTCATTTCCAAGAATCCCGGCCTGAACCCTGAGTTTAAGGAAATTAAAAAATTTAAAATTCTGCATAAAGTTTTCTTCGGAGATTACCCAGCTTAGACCTCCTGAAGGAAACAGGCCAAACCTGTTACCTTTGTCAAAACTGTGAGTGCCTGCATAATTTAAAACACCCATCACAGTATATTTGTCATTATATGTATAGGAGCCGGTGAAAACAACATTTTGCTGACGTTGAGGCTCTTCAATTCCATTTCTTTTTGCATTGCCGATATAGTATGTAAGTGACGAGCTGATCGCACTGTTGTCAAAATTCTTGTTGTAGCTCAGACGTTCGTAAATTGCAAATCTCTGGAAATAATAGTCCATCAGTTTATTCATATCAGCCATATCGTATCCTACATGTGCTGAACGGGAGAGTAAAATTGTATCATTGCCGGTAACTCCGGTTGCTGGTGATGCAATATACCCGATATAATCCTCAGCTTTTCCGAGACGCACAAGATTGTAAGTATTAAACCCAATAAATGTTTTTGACTTAAGTCCCGGGATAATATTCTTCAAATCAAAGTCGAAGGCAATATTGGCTGCTCCGGTACGACCTGTTTCGGTATAATATCCCTGGGCTTCCAGGCCGCCAATAGGATTATCAGGGTAAGCCTGGCTCACTCCATACCATGGTACCTGTGCTATGTCATCATATGCAGCCCATACCGGGAAAGCAATCGGAGGTGTGTCATTGACATCGAGCAGTAAATATGGAAATTCTAAAAGGGTTAAAACAGGATTATCAGTTCCTTCAGAAGTAAACTGCGGATCGTATCCGTAGTTTGGAGAACGCCTTATTGTTAAGTTTCCGTAGAAATCGAACTGCACCTTAAAAACATCGTTAATCTTAATATCGATGTTTGAGCGGGTTGCTATCCTGTTATAATCAGCCTTACTCCCTATTTTAAAAATATCCCCTTCTCCATTATATCCTACATAAGAATGATACTGAACAATTTCATTACCTCCGGACGAAGAAACGTTTGCCCTTGTTAACGATCTTGTATTTTTAAACATCATATCCCTGAAATTCACACTGGGGTGATAAAGATCGTACGGATCGTTTTTTGCATAGGCTGCGATATCTTCAGAAGTGTACCGGGGAGCCTCTCCGTCATGGTACCTTGCCTGGTTGTTAAGAGTAGCGTACTCACTGCCGGATACCCATTCTGGCATCCTGTCGATTGAGCTTACCCCCTGTTCAAAGTTGATATTCAGTGAATGCTCATTAGCATAACCCCGCTTGGTTTTAATATATACAACCCCTGCTGCAGCTTCCGGTCCGAACATTGCCTTTGCAGCGATATCCTTAATAATTGAAACAGATTCAATTTCGTTCGGATCAAGAGGCATCTCACCAATATCCATAGGTATATCGTCGACCATATAAATCAGACTTCGTCCTCTGGAGGTAACATCTATTTTCTCCAACGCTCCGAAACTTCCCAGATATTCCTGGGCACTAAGACCCGGAGTCCCATTGAGTTCTGTTACGTCAACTCCTGCAGCAAGACCGGTAAGTGCGTTGCGGAGATCTGTTGAAGGATACATCTCCAGACTTTTCCCGTCAATAATTGTGGTGCTTCCTGTCATGTGACGCCTTTTAATTGTTGTAAACGGAAGCTTCACATCATCGGATGATGTTGCATAGAGCTTTGCTTTTGTAAGCACTACGGTACTATTGTTAAGTAAATCAATAACAGGAGAGACATTTTTATTAAAAGCCCTGGATGAAATCGATACATAGTCATCAGGATATCCCTTAAACGAAGCTGTGCCATCCGCAGCGGTCTTTGTATGAATCACCCCCTCGCTGACAATAACATCGGCTTGCGGAATCGGGTTTCCTTCTTCATCGACAACCTTAAGGATCACGTTAACAGATTGCCTTCCTTTCTTTTCTTTCCGGGTCTGGCCAGTTAAAGTTCCTGTTATTAACAATAGGCTTAGCAGCAGTAAACCGGCAAATCTTATTTTTCGAAATAATATATTAATAAATCTCATAAACTTAGGTTTTATTGGTTTATGTTACCAAACGGTGTTTGGGACAAAATTTTTCATTTTAAAGTTATCTTCTGTATCGAATGGAAGATAATACATGGCGTCTTTCCAGCCTATCTGACGGTCAGAAGGCAACGCTTTACGGTTATGCCTGAATCCGGTAGGGTATTCGGCAGGATCATAACTACCCTCTTCAAGTTTTTCAATATCCATTCCGTAGAGCGTACTCCGGCCGACATCAGGTGCTTCCATCCAGCGGCGTATATCGAAATAGTAATGGCCTTCCCATGATAATTCAATATTACGTTCATTTCTGATCCTTGGTCGGAAGTCCTCAGTGCTGGCAGTAAATATACCAGGCACAGGTACATGATTAACTCGTTCCCTTATTAAATTTATAGCTTGCACGGCTGAAAGATCGGCATCGGGAGCCATTCCATCCGGACCATAAGCTTCGTTAGCTGCTTCTGCATAGTTCAGATAGAGCTCAGCGAACCGGAACAGGGGGTCGGTATAAATTTTACTTACCCTGTTTTTGGTACTTTGCTCACCCCATCTTTTTCGCTCATAATAAAATGTTTTGGAAATACCGAGAAAAGCCTGATCGAGAAGTTCCGAATAGGTAGCTTTACCGCCGGAATATGTATAATAGAGCTGTGCTTTATTATTTGTCCAGTTCAGACACGAAGATTGATTATAAATAATATCAAAGTCAAAACGGGGATCCCTGTCAATATATGGATTCTGTTCATAATAGTGTCCCGCGGTTGTTGCAGCATCACGGTCAGTCTGGGTATTGAGAGGCTCTCCCCACTTTGTTTCATATTTGTCCACCCAGTTTTGAGTGGGACAAACACCAGACCATGAAGTTTTATTATTACCGAAAACGCCATTAACTATTCCTGCCCAGTCACCGGTGTTCCAGGTCTTGGTCCCTGCTGTCCATGCCCATAACTGCTCATTGGTATAACTGGCGCCTACATAATTCAACTTTCTGTCTTCCGCTGACAACAATTCGTATTGGTATTCCTTAGCTATTACTATTGCTTCCCAGCTTGCAACAGCAGCATTTTGCCAGGCTGTTATTCCGCCCTGGTTATTGAGTGGACTTGCTCCGTATAACAATGCACGGGATTTGTAAGCTTTTGCTGCCACTCCGGTCGGACGGCCCTGAAGAGGATCAGCAAGATGGCCTACTTCACCCGGACCAGGATCCCTGCGCATTCTTCCCGCGAGGTTGAAATAGTAAGCAGCAGTATCAAAATCCTGCGCGATCTTTACACAGGTCTCATATTTGGATAGTCTTGCTAAATCCCATTGGTCGTCAGGTCCTATTACTTTTGTGATATATGGCATAGCTCCCCATAAACGGAATAGTTCAAAGTGGCAGAAAGCCCTGACAAAGTGGGCCTGCCCTTTAAGGTCATTTATTTCAACTTCATCAACATTATTCTCCTCAAGATAATGAATGTTCTTTAATGCCATATTGCATATCCTTATGTCCTTGAACATTGATGAAAGAATAGGGCGCCTCTTGCCGTCATATGTAAACCTTGAAACGAAACTGGCGTTTCCGCTTTTAAAGGTATGTACCTGCATCTGTCGGCCCTGATCGGCAGCATCCGTAAAAGTTTCCCATGTCCATTTCTGATCAATGAAATCATAATAAAGAGGAAAAGCTGTCCTTATATTGAAATTGTACCAGCCGCCCTCGAAATATGATGTCCCGGTATAAACAGCATCGAAGAACAACCTGAAGTTTTCATATTTGCCGAATACTTCTTCTTCGGTAAGTCCCTGTTCGGGAGCCTTATCAAGGTATTCCTCGAGGCAGGAGGTTGATAAAACCATAGTAAGGCCTGTAAACAGTAGAATTATCAGATATTTTTTCATACGTTTATTTTTTTATTTTTAATGATCGTATGGAACCGCATTAAAAAAATAATCATTCTTGTTTGTTTAAAAAATGATGATTTTTTTAATGCTTGTTTCATAATATTAATCTTTATGAATTTAAAAAATCAACTTAACTCCAACTTTTACGGTAGCCATGATAGGATAGAATCCGTATATAAAATCTTTTCTTTCGGGATCGCCTTCAATAAGCTTTGTAAAAGTAAGAAGGTTATTGCCGGTTGCATAAACCAGCATGTTGGAAACACCAATTAAATTGTTCAGGAAGGTGGTATTAAATGTATATCCTGCATAAACGTCTTTTAACCTGAGGTAACTTGCATTCCTGAAGTAACGATCCTCTATCATGGTATGATAACCTCTGTCATCAGAACCTCCGCCCCAGATTAGAGTCGGGCAATCTCCACTTCCGTTATAGTGCATTGTGGTATGGGTTGCATCAAGATTGGTCGGTGTCCAGTAATCTAACTGTGATTGATGAACACGCCAGTCTCCCCTTACAAACTCCTTTTCGAAACCCTGGTTGAACTGAACATATTTGCCAAGGTTACCTGAGAATAAAAAGTTAAAATCAAAATTTTTATAAGTGAATCCGCTTGAAAAGGAATAAGTTATCGGTGGATATGTCAATCCTTTTATTGGATATTTATCCAGAGTTGTTATTGTCCCGTCTACATCAAAATCAAGAAATTTATACTCTCCGATAAATAATTTACCCAGATCACAGGGGGCAGGATAGTTTTGAATATCATCAATTGTTTCATAATAGCCTGAACCTGTGAGTAATACTCCGGCTAATTCCAACCCTTCAATGCCAAATTCCGGACTCAGCATTTCAGTCAGAGGTTTACCAGCCAGTTTTCTATATTCAGGAGAATAAGGCGGATCAGCTTTATAAACAACACGATTCTCGTTGAATCCGAACATACCCCTTATATAATATTCAAGATTGTTGCCAGACCTGTTTCTGAATTCAGCTTCAATCTCAAAACCATGCTTCTTAACCTCACCGACATTCAGTTCCTTGAACGTGTTACCAATAAACATGGTAACATTTTTGGGTGTTAACAGCATTTTGCTACGATACTCGTCGAAGAAGTCAACATTAATTGTGAACAGATCTTTAAAGATCCCTATCTCCAATCCGATATCTCTTTTATGCGCCATTTCCCATTGTGCCATTGTATTGGCTCCAAGATCTTCACGAATATGACCCTGGTTGTCTTTGTAATAAGAACTGGTATAGAGCCACCGGCTTTTTGCATAATCGCTTCCAACCAGGCCATCAGAATACCGAATTTTTAAGTTGTTCATCCATGGAACACTATTTCTAAAGAACTGCTCCTCGGACACAACCCATCCGATAGCTGCTGAAGGGAAAAATCCGAACCTGTTTTCAGGCGCAAACCTTTCAGAGCCGGTATACCCTACATTGAACTCCAGTAGATATTTACGGTTGTAGGCGTAAGTTGCCCTTCCGACAAGACCCTCATTATAATATGGGAAGTCTGTCCCGTTATTCTGCTGCTGGCGGTTGAACAGAGCAAGCCCGGTAATTGCATGTTTGCCAAAATTATTGGAATAGTTCATTGACATCTCATAGTAAAGGTCTCTATAATAACCACTTTCAAGTCCTCCAACGTTGACATCGTAAGGTGGCAAATAATATGTCTCGTTCCCCTCTCCGGTCCTGAACCATGGATTCTGATCAGGGATCCCGTCTTTATTTTCATCAATTCCTATTCTTTCATAGTATAATAAATAATCGGGATAAGAGTAATCCAGGTATAATGACCTGTTACGATAGTAGGTGCTTAATGAGACTTTCCCGTTTACTGATAATCCTTTTAGTATATTATCAAGCTTTTGATTCAGGATCAGGTCCGTAAAGAGTGTGGAACCAAGATATCTGTTAAATGAAGGCTGATTCAGGCTGGTGTACGGATTCCCTGTATATTCTCCAAAGCTAGCCGCGAACCTTTTACCTGAAGCATCGGGATAATGAGTATCGGGTACTATATCAAGGACCCATTCAGGGAAGTATGCAGGGAAGCGTGAAGGGCCGGTGGAATAGAGGTTCCTCCATGGTGAACTGCTGGGCTGGTTCTTTAATTCAAGCTGTCCGCCCACGTTCAATGACAAAATGGTTGATTTTGTCAGGGAGAAATCTATGTTGATCCTGTAGTTGCCCTGATGATTAAAATAGCGGTTATCGAGAAATCCCTCACTTGGCTGATCAAAAAATGTGCCCTGGTATTGATGGCCGAGGGAGAAAAAATATTTTATAAACTCCGTTCCACCCGAGATATTAAAGTTTGCAGTAGTAGCCGGAGCGAAAGTTTTTGTACATATATCAAACCAGTTAACATCCGGATAACGCAATGAATTCAGAGGGGTAGAAGGATTGCGATATTCTTCAAGCTCTTCTTCAGAAGATAATTCATGAAACAGCTGAGCATTCATCCTGGCTACATTCAGCAATGACATTGTGGTATATGCATCAATATGATCTGGTATTCTTGTAGCCTTTTGCAGACCATACGAAGCTGAAAAATCTACTTTAGGTTTTCCGGTGGTCCCGCGTTTTGAGGTTACTACAATAACACCATTTGCACCCTTTGCACCAAAGACTGCGGTGGCAGAGGCATCTTTCAATACTGATATCGTACCTATCTCATTGGGGTCGAGTAACGAAAAGTCACGCTCTACACCATCAACCAGTACCAGGGGTTGTGAACCGTTCCAGCTCGACAAACCACGGATGATGATTTCCGAATCACCGGCACCCGGCTCTCCTGTTGCCTGGATTGTCAATACTCCTGAAAGTTTCCCTGTAATTGCATTGGTAATATTAGTGGTGCCTGCCTGCATAAGTGTTGCGTTGTCCACCTGAGTTATTGCACCTACCACACTTTCTTTTTTCTGTGTACCATAACCGACAACAACAACTTCCTGTATCTGGGTTACCTCAATTGCCAGTGTCGCATTAACAGGCATTCCAGGTGTTGCCAGTATCTCCTGTGTAGTATACCCGATAAATGATATCAGGAGTGTTACCTGTTGCCTTCCGGGAACAGGAATCGAAAAATTACCGTTGATATCAGTAAGTGCACCAAGTGTTGTTCCTTTTACTACAACAGAAACTCCAATAAGAGCTTCACCTGTTGCAGCATCTGCCACTTTTCCACTTAAAGTAGTTTGTTGTAAAGAATCTTCACCATCGGGAGTTACAACACCCGCTGAAGGAGCCACAATCGAGCATAATAGAAATAACATGCACAATCTTGTCATTATCCAAGTCTTAAGCCATGGACGCATGACAAAATTTAATTGTTTTTCAATATTGATTTCCATAAATTTATAAAAATTAATAGATTAATAATCAATCTGGTTTTGAGGAATAATTCTACCGGTTTCTAAGAGTGTCATTAGCCTTGTTTTATCTTAAAACTTAAGAGCCTAAATAGCCGAATTCAATATCTCAATCTATCTGAGGTAATGCTATCCATCAGAGATTAAAGTAAATACCCTATAAATTCTGGTTAGGAGAATTCTTAGTTTCGGGCAGCATTTATCCGGCATTAATATAATTTAAAAATAAAACATATAATACAGGAGTGTTATTTTAATTGCCAATTATTTTGAAATGTTATTAACACCATCTGTTTGTATTATTTAGAAGCTATCCACATTCTTCATTTACAGTAATCCCTTGTATATTCATAACTTCTCTCAATTACAACTGTTGTTTGGGATAAAAAAAACACCGCCCCATCGGGAGCGGTGTTTCTATTGGATTTAGGGTGAGGTTTACTCATAATGTCCCGGATTTTCATCCTGCCACTCATTAATACCATCGCGTATCCTGTTGCGGAAACG
>Ga0105107_10001824_pt1 | contig 13893 bp, 9 predicted proteins | sample PPLLaktember2015_6_FD_79335 | JGI IMG/M metagenome (GOLD analysis project Ga0105107, IMG submission 79335) | Freshwater sediment microbial communities from Prairie Pothole Lake near Jamestown, North Dakota, USA - PPLs Lake P8 Core (1) Depth... | ecosystem: Environmental > Aquatic > Freshwater >...
GCTCAACCTCAGAATATCATCGAACGGCCGGCTTTATCAGTCATATAATATTTCATTCATGGAACCGTGGCTGGTAGGGAAAAAACGAAATTCCTTTACTACTTCATATTACAGGTCGCTGAATACAAACGGGCAGAAGCCGGAAAGCAAAAATTACCAGTCTATGACAACCAACGGGGCAAGCATCGGACTTGGAAAACAGCTTGAGTGGCCCGATGATTATTTTTCTCTGTATGGCGAATTAGCTTTTCAAAGATATGAACTTAACGATTTCACCTATTATAATTTCCTTTTTTCCAACGGGATATCCAACATGTTGACGCTCACAACAAGGCTCACAAGGTTTTCAACAAGTCCTAACCTTATTTATCCGAGGAGCGGATCAACATTTTCTCTTTCGCTCCAGCTTACTCCTCCATGGTCGGCGATCAGCGGTAAAAACATGGCGGGTGCAGAAGACGAAGAAAAGTACAACTGGATTGAATTTCACAAATGGGTGTTCAAAGCAGATTATTTCTACCCTATTTCACAGGACGACAAACTTGTGCTTAACGCCAAATTTGCTTTCGGATACCTTGGTTACTATAATCCGGATATAGGACCTTCGCCTTTTGAGAATTTTTATGTCGGAGGAAGCGGAATGAGCGGTTACAGTCTTTACGGAAGGGAAATAATTTCACTGAGGGGATATATTGACGGGTCGGTAACTCCCACTGACAAGAAAACAGGATCCCCAACAGGTAACGTATATTCTAAAATCGGGGTTGAACTCAGATACCCTGTTTCACTCAATCAGCAGGCAACAATTTATTTGCTCACTTTCCTTGAGGCAGGAAAAGCCTGGTATGAGCTTCAGGAATATAATCCGTTCAGAATGCACCGGTCAGTAGGTTTTGGAGTACGGGCTAACCTACCGATGTTCGGACTGCTTGGTGTTGACTGGGGTTATGGTTTCGATCCTGTTGATGATCCGATCCGCTACCCTGATGCAAGCGGAGGGCAGTTTCATTTTACAATGGGTCAGCAGTTTTAGTCATTTAAATTTTAAAATTAATGTTATGAAAAGAATAGTAGTTTTTGTTGTGTTTGCAGTTATGACTTCGGTTTTTGCCGCAGCTCAGAAATATGCATTTGTGGATTCCGAATATATTAGGAAGAATATTCCTGCTTTTAATAAAGCACAGGAGCAGCTGGAAAGTTTATCAAAACAATGGGAAAAAGAGGTTGCCGACGGGTATGCGGTTGTTGAGCAGATGTACAAATCTTATCAGAATGATGTTGTGCTTCTTTCACAGGATATGAAAACAAAAAGAGAAGAAGCGATAATATCCAAAGAAAAAGAGATGAAAGAACTGCAGAACAAATATTTCGGAGTCGAAGGTGAACTTTTTAAAAAGAGGGAAGAGCTTGTTAAACCAATACAGGATGAGATACTGAAAGCTATTAAAACCATCGCTGCGGAAGGAAGCTATGCTGCTATTTTTGATACTGCTTCAGGTGGCAATATTTTGTTTGCCAATCCTAAATTTGATATAAGCGACCAGGTACTGGAAAAATTAGGTTATAAGAATTAATTAACTACTTTTGCAAATATTTTAAAAAATGGAATCAAGAATGAAAAGATTTATCGCAATAGCAGCGCTTACCATCGCAGTTATGTTTGCGGGACGGAGCGCTTCCGCCCAGAATTTGAAATTCGGTCATATTAACAGGAATGAACTTATTCAGGCCATGCCTGAATTTGATTCAGCCAGAGTGGCGCTCGAAAAACTTAATACTGAACTTCAAAATGCGGCCGAACTTTTGCAGGTCGAATTGAATAACAAATACGAAGTATATCTGAAGGACGGCAAGAACATGACCGATCTGGTCCGCCAGACCAAGGAACAGGAACTTCAGGATTACCAGAGAAGGTTGACTGAATTTCAGACAAATGCCCAGAATCAGATGCAGGAAAAACAGGTTGCACTTTTTACTCCGGTAACCGAAAAAGCTGACAAGGCTATCAAGGAAGTTGGAAAAGCTAACGGATTTATCTATGTATTTGATCTTTCCCAACCCCAGATAATATATTTTGACGACACTAAAAGCACTGATATAATGACGCTTGCTAAAGCAAAACTTGGCTTAAAATAAATTCCGGGTAATGAACCGATGACCATCCACCGGAAGGCGGATGGTCATTTTTTTAATATATTGGCAGGATGAAAGAACAACCAATCGGGATTTTTGATTCGGGAGTCGGTGGACTTACAGTTGCCCATGCGATCAAACACATACTGCCGGGCCAAAGCCTGGTCTATTTCGGAGATACAGCTCCTTTACCATACGGCGATAAATCAGCTGAAGCTATCAGATATTACTCCGGCAGGATAACTGAATTCCTTCTGAATCAGAATGCAAAAGTTGTTCTGGTTGCCTGCAACTCTGCTTCAGCCTCCGCATTTGACACATTGAAAAAGGAATTTCAGGACAGGGCAATACTTATTGATGTTATTGACCCTGTCGTAAATTACCTGAGCACCAGGGATTTCAGGAAAATTGGTGTCATTGGAACAAAGAGAACAATAAGTTCCGGCACTTACGATCAGAAGTTAAAGGAAAGGTCACCCCAAACAACGGTAGTTTCGATGGCCACACCATTACTTGTACCCATGATTGAGGAAGGCTTTATCTTTGATGATATCAGCAATGCGATAATACGTTCATATTTGTCGGATAAGACGCTTTCAGGTATAGAAGCCCTGATACTCGGATGTACACACTACCCTATTATTAAAAACCAGATCAGCAAATTTTTCAATTTTAATGTTGAGGTTGTCGATTCGGCAAGAATAGTGTCTTTGGTATTAAAGGAAACGCTTGAAAAGAACAAGATGCTGAATGATACAGGAAATGTACATGACCAATTCTTTATTTCAGATTATACGGCATATTTTGAGAAGATAGCCAGAATGTTTTTTGAAGGCGAGATAAACCTGAAAAAAGCTGATATATGGAGCTGAGATTTTGCCACAAATCCTCCTCCTTAAAGCTGGTTAAAGCAGTCAGCTAAATATGATCAAAATCATACTTGATTATCAGGTAATAAATGATTATTCGATCATTAATTAACTTACTTTTGTCAGGAGCAGAAACTGAAAATAATCTATAAAATAAGTTGCTTTTAATAATTTGAAAGGTATCATGGGCAAAAAATCCAAGGTTATTGAACGGGAAGATGTTGTAATAAGGTTTTCGGGTGATTCAGGCGACGGAATGCAGCTGACCGGATCACTTTTTTCAGATACAGCGGCTTTATTTGGAAATGATCTGACTACTTTTCCGGATTATCCTGCCGAGATACGCGCTCCCCAGGGAACTGTCGGTGGAGTTTCCGGATATCAGATTCATATGGGTCATACTGAGATATTTACACCTGGCGATTATGCCGATGTTCTCGTTGCAATGAATCCTGCTGCCATCCGTGCAAATATAAAGTGGACAAAATCGGGAGGCACAATTATATACGATAAGGATAATTTCACCGAAAAGAACATTGAGAAAGCAGGGTATATAAAAGACCCGGTTGTTGAGGATAATCTTGATCAGTTTAACCTTATTGCGGCTCCCATATCATCAATGGTGAAGGAGGCCCTTAAGGATTTTGGGCTTGATCCCAAAACCGTTCTCAGAACAAAGAACATGTTTGCCCTTGGGATGGTTTACTGGCTTTTTGACCGTAAGCTAAAGTACACTGAACAGTATTTTGAAAAGAAATTCAGCAATAAACCAGAGATAGCCGAAGCAAATAAAATTGCACTCAGGGCCGGATATTATTATGCTGAGACAATTGAAGCTCTTGCTCCGATCAGGATAAATCCGGCAGTAATAGCCAAAGGCATGTACCGGAGCATTTCCGGGAATACCGCAACAGCATGGGGATTACTGGCTGCCGCAGAAAAAGCGAAACTTCAGCTCTATATTGGTTCCTACCCGATTACTCCTGCGACGGGGATACTGGAAGAGCTTGCCGCAAGGAAAGATCTTGGTGTAAAAAGTTTTCAGGCTGAAGATGAAATAGCAGGTATCTGCGCTGCCCTTGGGGCGAGTTTTGCCGGAATGCTGGCGGTGACATCCACCTCGGGCCCGGGGCTGGCTTTGAAATCGGAAGCTATTGGCCTTGCTGTAATGACCGAGTTGCCGATAGTCATTATTGATGTCCAGCGGGGAGGTCCATCAACAGGTCTTCCTACAAAAACAGAACAGGCCGACCTTATGCAGGCACTCTTCGGCAGGAACGGGGAATCCCCTGTTGTCGTTCTTGCCGCAAGTACGCCTTCCGACTGTTTCAATTGTGCATTTGAGGCAGCCAGGATTGCCATTGAGCACATGACTCCGGTAATTCTTCTTACCGACGGATATCTTGCTAACGGAACAGAACCATGGAAAATACCCGCAATGAGCGATCTGCCGGAAATAAAGCCTCCTTTTGCAACAAACAGAGAGCTTCCTTACCTTCCCTATAAAAGAGATACTGAAAAACTTTCAAGATTCTGGGCTGTTCCTGGTACAGCAGGTCTTGAGCACCGTATTGGAGGACTTGAAAAGACTGTCAAAGGAACTGTATCTTATACACCTGATAACCATGAATTGATGGTCAATCTCAGGGAAGAGAAGATCGCCAGGGTTGTTCAGAAAGTCCCCGATCTGAAAGTTAGCGGGGAAGATTCAGGCGACCTTCTGGTAGTAGGATGGGGCGGTTCCTATGGTTACCGCGTTATGGCAGTCCGTGAATTACAGGCAGAAGGCCATAAAATAAGTAATGTCACTTTTAACTATATCAATCCCCTGCCCCGTAATGTCGGAGAGGTTTTCAGCAGATTCAAAAAGATAGTGGTTTGTGAACTGAATTTAGGACAGTTTGCCAACTATCTGCGGATGAAGTATCCTGAATTCCACTATGAACAAATAAATAAAGTTCAGGGACTTCCATTTACAATCAGGGAAATCAAAGAAAAGTGCTTAAAACTATTGGAAAAGTAAAACTATGACCGAAATAATTTCAACTCAGCTGACTCCGAAAGATTTTAAAAGCGACCAGGAGGTACGTTGGTGCCCGGGATGCGGCGACCATGCAGTACTGAATTCTGTTCAGAAAGCTTTGGTTGAACTGGGGATACCCAGGGAAAAATTCGCCTTTATCTCGGGTATAGGCTGTTCATCGCGGTTTCCTTATTACATGAATACCTACGGATTTCATGGAATCCATGGCCGGGCTTCGGCAATAGCCAGCGGAGTGAAAATTGCAAATCCCGATCTTTCAGTGTGGCAGATAACAGGCGACGGTGATGCACTTGCAATCGGAGGAAATCATTTTATCCATGCTGTCCGCCGCAATGTAGATATAAATATTATACTCTTCAATAATGAGATATATGGGCTTACAAAAGGCCAGTATTCTCCGACATCCGAAAGGGGCCTGGTAACTAAAACATCACCCTTCGGGACAGTTGAAGAGCCTTTTTCGGTAGGGGAACTTGTGATAGGTGCAAGAGGTAAATTCTTTGCCAGAACACTCGATTCAAATGTATCGCTTTCCACCCAGATCTATATTGAAGCAGCAAAACATAAAGGCACTTCAGTTGTAGAAGTACTTCAGAACTGCGTGATCTTCAATGATGGGATCCACGAAACCGTAGCAGGCAAAGAGGTTAGAAACGACAGGACTCTTATACTAAAGCATGGTCAGCCAATGATATTCGGAAAAGTGAATGACAAAGGACTGATCCTTGATGGACTGAAACTCAGGGTAGTTAAACTGGGTGAAAATGGCATTTCTGAAAAAGATATCCTTATACACAACGCTTACGAACCCAATTCAGGAATCCATTTCATGCTGGCACACATGAGATATCCCGAATACCCTGTTGCACTGGGAGTGATAAGGGCAGTTTCCGGACCCACATATGAAACCGATCTCACGAATCAGATCGAAGAAGTTAAGAAAGCATCGAAAATAAAAAATATGGATGATCTGCTGAACAGCGGATCAGTCTGGAAGGTTGATTAATCTTTTTTGCGCCAAACCGGCAGGCGCATAAATGTCTTACGGCAGCTTACTGTATTTGATTAACCGGGTAACGGAATTTTACTAATTTTAAATTCTGATCAATTTAAATCTCCGTTTGATGGTTGACGATACAAATATTTCTCCTGAGTTCAAACGCTTAGTATATGAACAACGTGAAAGGCTGAAGGAACTTGGCTGCATAAATCAGACCACCTATATTCTTAAAGAAGGAAAACCTATCGAGGAGACTCTTCAGCAGATAGCACTTCTCCTGCCTGCAGCGTGGCAATATCCTGAATACACGGTTGCCAGGATATCTTTCATGCATAAGGATTTCGAATCGCGGGATTTCAGGGAATCCAAATGGAAAATGATTCAGGAATTCAATACAATTGATGAGGAGACAGGAATTATTGAGATCTTCTATACCAAGGAATTCAGGGAGGAACAGGAAGGTCCTTTCCTTAAGGAAGAAAGAGATCTTATCCAGAATATAGCAAGCCTGATAACTGGTTATGTCAACAGCTATAAGGCAAGGGATCTCATTCGCACTTCAACCATTCCCAAAAAAGAAGATTATGACCTGACAAATATTTCGAGCAAAAAACTTCTGCAGAAATTTCTTGACCGGCATAATGCAGAAAGGGATGTATTCCATGACCTTCAGCCATTCAAGGTAAAGGAAATCCTGCTCGTGGCAAACCTGTACGATGCTTATTCTATTGAGGGAGAAGGAAGGTTTGCTGATCATATCCTTGGGGAATACTATCATATGAGTCTTACTTCAATACCAAGGGTCACAGGCGTATCAAGTGAGGATGAGGCATTCAACAGGCTGAAAGCCAGGCATTACGATCTGGTCATCATTATGATTGGCGTGGACAAGGAAAGCCCGATGGAACTATGCAAAAAGATTAAGGACAAATACCCCTATCTGCCGACCTACCTTCTCCTGAACAATCCCTCGGATATGGATTTTGTAAAGAGGCAGAAAGCTAAAAAGGTGCCATATGATAATTATTTTGTATGGACCGGAGAGTCGAAAGTATTTTTTGCCATGGTGTCTCAGCTTGAAGACAGAGTCAATGTTGAAAATGATACACAGAAGGGACTGACCGGGGTTATCCTGCTGGTTGAAGATTCAGCCGATTATTACTCAAGTTATCTGCCGATGCTCTACAGTCTGGTAATGGATCAGACTAAGAGCCTGATCCAGGATGTTTCGACCGATGAGCTGTATAAAGTTCTGAAACTAAGGGCCAGACCAAAGATACTTCTTGCCTCCACCTGGGAAAGCGCTCTGGTTATTTTTAATAGTTACCGGAATAATCTACTGTGCGTGATATCTGATATGGCTTTCCCTCAGAATGGGGTCATGAATGAAAAGGCTGGATTTGAACTTATTCAACATATCAAGACACACCTGCCAAATCTACCAACTGTCCTTCAATCGTCAGATCCTGAAAATGCAAGATATGCATTCACGCTTAAAGCAAATTTCATAAACAAGAATTCTGAGAGCCTGTTGCAGGATCTTAAGTCATTCATTAACTATTACCTTGGATTTGGTCATTTTGTTTACAGGGATAACAGTGGCAGGCAGATAGCTGTTGCAAAGTCAATGAAGGAGTTTGAAGCTTATCTTCAGACTGTTCCTGAAGATTCCCTTGCCTATCACGCCATGAAAAACCATTTCTCCCTCTGGCTTATGGCACGAGGGGAGGTAAAGATCGCAAAGCTCATAAATCCGATTAAGGTATCCGATTTTAAAAGTCTTAAGGAACTTAGGGAATTTCTTCTGGATATAATCCGTAGACGAAGACAGGAATTGAACAAGGGAAGAGTGATCAATTTTGAAGAGTCTGCTGTAATAGATGAAACAAATGTAGTAAGCTTTTCAGCAGGATCGCTGGGAGGAAAAGGAAGAGGGCTTGCCTTTATTAATACTTTGATTTATAGTTTTGAGCTCGGCAGGCTTATTCAGGGGATAAACATAAAAACACCGGTAACCTCAATAATAGGCACAGATGAATTTGATATGTTCATGGAACGGAATCATCTGTGGAAGCTGGTAAAGGAGGAAAAAAATTTTGGCCTCATCCAGCAGGCATTTATTGAAAGCAGTCTGAGCTTTACACTTGAAAAGAAACTAAGGGTCTTTCTTAAGAAAATGAATAAACCCCTCGCTGTAAGATCTTCAAGCCTTTTCGAAGATTCAATGAGTCAGCCTTTTTCAGGGATTTTTGGGACGTATCTCCTTCCCAATAATAACCCTGATACAGATGTCAGGCTGAAACAGCTATCGGAAGCGATCAAATTGGTTTTTGCCTCAATTTATTCGAAGAACGCCCGTGCATACTTCGAAGCGATAAATTATAAAATAGAGCTTGAAAAGATGGCGGTTGTGATACAGGAGGTAGTAGGAAAGATGTATGATGATACTTTCTACCCCCATATCAGCGGATCAGCTCAGTCTTTCAATTTTTATCCGGTTGCTCATATGACCCCTAAAGATGGATTTGCGGTTGTTGCTGTCGGTCTGGGTCAGTATGTGATGGAAGGCGAAATGGCTTACAGGTTTTCACCCGCATACCCTGCCCTGGAGATTATCTCCCAGAAAGATCTTTACAAGAACTCCCAGGTGAGGTTTTATGCAGTAGATATGACAAAGAGGGATCTCAACCTGCTTGAAGGGGAAAATGCAGGGCTTAAAATGCTTGATATCAGCATCGCTGAAACTCACGGTATTCTTGATCATATTGCATCAGTACTGAATCCGGACAATGATACAATTTCCCCGGGGCTTGATACTCCCGGCCCAAGGGTCGTTAATTTTGCCGATATACTTAAATATAATTATATTCCTCTGGCCCCTGCTCTTAAGACAGTTCTGGACGTTGTAACGGAAGCCTGCGGAACTCCTGTTGAAATTGAATTTGCAGTGGATCTCACAATGGATGAAGCAGGAAACGCATCATTTTACCTTCTTCAGATAAAGCCATTACTTGGAACAGGAGCAGGTTATAATGTTGATCCTGATACAATAAATGAAGATGACCTGGTTCTTTTAAGCAGAAAGAGCATGGGGAATGGAATCATTGATTATATTATGGATATTGTATATATAGAACCTGAAAAATTTGAGAATACGATGACAATTGAGATGGCCGATGAAATTGCCGCCATGAATGAGACAATGGTTAAGGAAAACAGGAAATATGTCCTGATTGGGCCCGGACGCTGGGGAACGCGCGACAGGTTTCTTGGAATACCAGTGGTATGGCCTCAGATTTCAGGCGCTAAGGTTATTGTGGAAGTCTCTCTTCCGGATTTTAACTCGGATGCCTCCCTGGGTTCTCATTTCTTTCATAATGTAACCTCAATGAATGTCGGTTATTTTTCGGTAAATCAGAATTCCGGTCAGGATGTGATACACTGGGAAAATATTACCAGGCAGAAGGAGATTGCTAAAGGTAAGTACATCAGACATGTCAGGTTTGATGCCCCGCTGATTATCAGGATGGATGGTAAAAAAAGCATCGCTGTAATATCAATGAAACATTAAAGTCTGTAATCCATGACAATCATAGAAGGAATACTCGATCTTCAGAAATACGATTTCACTGATACCTCCTTTGACCTTCTGATGCAGAAACGGATCCATCGGGTACTGGTAATATGCAGTAACTATGATAATTACATGCTGGAAGAGGATGGAAGAATTGACGAACAGATATTTAATGAATATGTATCCTTGAACCTCAGGTATCCGCCCTCCTTCGTTCAGACAGATAATGTTGAAGATGCTTTCAGGATACTGCAGGAAGATAAGATCGACCTGGTAATCTCCATGCTCAGCCTCAGGGGAACTGATGTGTTTGCACTCGCAAAACTGATCAAAGTCAAATACGAAAAGATCCCAATCGTAGTACTTACTTATTTTTCAAGGGAAGTGTCATTAAGGCTTGAGGGAGAGGATCTGAGTGCAATAGATTATGTTTTCTGCTGGCTTGGTGATGCATCATTGATACTTGCGATTATAAAACTGATCGAGGATAAAATGAATGCTGACCATGATATTGAGAATATTGGTGTCCAGGCAATAATTATTGTGGAAAACTCAATCAGATATATTTCATCATATCTTCCTAACATATACAGGATTGTCCTCCTTCAATCGCTCGATTTCCAGCGCGAGGCACTTAATGAGCATCAGCGAATGCTTAAGATGAGGGGCAGACCAAAGATCCTCCTGGCAAATAACTACAATGATGCCCTCGATCTGTATAAAAAATACAAATACAATGTTCTTGGAGTAATATCCGATATCAGTTATAGGAAAGACAACGTAAATGATGAAAATGCTGGAATAGAATTGTGCAAAGTTGTGATGGCCGATGATGACAATGTGCCCTTCCTTATTCAATCCTCAAGTTCAGTCCATAAAAAAATGGCCGAGGAACTTGGTGCCGGGTTCATTAACAAGTATTCCAAATCATTATCGCTCGAACTAAGGAATTTCATCATTCAGAACCTCGCTTTCGGGCCATTTGTTTTCAAGAATCCTGATACTATGGAACCCATTGCGATTGCAACGGATCTTCAAAGCCTGCAGCAAAAGCTCCTTACAATACCTGATAAAACTCTTGAATTCCATGCCACCAGGAACCATTTTTCCAAATGGCTGAATGCCAGGGCTCTCTTCCCGGTTGCCCAGATGTTCAAGTATATCAGGAGAGAGGATTTTGAAACTATGGATGAGTTGAGACGATTCCTGTATGTTGCTATTTCAAGCTTCCGACTTGGAAAGGGTAGGGGGGTCATTGCAAAATTTGATAAAACCAGCTATGATGAGTACCAGGTATTCTCGAGGATCGGAGATGCTTCCATAGGTGGTAAAGCCCGCGGCCTCGCATTCATCAACAGGATAATTAAGACCCATAAACTTTTTAATCAGTTTCCTGATGTGCTGATCACAATACCGAGGACAGTCGTTCTGAGCACCGATATCTTCGACGAATTCATGGATCACAATAACCTTTATTCGGTTGCTCTTTCAGATCTTCCGGATGATGAAATACTAAACAGGTTCCTGAATGCCGAACTGCCTGGAAGGGTTTACCAGGATTTTTATGCATTTCTCGCTGTTTCGCGTAATCATCCGGTAGCCGTACGGTCATCAAGCAAGCTTGAGGATTCACACTATCAACCGTTTGCCGGGATCTACTCTACTTATATGATGCCAAGGCATCCGGATAATAAGATGATGGTTAAAATGCTTTCGGATGCCATCAAAGAGGTATATGCTTCTGTTTATTATAAAGGTAGTAAAGCATATATGACAGCTACTGCAAACGTTATAGATGAGGAGAAAATGGGTATAATCCTTCAGGAGATTTGCGGCAACCGTCATGGTGATATATTCTATCCAACTTTATCGGGAGTGGCACAGTCGATTAATTATTATCCTATCGGATCTGAAAAAGCCAGTGATGGTATTGCAAACATTGCATTTGGTCTGGGGAAACTTATAGTGGAGGGAGGGTTATCTCTCAGGTTCTCTCCAAAGCACCATAAGAAAATACTTCAGCTTTCATCAGCTGAAACAGCTCTGAGGGATACACAGAAAGAATTCCGGGCACTTGATATGAAGATCGACAGCTTTGTCCCATCAACAGATGATGGTGTAAACATCCTTAGGCTGGGAATAAATGATGTTGTTAATGATGGTGCAATGAAGTATGTTGCTTCAACATAAGATTACAATAACAATATACTACGGGACGGAATTAACCATCCGGGCAAAAGAATTATCACTTTTGCCAATGTGCTTCAGAACAGGCTTTTCCCACTTGCGGAAATTCTCAGCACCCTTCTCGATCTGGGACAGCGGGAAATGAATAATCCTATTGAGATCGAATTTGCCGCCAATCTTGAAACTCCGCCAGGAACTCCACGGATATTTAACTTTCTGCAAATAAGGCCGATTGTTCATACCGATGAGACTTCCTTCATCAATCTGGCAAACATTAGGCCTGAAGAGACTATTATTTATTCCGAATCAGCTCTTGGTAACGGAACATTTAAAGGCGTGCGCGACCTTGTTTATATTAAACCCGAGTCATTCAACCCGGCAAAAAACAAAGATATTGCCGGTGCTATTGAAAGAATAAATAATGAATTTGTTAAACAGGGTTTGGGTTATGTGCTTATCGGACCGGGCCGCTGGGGATCGACCGACCCCTGGCTTGGCATTCCGGTGAGATGGCCTCAGATATCTGCAGCAAGGATAATAATAGAATCAGGTCTGAAAAATTACAGGATCGATCCAAGCCAGGGAACTCATTTCTTTCAGAACCTTACTTCGTTCCGAATAGGTTATTTTACTGTAAATCCGTTCATCAGGGAAGGGTTTTATGATGTTGATTATCTTAACAATCTCAATTTTTCATACGAAAATGAGCACATCCGGCACATAAGGTTCGACAAACCCCTCGAGATAATGGTCGACGGAAAAACCCATAAGGGAGTTATAATGAAACCGGGCGAGAATGCCTGAGTCTAAAGAAGATTGTTAATTAATTAACAGTAAATTATGCTAGAATTCCGCTCCTGCTGTAACGATATCTCTGTTTATCTTTTTTATAAGACCCTGCAGAACTTTTCCAGGACCTGTTTCGGTAAAGGAAACTGCACCGTCTGAAATCATATTCCTGATGGTCTGGGTCCATTTAACGGGTGAAGTCAGCTGGGCAACAAGATTAGCTTTGATGTCTTCGGGATTTGATGACGGGGCTGCATTTACATTCTGATAAACAGGGCAGACAGGTTTTCTGAAATTTGTATTCCTGATTGCCTCTTCAAGCTCAATCCTTGCAGGTTCCATAAATGGTGAATGAAATGCTCCGCCCACAGCAAGCTTTACAGCCATTTTTGCGCCTTTCCCTTTGAGTATCTCTATTGCTTTTTCTATTCCTTTCTCCGAACCTGAAATAACTACCTGACCCGGACAGTTATAGTTTGCAGGAACCACAGTTTCCATGATGGATGAGCAGACATCTTCAACCATTTTGTCATCCAGCCCGATTATCGCCGCCATGGAGGAGGGAGATATTTCACAGGCTTTTTGCATAGCCTGCGCTCTTTTTGAAACAAGTATCAGTCCATCTTCAAAAGAGAGGGTTTTATTGGCAACAAGGGCAGAAAATTCTCCAAGAGAGTGTCCTGCAACCATATCCGGATTAAATGACCCTTCCAGTACAGATGCAAGAATTGTCGAATGAAGAAATATTGACGGTTGTGTCACTTTTGTCTTCTTCAGATCTTCGTCAGAACCTTCAAACATCAGATCGGTAATCCTGAAGCCGAGTAAGGAGTTGGCCTTTTCAAACATCTCTTTTGCAAGGGGAGATCTGTCATGGAGATCTCTTCCCATTCCGGCAAACTGAGCCCCCTGCCCGGGAAAAACATATGCTTTCATGAATGATTTTAATGGAGTTTTGAACCGATAAGGTGAATAAATTCCTCCCGTGTATTAAGGTTATCAAGAAAAATACCTGTGAAAGCTGATGTTGTCGTTACAGAATTTTGCTTCTGAATTCCCCTGATCTGCATGCACATATGCTGGGCTTCGATTACAACAGCAACCCCCATTGGTTCGAGACACTCCTGAATACAGTTTCTGATCTGGGTTGTGAGCCTTTCCTGAACCTGAAGCCGTCGTGCAAATGCTTCAACAACTCTGGCAATCTTGCTCAGCCCTGTGATATATCCATTAGGGATATATGCAACATGCGCTTTACCGTAAAAGGGAAGCATATGGTGTTCACACATAGAGTAGA
>Ga0105107_10001825_pt1 | contig 13889 bp, 9 predicted proteins | sample PPLLaktember2015_6_FD_79335 | JGI IMG/M metagenome (GOLD analysis project Ga0105107, IMG submission 79335) | Freshwater sediment microbial communities from Prairie Pothole Lake near Jamestown, North Dakota, USA - PPLs Lake P8 Core (1) Depth... | ecosystem: Environmental > Aquatic > Freshwater >...
TACAAAACCGATGGTGTAGAGCATGGAATTTATATTGGGGCTTCACTTGTTGAGAATGTAAAGTTTGATACAATTTATCTTAAGAATATGAGGTTGTGGCAATTGATGGTTGTGTGTGGAATTGTTCAGAAAATAAATAATATAACGCCTGAGCTTAAAACTCCTCTCGAAACTTCTCATCTTATATTGGTTCAGAATTCCCCTCTTTCAATCAGGTTCAGATTTGATGAAAAAAAGTTTGATGTTGACGGTACCTATAACCTTAGATATGAAATTATGAAGAAAAGGATTGATAAAGCACTAATTAAAGGAACAAAGGAAAGGTTAACCCAACCCGGTAAAATTGCAATAGTATATTCTCAGCTTAAAGAAGCGAATGAATACAAAAGATACATTGAATATCTCGAGAGCATCGGCAATACAAAATGCAGACTTGAAGAACTTGATCTTGAAGATTTGCAGGGAATGTACGGATTGAGAGCTTTAAGATTTACGGTAAACCTTAATTCCGACGCTTTGCAAAAGAGAATGAATGTAAAAGAAATTTCGGGTACAGTTAGTTCGCTAGAAGAAATATTAAATTAAACTTTATTTAATTCTTTATATCTGAAACAATCGGTTGTGTGGTCATTAACCATACCTGTTGCCTGCATATGTGCATAGACTATTGTTGAGCCAACAAATTTAAAACCTCTCGCTTTTAAATCTTCACTAATCTTGTCAGACAATTCTGTTCTTGCGGGAAGTTTACCTAAAGATTTAAATTTATTATTAATTGGTTTACCGTTTACAAAACTCCAGATATATTTATCGAAAGTCCTGAATTCTTTTCTAACCTGGATAAAAGCTTTTGCATTGGTAATTGCCCCTTCTATTTTCAATTTATTCCGGATTATACCGGCATCTTTTAAAAGAGAGTTAATTTTTCTTTTATCGTACTTTGCAACTTTATTAAAATCAAATTTATCAAATGCCTTGCGGAAGTTTTCTCTTTTCTTCATAATTGTAAGCCAGCTTAAACCGGCCTGAAATCCTTCGAGAATCAGGAACTCAAAAAGTTTTTTATCATTGTGCAGCGGAACCCCCCATTCCTTATCATGATATTTTATAAGAATTTTTTCTTTGGTAGGCCAAGAACATCTTTTTTTATTTTGAAATGCCATATAAGTTGGATTGACGATTAAAGATATTCTTCGGGTATTGGTTTTCTGCCCGAATAACCTGCTTCAATATCATGATAAAATCTTATATCATCTTCATCACTTTTCCAGCAAAGCATTACTTCTCTGTTATCAATGAAAGCAGGGAAATCAACTAATCCAAATGTAAAATTCCAGTCCTTATAAAAACAACCAACCTCTTCAAGCTCAGATATAAAGCTATTTATGTCTTCCACCATTTTTTTAATCTGAGGACTATTTTTTACAAACTCTTCATCCATTTCCTCGGCTATTAATCTCATTTCTCTTGTGGTATCAAGAATATCTTTTACAATTTTTTTTACAAGAGGAAGAGTACTGCGTGCCTCGGTTGGAGTGAAATACTTGGTTGCTGTTGTCATAATGCTTATTGAATAATTTTTATGAACTACTTTTCAAATTTATAATTTTAATTGTTTAAAAAAAGTCACTTTCAAAAGTTGTTTATTTAAAGAGCTGATCTTAAAAAATGCAGAAAAAAATACATCTAAATATTTTTAACTGTCAGCATTGACTTTATCAAAGTTTTTTTGAAGTTTCAACGTGAGATATTTAGAATTTAAGATAAACGTAAATTTTAGAGGATATTTTATAGAAAAATTTTTACTCTACACTTATAACCAACATACTTCAATAACAGATAACCGAGAAAGAATCTGATATAAATTTAAATCTTGTTTCAAAGTTTATTTTTGCGGGCAATAATTAAGAAAAAACAATAATCTAAAGGAGAGAGAAATGAATAAATTGGCTACTTTCTTTATCTTCCTGCTATTAATGCCCTCACTTGCTTTTGCAGGTACAGCAGGAAAAATTAAAGGTACGGTTACAGATTTAAGCAGCGGAGAACCTCTCGTCGGTGCCAACATTTTAGTAGTTGGTACTTCATTCGGCGCTGCAACAGACGTTTCCGGGGAATATCGCATTTCAAATCTTGATGCTGGGGTGTATGAGGTGAAAGCTTCATATATAGGGTACCAGACTATTACAGTTTCAAATATCCGTGTTAATGCTGACTTAACTACTGAGTTAAACTTTGAACTTCCTGCTGAGGGAATTGAAGTTGGCGTGGTTGAAGTGATAGCTTTAAAACCTCTGGTACAAAAAGATCTTACAAATGCTCAAAGAATTACTACAAGTGATGATATTGAAGCTCTTCCGATAAGAGGAGTAAATAATATTCTTGCATTAACTCCTGGGGTAACTCTTCAAGATAATACAATATTTATCCGCGGAGGTCGTCAGGATGAAATTGGTTTTTATTTGGAAGGTCAGAATATTACTGACCCAATGGTTGGGGGCCGCCAAATAACTTTAGTACAGGACGCACTGGAAGAAATCCAGGTTCAATCAGGTGGTTACAATGCTGAATTCGGAGGAGCTAATTCAGGAATCATACGTCAGCAAATAAAATCAGGTACTAATAGTTATAAGGCAAGCATTGAATTTATCACTGATAATACTTTTAGAGGTACTGATTTTAAATATGGAGCTGATGAATTTTTAGGGACCAGATGGTATGGCTATAATGAAGGTACTGCTACTCTTAGCGGCCCTATCGTTGATCCAAGGTTTAAAATTTTTGGTTTGTTTAATTATAATTTTGTAAGGGATCAAAATCCACAGCCATACCCCGGAATAAATCTCGGTAAAATTGGAGATCCTGCTACGGGTGATACTGTTGATTTCACATACCCTGCTGGACCTGTATTAAAAAATTCACTTGAAAATTATACCGGAACCGCCAGTTTAACTTTAGATTTTAATCCACTAATTTTTAGATTAATAGGTACTTATACAAACAGCAATTATTTTAATCCTTTTAGTGCAAGGAACAGCGGTCCCATTGCTAATATTCTTAATGCAGAAAGAACTGAACAAATTGAAGCGAATGATGGGGCATTTACCCTTAAGGGCACACATATTATAACTCCAAATGTTTATTATGAAATTAATGGAGGATATTCATTTAGCACATTAGATCGTTTTGATCCAATCTTAAAAGATAATGTTTTTGCGTACGGAGATAGCGCTGCAAATGCAAATGCAGGAGTAGCATGGACACCTCATGGGAACAATATTCCATATTCTTTTGCAAGCTTACATAATATTTTTACTTTTGGATTTTATGACCCTGGTGCTGTTGTTGCTGCATATCAAAAATATAAAAGAGAAAATATAAATCTATCCGCTGCCTTGTCAGCAGTTCTCGGAAAAGTACATTCAATAAAGGTTGGGGGAGAGTTCCAATTATATACTGTACGTAATTACAGTTTTGGAAATGAAGCAGCCTTTGCTTTGGCAGGAAGATTAAGAGGACTTACTGATCCGGCTGCAAGAGAACAAGCTATAATAAATAGTGGTGTTAATAATTTTGGTTATGATGTCCTTGGTAACGAATATGATGGTGATAATCCAATAATAAGACCACACAAACCCATATTTGCTGCGGCTTATATACAAGATAAAATAGAATATAACGACCTTATATTAAATCTTGGTATACGTTTCGATTATATTGATGTTGACAACTATACATTTATTGACAAAACAAGACCTGAATTAAATATCAATTATAGTACAGGTGAAATATATGCTGATGAGCTGGTTGAAGTTCCAATTTTTAATGCTGTCAGCCCGCGTCTTGGATTCTCCTTCCCTGTTACTAATCAAACCGTTTTTCATGCCCAGTTTGGTAAGTTTGTGCAACAAACAAGATTAAGAGATATATACCAAGGTCTTTATGCTACGGGTGAAAATCTTCAAGGTGGATTGGAGATTACTGCACCAGTAGGGTTTGATATAAGACCAACAAGAACAACTCAATATGAAGTTGGTTTCACCCAGCAAATAGGTGAATTTGCTTCGTTTGATATAACAGGTTTCTATAAAGATATTCAAGATCAGGTTGTTTTCGATAAGATAAGTGTTGATAGAAGTTCACCATTTAAAAACTATAATGTTCTTATTAATGGTGATTTTGCTACTACAAAAGGCGTAGAAATTGCATTTAAGATGAGAAGAGTTGAAAGATTGATGGTAAATGGTTCTTTAACTTTTCAGGATGCACAGGGTACAGGCTCTTTCCCTAATTCATCTCGAGGAATTGTGGGTGCACCTCTCGATGGAGTAACTATATTTAAACCCCAATATATATCTCCATTAGAATATAATAATTCATTTAGGGGTAACATCAATCTTGATTATCGTTTTGGAATAGATGATGGACCCTCTGTATTAGAACAGTTTGGTGTTTCTGCATTGTTAACATTTACTAGTGGACATCCATTTACACTAGGTATCGGAGGTCCGGATCTTGAAGGTGATGCTCGTGACAGGCAGCCTGTTGAACCTTTGAATGCTTCAACTACTCCATGGACATTCCAGGTTGATTTAAGAATTGAAAAAGGTTTCAGTTTATTTGAGACTTTAAATGCAAATATTTATCTCTATGTAATTAATCTATTTGATACAAAGAATATAGAAAATGTATTTTTAAGAACCGGCTCTGCAACTGATGACGGATATTTAAATAATCCGACACAGGGAGGACAGTTGATCCAGCTGTACGGAGAGGAATATGAGAAGCTTTATCGTGCAGTCAATATTGATTATTATGAACAATGGCAAATTGCCGCTGGAGGTGTTCCAATCACTACTAATCCGTTTTTCTATGGCCCGCCTCGTCAGATAAGACTTGGTGTTCGGTTGGAGTATTAATTTATAAACGGATATAAAATAAATAGGAGTTTAATAAATATGAATTCTAAACATCTAAAGTTCTTATTCCTTCTCCTGGTGGGTATTGCTTTTTTTATCCCCCAAACCAATGGTGAAGGAAAAGAAAAAAGGAAAAATTTATCCAAAATACAAGGCTTACCAAACAGGACTTTTCTTAATATCAACAATATATCTACTCAAATATATAGTGATGGAAATTCTGATATTAAGCCGGACGGTAATTCAGGTGTAATATATCCTAAAGGAAGTGGAAAAGGAGCCGTTTTTGAATCCGGTTTGGTTTGGGGTGCTTTGATACCCGGAGACCCACAACCACGAGTGGGAGGATCTACTTATAGTCAAGGTTTACAAACAGGTAAAATTCTTTCTCCTGGTGTGGCAGAGAGTCCAGATCTTGATAAAAATAGAATCTATAGAGTTAGACCTGACATTTTTCCAGGTGGACCCGAAGTAGACCTAACATTAGCTGCGATTGATGAGGGAAGCAGTGCATCTGCTTTAAGAGCACAATATGAAACAGACTGGACAGAATGGCCTGTAACTGATGGTGCCCCATTCAATGACGTTGACTCTAATGGAGTATATGATCCTAATGTTGATATCCCTGGAGTCCCAGGAGCAGATCAAACAATTTGGTTTGTTGCTAATGATCTTGATGCTAATAAAACCAGTGATTTGTACGGTGCCCAACCAATAGGAATAGAAATGCAAGCAACTTTCTGGGCTTATGCTCAGGCAGGGGCACTAGGAAATATGTTCTTTAGAAAATATACACTTATTAATAAAAGTAATACACCTTTTAATGATATGTATGTAGCCATGTGGTCGGATGTTGATCTTGGTAATGCTACAGATGATTATTCGGGTTGTGATACTACCTTAAGCTTAGGTTATACTTACAATGCAACAAATTCCGACGCTACTTATGATCCACTACCTCCACCTGCAGTTGGTTTTGATTTCTTCCAGGGACCTATTGTAGCAGGTGAACCAAGTGATACTGCGATTTTTAATGGTCAATATGTAGCTGGGATGAAAAATCTCCCTATGACTGCTTTTATATATTATGCTCGTGGAGATGCCACAGTTACTGATCCACAACTTGGAGCTTTAGAAGGCTCAACTCAGTGGTATAATTTTATGCAAGGAAAAGTTGGAAAAACAGGAGAGTTTTTTGTTAATCCTATAACAAACCAACCTACTACATTCGTTTTAACTGGTGATCCTCAAACCAATGAAGGGTGGCTTGATGGATTGCAATTACCTGCAGGAGATAGACGACAAGCATTAGCTTCAGGTCCATTTCAAATGGCAGTCGGCGATACTCAAGAAGTTGTAATAGCAGAAATAATTGCAGGGGCAAGTGGAGGGGTAAGCAATCTTGATGCAGTTGGATTGCTTAAGACTTATGATCAAAAAGCTCAGGAAGCTTACGATGCGTTCTTCGTTCTTCCAGCACCGCCACCCAGACCAAATTTACAAGCAGGTACTTTTATAAATGGCTCCTGGGCAGCATTAGATAAAGAAATAGTTTTGGATTGGGGTTCAAGTCTAAATGATATTCAAGCTACTGAAAATTATGATTTTAAAGGATTTACATTTGAGGGTTATAATGTATACCAGCTTCCTTCAGCTTCCGCTGGTATTGACGAAGCCAAGAGATTAGCCACTTACGATATAACTAATGGACTAACAACAATTGTGGGTCCGGTTGTTGACCCTGTTTCGGGTTTAACACTTCAAGTACCACAACAGTATGGATCAGATATAGGAATTCAAAGGTATCTTAGAATAACCAGAGATGCTTTTACAGGCAGACCATTAGTTAATGGAATAAGATATTATTTTGCAGTTACTGCTTATGCTTATAATCCGGATTCATTAGCTGTCCCTAATAATCTGGAGAATCCAATAGCGGCTATTACAGTTATTCCTCAGGAACCAAATCCGGGGGTTCGTTATAATTCTGCAAATGGAGATACTGTGCAAAATGTTACACATACTGGTCCGAGTGATGGAAATGTAATCCCAATAGTATTGGACCCATCTAAAGTTAATGGTCATAGTTACCGGGTTAATTTTTTGGATACTGGTGAAGGTATAACCTGGTCATTAACAGATGTAACCGCTAACCAGGTGGTTTTAGCAGATCAGACTAATCAATCTGGTGATGCATCCTATATTATTACAAATGGTATAATGGTTAAAGTCCAGGGACCACCTGTGGAGGGCAAATCAGCTACTTATGCAAGTGCGGATCCTCCCAATTTAAGTCCTGTTGCAACAGCAGCCGATCCAGCATATGAAGGTGGAAGATGGTTTACTGGAGGACAACATGGCGGTGAAATATTTTTTGGCGGAATCTTTCTTGAACCAAATTTCTGGGGTTTAACTTCGATTAATCCTGGGGAACATAAACCAGTTATGTTAAAATTCCGTCCAATGGCTTCCTTTACAGATTTAAATGGAAATTCAGTATATGACATTGGTGAGCCATACGTCGTTGATGATCCAGCCCAAACACAAAAAGCATTTATGTATCAAGGTTTTTCACCAGATGCTTACCTGGGATTTTTTGATCTGCCATTTACAGCCTGGGATGTTAGTGATCCTGCAAATCCGAGACAGTTAAATGTTGTTGTAAGAGATAGAGATGAAAATCATCAGTGGGATTTACATCATTTATCTGCTCCAGCCGATCCATTACTTCCAAATAATGGCGATCAACAATTTAATTATACCTGGATATTAAACACTACATACGATCCTACAGGCGCCATGTATGGAGATGGAACAAATGGTTCTATAGACTTTTGGAGTTTTGGTGCCGGTGGAGTTTGGGATGCAATGTGGGCTATGTGGATTGATGATAGAGGTGTAGTAGAAAATGCCAGCAGTATGCTTGCAGAAGAATGCAATTTCACTCTTATTCCAAATGCAGTTAATACAGCTGCAGATGAATTTTCATTCACTGCTCCAACCGTTGATGAAAGTACCGAAAATGCTAAAGTTGATGTAAATAAAGTAAATGTATTCCCGAATCCTTACTACGGTGTTAACACCGAAGAGTTAAATAAATATAATCGTTTTGTCACTTTTACTCATCTGCCAGATAAAGCCACCATAAGGATATTTAATCTTGCGGGTATACTTATTCAGACTATTCAAAAGGATGATCAATCTCAGTTTACGAGATGGGAGCTTGCTAATGATGCAGGCTTACCCGTTGCCAGCGGATTATATATTGCACACATTGAAATGCCGGTTCTCGGTATTACAAAAATCTTAAAGGTAGCTATTATTCAGGAACAGCAGATTTTGGATAGATTTTAACAAATAAAGTTTAAACTCAAGGAGTAAAAATGAAAAGTATAAAAAGAATTTTAATGATAGTCTTTATCCTCCTGCTGGGATTTAATGAAATCTATGCTGGAGGTGGTAACCGTACAGGAACCGGCGGAGCTTCTCAATTATTGATTCCGGTGGGAGTCCGTGGTATGTCGATGGGAAATGCTAATATTGCAACTTCTTATGGAGTTGAAGCTCTTTTCTGGAATCCTGCAGGCGTTGCTAAAATGCAAAATTCTGTGGGAGCCACTTTTTCCCATATGAATTACATTGCCGATATTGGAGTGGAATATGGAGCTGTATCATCTAATTTTGAAGGATTTGGAATTGTTTCATTAAATATAAAATCTCTCTCAATTGGAGAAATACTTGTTACAACAACCCAGGATCCGGATGGAACCGGTGAAACATTTTCTCCCCAAATGCTGGTGGCAGGGTTATCGTATTCCAAACAATTAACCGATCGAATAGCTGTAGGAGTAACTGCAAACTATATTGCAGAAACGTTGGGAGATGCATCTGCAAATGGAGTTTCATTTAATATCGGTGTTATATACGATAATTTGGCTTCCATAAATGGATTGAGCTTTGGTATAGTTGTTAAAAATCTTGGGCCGCAAATGCAATATGGAGGTTCCGGACTTTTGGTTCAGGCAGATGTTAATACTGATAATAGAGGACCTCAGTATTACCAGGTTCAGTCAGCTTCTTTTGAATTACCTTCACAGTTTGAATTAGGATTCGGATATAAACCTACAATAAATGAAGAGAATTCTTTATTAATTTCCGGTGCATTTCAGAATAATAATTTTTCCGGTGATGAATATAAAATCGGAGCTGAATATGGATATAATGATATATTCTTCCTGAGAGGAGGATATTCAATGTCTCCCAAATCTCAGTCAGAAGAGTATATTTATGGATTAACAGCAGGTGCAGGGTTAAATTATGACCTTGGAGGGATCTCGGTTAAAGTTGATTACGCTTTTAGAGATGTTGATTTTTTTGATGCAAATCATGTTTTTGGAATTACATTAGGTTTTTAAGTTCGCATATTTAATTAGTTCTAAAACCCGTACAAAATAAATTGTACGGGTTTTTTTTTATTGTGCTGGCGTTCTTCCAGAAATTTCTGTGCTATTAATAATCGTAGTTCTTTTTCAAACTTTTTTAAAATAATAACATGACATCTTTAAGAATCACCCATCAGTTGATATATTCTCCACATATTTAGATATACGAAAGCTGAAAGAGAATTAAATATAATTTCTTTTTAGATGCATCAGGTGCTTCATCATATTAATGCCATTCCCAAATTCTCAAGATAGGGAGGCACACAAAATTCGTTTTCTAAAATATTTGTTACTCAAAAAATCCTTTCCTTTTCTTTTTTTCATTCCAGTATTTGATATAAGTATCCTGTTTAACAATTCCGATTGGCCCTTCATAAATCCCACCGTCCCGAAAGCCATCATATACTCTTGCTGCTATAGTATTACTACCTTTCTGAGTTATGTTATCAGGAATGTAATATCCGCGCAAATTTAAATACTCATTGCTAAACTGGATTTCAATAGTATCATTTGTAATAACACCGGTCGACCCTATTAAGATACCATTAAGATAAACTTCATCAAGATCATCAATCTTACCTAAAAGAAGAACAAGCTTTTTATTTTCTAATTTTGATGGAAGAACAAATTCTTTCCTGTACCATGCAAAGCCGTCGTATTCTCTGAATCCCTGGTTTTCCCAATAACCCGGAACAATTATTTTCACCCAATTGCTGTCATTAAATTCTTTCTCTTTCCAATTAAGATCATCACCAGGAGTGAATTTCCATTCCCCAATTAAATTAATATCTGGATTTATTTCACTTGGGTTTATATATATACCAATATCACCCGAAACTATACCGCCCCCTAATTGCGAATCATATACTCTGACTGCAATTATATTTTTATCATTTTTATTTAGAATATTTCCCGGTACAGAATATTTTCTATATGCGTTGTATGCTGTATTATAATCCGGAGGAAATGATCCCGAACGCCCAACCAAATTACCATTAATAAAAACTTCATCTACATCATCAATATAACCAAGATGCAAATAAAGGCTTCTATCATCGTAGTCGTCCGGGATTTCAAATTCAGTTCTGTACCATGCATAACCATTATATCCGTGAAATCCTTCATCTTCCCAGGTAGAAGGAACATAAATTTCATTCCAATCAGCGTCATCTAAATCCGGTTCTGCCCAAGTGGAATCATCACCTATTGAGAATTTCCATTCGCCATTAAGTGAAACATATTCTTCAATTTGATAATCAGAAGAATTATATGAAATCTCACAGCCTGTAAAGGTTATTAAAATAATTAAAACAGGAATCCTTAAAATCATTTTTTTTCCAATTTATTAATCAAGAAACTAACTTATTATAAAATAATAATGCTAATTGTTTTCTTTTTCTAAAGATAAACTATAGCCGTTCTCGAATAAAGCATTATATATCTCACTGCAAATTCTTCTTACTTTTGCATCCTCATCATATGTTGCAGCTTTTTTTATCGCAGTTAAGCCTTCACTTGAACCTATCTGGTAAAGCGAAAGAGCTATGAGTATTCTCGTATTTGCATCATCCTCTTTTGCTAATTGTTCAGAAAGCGCGTTGATTGCTTCAACAATCTTGTATTTCCCGACAAAATAAATACTGCTTCTTCTCAAACCATCATTTTCCGATTTCATACCTACTAAAAGATTTTTAGTTGCTATGCTTATTTTAACATTTTCATCATTCCCGGCAAAAGCGAAACCTGAGAGAACAAAAATGATTATTAACACCCCAACCATTTGATAAACTAAATTTTTTAATACACTTGCCATTTGAACCTCCTTGTTTATAATGTTTAACTTACGGTTCAAAAGTACAGAGATGAGTTGTCAGCAGTGTCATCAACAGGTAATCGATTTGTAAAAAATTGTCATGATAGTTGCAGATTGTAAAGCAATATTTGTGTTGCTAATTCTTTGGAATTTATTTGTAAAAATGAGATAGATAAATCTCAGCCATCTAATCAGGTTCTTTAGCGGGAATTTAATCTATTAATTTATACCCTATTCCATGTATGGTAATAATTATCTTGGGATGATTGGGATCATTTTCAATTTTCTGCCGGAGCTTTAAAATGAAATTATCTACAGTACGTGTTGTGGGTGTTTCATCATAACCCCAGATTTCATTTAGTAAGTTATCACGGCTTACTGTTTTATTCCTGTTTTTCCAGAAGTAATTAAGAATATCAAACTCCTTTGATGACATCTGAACATCATCATTTTCTTCTTTTGCTGAATAAGATGAAAAGTCAACTTCAAGCTTTCCAATTTTAATTAAACCTTCGTTAAAAGTAAAATTCTCACCTCTTCTTAAGATAGCTTTTATTCTTGCAAGAAGTTCCCTGAGCGAAAAAGGTTTTGTAACATAATCATCCGCACCGAGTTCAAGCCCAAGCACTTTGTCAATCTCTTCACCTTTTGCAGTAAGAAGAATAACCGGAGTTGTTATTCCTTTTTTTCTTATTGTCTTGCATACATCAAAGCCGGATATTTTCGGCATCATTACATCCATAACGACAAGGTTATAGTCGTTAGTAAGAATCTTATTAAGTCCTGCTTCACCATCTTCTGCTGTATCAACATCATAACCTTCAAACTCAAGATTATCTTTAAGTCCCTTCCGCATATTAAGTTCATCTTCTACGATAAGAATCCTGGACATTTACTTTCTCTCAGATTAATTTGAATTGTTGGTATTAAATTTCAATATAAAACTACTGCCTTTCCCCGGTTCACTGTTTAAAGAAATTTCTCCTTTATGTGCATCCATAATGTGCTTAATGATTGTTAAACCTAATCCCGTTCCTTTAACATTGTGAACCAAATCTGTCGAAACCCGGAAGAACTTTTCGTAAATTTTCTTCTGGTCTTCTTTGGAAATACCAATTCCTTTATCATCAACCTGGATGAAAACTTTTCCGTTTTTTTTCCCTGTTTTAATTGTAATTTCTTTCTTTTCATTGCTGTATTTAATTGCATTATCAATCAGATTTATCAACGCTTCGGAAACAGCTTCAGTATCTGCCTTTATGTGAGGAAGATTTCCGGTTTTGTCAAAACTAAAAACAAAATTATTATTCTGCAGATGAAACTTATAAGTATTGAATGTATTTTCAACAATTTCATTTATATCTACATTACTAAAGTTATATGTCTTTTTTCCTGCTTCCATTTTAGAGAAGTTAAGAATTTTATTCACAATTCTGCTTAACCTGTTTGTTTCGCTGCTGATAATTGAATAATATTCTTGTTTCTTTTCTTCTGTTTTGACCCTGTCAAGCTCAAGTGTTTCGGCAAACATATTTATTAACGAAAGAGGCGTTCTGAGTTCGTGAGAAACATTTGAAACGAAATCCGATTTTATTTGTGCCAGCTCAATTTCTTTTTTGATATTTCTGTAAACAAACCAGTTGCCTGCAATTAAAAGAACTGCGAGCAGCAGAACAAGAATAACATTTGTATATACTCTCTCACTCGCTATTTCCTTTATAGATGTTCCTTTGAGAGAAATTCCCAGAGATAATTCAGGCAGAAGCCAGAGTAATCTATGTTGCTCTGCTTCAGCATTATCGGTGGAATAAATTGTCCTTTTATTTTTATTGTCATAAACGGAAAGAACAAATTCTTCCTGCGATACTTCCTGGAGTTTAGGTTCAAGAATATTTCTTACAAAGGAATTTGGATCTACTGCAATCCCACAAATATTATTTCCCGTTAAGAACAGGAGAGAAGATGCAGTATTAATTATTTTATCACTAACAGGCTCTGATTTATTGTAACCACTTTTCCTAAGAGTATATAGATTTTTAACTTTTTCTTTATTAAGATTTAAAAATGTATTTACGTTTTCAGTTTTCGCATCATCAGGGAATTTGATTATGATGTTGAAAGAAGAATCGGCAATAAATAAAAATCTGATTGAAGAATTATCACTTAAGAATTTAGTAAGTGAAACAGAGAGATCCTCGCTAGTTTTAGATTCATTTTTTATCATTTCAATCCTGCTTCGCCAATTGCTTACAACATCTTCAGAGTACTGGTTAACAGAATAAAGGATTGCATCAAGCTGTTTGCTGTATATATCTCTTATAATTTTTTCATTCTCATTTGAAGTGCTTATTTGATAAACAGCAAAGAAAAGAACTGGGATTACGATAATTGAGAAAAGTATTAACCATATTTTCCTGGGCGATTTATTCATTCCCTAACTTATAAATATCTTACGTCTAACTTAATTAAAATTAGGAGAACTTAGAGAATAAATAAAATGTGTAGTTAAGCCCGGTATAGTAATAAAATTTATTATTCATTTACCAGCTGGAAAGCAGTTGTTGATATTGATATCTGTTCCGTGACTGCGTCTTTTACATTAAAAATAATTGTATAATCCCCGGCTGCATACGTCGAATCAAGTTCAAATTGCACTTCGAGAGGAATATCATTAATTCTTTCTTTTTCAGTTTTATCCTCGACTCTGCTTATTAA
>Ga0105107_10001826_pt1 | contig 13884 bp, 14 predicted proteins | sample PPLLaktember2015_6_FD_79335 | JGI IMG/M metagenome (GOLD analysis project Ga0105107, IMG submission 79335) | Freshwater sediment microbial communities from Prairie Pothole Lake near Jamestown, North Dakota, USA - PPLs Lake P8 Core (1) Depth... | ecosystem: Environmental > Aquatic > Freshwater >...
CTGAAGCCGCTCGACATCGTGATTCCGGCCGGCTCCATGCTGAATCCCGAGTACCCGGCGGCCGTGGTCGCCGGCAACGTCGAGACCTCCTCGTGCATCACCAACGCGCTCTACGGCGCGCTGGGCGTCATGGCCTCGGCCCAGGGCACGATGAACAATTTCACTTTCGGCAATGACCGCTACCAGTATTACGAGACCATTGCCGGCGGCTCCGGCGCCGGTGACGGGTTTGCGGGAACCGCCTGCGTACAGACTCACATGACGAATTCGCGGCTGACCGACCCCGAGATACTGGAATGGCGCTACCCGGTGCGCCTCGACAGCTTTGCGATCCGCCGCGGCAGCGGTGGCGCCGGCCGCTGGCGCGGCGGTGACGGTGCAATCCGCCGAGTGCGATTCCTCGAAACCATGACCGCAGCGATACTCTCCGGGCATCGCCGGGTGCCCCCGTACGGCATGGCCGGCGGTCTGCCCGGCGCAGTCGGCCGCAATACTGTACAGCGCGCTGACGGGTCGCTGATCGCGCTCGATGCCTGTGCCAGCGTCGACATGCATCCCGGCGACGTCTTCATCATCGAAACCCCGGGGGGCGGCGGGTACGGGGCGGTAGAATAGCCGGACTGCCACACATTGCATCAGGAGAACAGCCGTGCATCAGTTGACGGGAACAAAGGGCCGGACATGGCGCGCGTAGCACTGATCGGCGAGGAACGCGGTGATCTCGCACCGTTGATCGAACGCGTCAAGGCCGAGCGCGGCAGGCTGATCAATCTCTACCGGGTATTGCTGAACAGCCCGGCGATTGCCGCCGCCTGGCTCGATTTCAACAGCGCCATACGCTACCGGACGACGCTGGATCCCGCGCTGCGCGAAATGATCATCCTGCGCGTCTCCATCCTCAACGGTGCCGAATACCAGGCGCGGATCCACGGTGCCTCGCACGCCCTGCAGGCCGGACTGAGTGACCGGCAAATCATGGAACTGGGCGCATGGGTCTCGAGCAGTCTGTTCAGTGCAGCACAGCGCGCGGCGCTCGCCTGGACCGATGCCATGACCCAGCACATTGAAGTCCCCGACACGCTGCACCAGGAACTGAAGAACCATTTCGACGACCAGGCGATCGTCGAGATCACGGTGCTTGCCGGCGCCTACAACATGCATACCCGGGTGGCCCGCGCCCTGCGCATCGAGCCCGAAACACCCCGCTCGGTATGAACCTGATTCACGCCCGCCTGGTCGTCGAAGACGATCCGTTCCTGCGCCTGCTCGGCGTGGTACTGGACCCCGCCGCCGATCCGCAGCGCATCGCGGCCTACGCCGATTTTTTTGCGCATGACCTGCCTGATTTCGACGGCTGGCTGCGGCAGCTGCGCCGCCGCCTGCCGCGCCTGGTGCCGGCCACCGTCGATCTGGTCGCCAGCGGTGCCGCGCTGCGCGGCGCGCTGCCTGGCGCCGACTTTGCAGTGGTTGAATCCCTGCCCTTCGGGGCAGCCGAGCTCGCCGCGGCGGCGCGCCTGCGCGCCGTGCACAAGTACGGCGCCATCCCCGGCAACATCGACACGGCGGCCTGCGCGGTACGCGGCATCAGCGTGCTGACGCTGCGCCGCCGCGCCAACATTGCCTGTGCCGAACATACCTTTGCGCTGATGCTCGGCCTGTCGCGCCGGCTGCAGCGTGTCATCAACCGCATCAGCACCGCGTCGCTGCAGGCGGCCGGGTTTGCGCCCCGCAACTTCGACCGCCGGCACACGGCGAATTCCAACTGGGCGCGCATTCCCGGACTCAGCCTGCTGCATGGCACGACGCTGGGCATTGTCGGCATGGGCGAGATCGGCCGCGAGGTCGCGCTGCGTGGTGCCGCATTCGGCATGAACCTGCTCTACCACCAGCGCACACGGCTGCCGCCCGCCGACGAGGCATGCCATCAGGCGCATTACGCCGATCTCGACACGCTGCTCGAAGCCAGCGACTGGATCGCCGTCTGCCTCCCCGGCAACGCCACGACCCGCCATCTGTTCAACGCCGGGCGGTTTGCCCGCATCAAGCCCGGCGCGAGACTGATCAATATTTCGCGCGCCGAGATCATCGAGCGCGCTGCACTGCTCGCCGCGCTGCGCTCGGGCCGTCTCGGCGGGTTTGCACTCGACCCCTTGTACGAGGCGCCGGGCCGGGACGACGACGAACTGCTGCAATTTGACAACGTGCTGCTGACGCCACACATTGCCGCACAGCCGCGCTTCAATGCGCTCGACGATATTGCCGACCTGCTTGCCGCACTCGAGGAGAAAATGTCATGAAAAAAATACTGGTCATTGCCACGCTTGGGTTCACCGCGCTGGCCGCCGCCCATACAGCCTGCGCCGCCGACGCCTGGCCCGCCCGGCCGCTGCGCCTGATTGCACCGTTCCCCGCCGGCAGTTCCGTTGACGCCGCGGCACGGGTGATCACACCGCTCGTTGCCGACGCGCTCGGCCAGTCCATCGTCATCGACAACCGGGCCGGTGCCAGCGGCGCCATCGGCGCAGAGCTCGGCGCCCGAGCGACACCCGACGGCTATACGCTCGCCGCCGGTACCACCAGCACCCACGCGCTGGCCAAGGTATTGAACCCGCATCTGACCTACGATCCGCAGCGCGACTTCACGCCGGTCACGATGATCGGCCATTTGCCGTACATCCTTGCGGTCCATCCGGCAGTCGCCGCGAACAATCTGCAGGAGCTCATTGCGCTTGCCCGCGCCAAACCCGGCCAGATCCGCTACACGACGGTCGGCAATGCGAGCATGGCACGCCTGGGTGGCGAACTGCTGTCCAATCTGACCGGCATCCAGATCACGCCGATCGCCTACAAGAGCTCCGCACAATCCGTCGTCGACACCATCGCCGGTCGCATCGAATTGCAGTTCGGCACCATGGCGCCGGTGCTGCCCCATGTACGCTCCGGCAAACTGCGGGCGCTGGCGGTCACCAGCGCCAAGCGCGCTCCGGCGCTGCCTGCGGTGCCGACCGTGATCGAATCCGGCGTCAAGGATTTTGCGGTCACGTTGTGGCTTGCCGTATTCGTGCCGGCACAGACTCCGCGCGCCATCGTCGAGCGCCTGAACCGCGAATTCACCACAGCCATCGCGACACCCCGGGTACACGATGCCCTGCTGATCCAGGGCCTGCAGCCGGAAACCATGACGCCGGCGGCCTTCAGCAGATATCTGGATGCCGAAATCAACAGGTGGCGCGAGGTCGCGCGCAAGGCCAATCTCAAACCGGAGTGAACTCGCACAGGGTTTCGCGCTAGAATTTTCCGATCCACCACACCAAGGAGTTGATCATGGCAGAGCAGGCACCGACCAAAGTCTACACTTTCGATGAGCTCAGGCATTCCACCGTGGCGCAGCTGCGTGAAATCGCCAAGAACAGCGAACACGAGGCGCTGAAGGGATACACGCAGCTCAACAAGGACCACCTGATCACGGCGCTGTGCAAGGCGTTGAACGTCGTGCCGCACGCGCACCACGAGGCGCGCGGCATCGACAAGGCAAAACTCAAGGCCAAGATGAAGGAACTGAAAAAGGAACTGGCGGCAGCGCTGGCCGCACACGACCATGCCAAGCTGCGCACGATCCGCCGCCACCGGCACAGTCTGCTGCATCGCATCCGCCGCGCAATGGTCTGATCGCCGCGGGGCCGTCCCCTGCGGCTCACGCGTCCCGGCGTAGCGTTGCCGCGAGTCCGATGCCGCTGAGGTAAGCCCCTTCGATCCGGCCATCGGCACACCAGTCGCCGCAGGCACCGATGCGGTGCCGGGCATCCCACAGGAATCCGGCATGCAGGCCTTTGGACAGGGCATACCGCCAGCGATGGGCCACCGCTTCCTCGGGCACAGCCGTGACCCCGGCGGCTGCGCAAAACGCCGCCGCCACATGCGCTGCGACCGTGCCGGCATCGCTTTCCAGATGGCGTGCCGACCATGCCGCACTAGCCTGCAGCACCCAGCGTTCACCGGGGGCGCGCCCCGGGCGTGAAGCGTCGCGCATGACCCAGCCGAGCACGGCATCGGTAACGAAAGCCGCATCAAAGCTGACCGGTAGCGGCGTCGCATAGTGGGCGAGCACGGCCCAGCAGGGCGCGTAGGTCGCGGCGCCAATCCGGCTTGCCAATGCAGGCACCGCGGTACACAGCGGGACCGCCTGGACCGCGGGCACGGCAAGCACAACGGCATCGAAACCCGACTCCCCGCCATCATTCCACGACAGCCGCCAGCCGTTTTCACCGGGCGTCACGGCGGTAATCTCGCACTCGAATTCGACAGCCAGGCCCGCGCCCAGGGCGCGGCAGGCCGCAGGCATTGCCGGTGTCGCGACGTAGCGCGGTTCGTCGTGGTCGAGTGGCTGCGCCACGCCGCCGTCGAGGCGCACGATGTGGCCGGTATAGGGCGCCGCAATGCCGTCGGCGACCCAGGCCTGCACGGTGCGCTGAAACCCGGGATCACGGAGGGTGAAATACTGCGCACCATGATCAAAACTGCCATGCACGGTACGCCGTGTGGCCATGCGTCCGCCGGGGCCGCAGCTTTTTTCGAACACCCGGACCTGGTGCCCGGCATCAGCCAGCGCTCGTGCGCCGGCCAGCCCGGCGATGCCCGCACCGATGACAGCTATCCGGGCCATGCCTGCATCCTGCCCAGTTGATCCGGCGCGCGGGCAGCCCGACCCGGCCGCTTATTTTTTTTCATCGCGACCGACTCCGGGATCCAGGCCCATCAGCCGCAATGACCAGGCCGACAGAAAACCGATGACCAGCGGCCACCACGTGTGGAGCATCAAAGCCAGGGCGGCAGACATCGCATAAGTTGCCGCCAGCAGCAGCGCACCGGGGTGGCGGCTCCGCCACCACGTGAACACCAGGGCCAGCGCCAGCAGCAAAAACAGCGCTGCGCAGATGTAAATGACAATGCTCACTGCAACACCCTTTCTCGAGCCATTGAACGGGATAAAACGTTTTTTGACCAAACACCTTTGGTGCTGCGCACCATAATTCAGCCGCTGTCCTGCCCGCGGTGCCGGCCTATAATCACGCTCACGACCAGCCACCCGCAAACCTTGAACAGCCTCCGCCAAAAACGTGCACTGGCCACCTGCTGTGCCGCGCATACGCTGCACGACGGATTGTCCGACCTGACCTACGTGCTGTTGCCGCTGCTGGCGCAAACCTTCGGTTTATCGCTGGCACAGGTCGGCATGATACGCGCCGCGCACCGCACGGCGATGGCGACATTCCAGATTCCGGCCGGACTGATTGCCGAACGCTTTGGCGAGCGCAATCTGCTCGCGGCCGGCACCGCATTCGCCGGCGCGGCATTCGCCGCGCTGGGATATGTCTCCGGATTTTGGATGATTCTGACCGCGCTGTTCTTTGCCGGCATTGGTTCGGCGGTGCAGCATCCGTTGTGCTCGACGATCATCTCGAATGCGTTTCCGGACGCGGGAAGGCGCGCCGCGCTGGGCACCTACAATCTGTTCGGCGATGTCGGCAAGTTTGCCTTTGGCGGACTGCTGAGCCTGCTGCTGATGCTGGGGTACTCGTGGCAGGGGCCGGTGGTCGCGTACGGCATCACCGGCATGATCATCGCCGGCGCGATCTTTTTCTGGATCGTCGGCGCTGCGCAATCCGTCGCGACCGCGGAAGCGGTCGCTGCCAAACCGGCAGACGGCGCTGGGCGCCGCAGTGGCTGGGGCATCCGCAACCGGCGCGGCTTCATCGCGCTGTGCCTGATCGAAATCGTCGACAGCAGCACGCGGGTCGGCTTTCTGACGCTGATCGCGTTCCTGATGATCGCCAAGGGCCTGCCCACCGGCTGGGCTGCGCTGTCCGTGCCGCTGATCCTCGTCGGCGGCATGGCGGGAAAACTCGCCTGCGGGCTGCTCGCCGAGCGCGTCGGCATCATCCGCACCATCATCATTACCGAAGTCGCCACCGGCGCCGGAATCCTCTGCGCAGTCGCCCTGCCCGGCATTGCCGCCTTCCTGCTGCTGCCGGCAATCGGCGTCGTGCTGCAGGGCACCTCGTCGGTGCTCTACGCCACGACCGGCGATCTGGTCGAGCAGGAACGGCTGCCCCGCGCCTTCGGCCTGATCTACACGCTGGGATCGGTCTGCGGTATCGCCGCACCGCTGGGTTATGGCCTGATCGGCGACTACGCCGGTGTCACCGGCGCGATTGCGCTGATGGGGCTGGCGATTTTCATCACGCTGCCTCTGTGCGCGATGCTGCGGCCGGCACTCGGCGCGGAACCGGTGCGGATCTGAGCGAAACCAGACAAACATCCAAACCGGATCACGGAGGAATCGCCAATGGCCAAACAACGCATCAGTTATGTCCCGCTGGAGAACATGACGCCTGAAATGCGCGCCGAGATGGAGCGCTGTGCCCGCGAAGGCACGCCGCGTCCGGAAAGCACGGCGGTGCGCGCGCATGTGCCGGCCTGCTTCTGGTTTTTCGCGAACGCCTGGAACGACGTATTCCGCAACGGTGTCCTCGACCACGCGATCAAGGAGGTATGCCGGCTCTACGTGTCGCGCGCAGTGGTCTGCGAATTCTGCGGCAATCAGCGTTCGATCAAGGGTCAGCAGGCGGGTTTGCAGGAAGTCCAGGTCGACGACCTGATGAATTTCGAAAAGTCGGCGAATTACGACGAACGCCAGAAAGCTGCCCTCGCCTACGCCGAGGCTATCGTCTGGCGCACCGATACCGATGACGCGTTCTGGGCGCGCATGCACCGCCACTTCAGCGAAGCGGAACTGGTCGAACTCGGCTGTGCCATTGGCCTGACCTACGGCCAGCAAAGTTGGCTGCGGCTGCTCAATATCGATCACCACCAGGTCATGGCCGGCACCAAGGCCTCGATGGCCCCGGGTTTCGAAACGGCTGAGGCACTGGCCAGAGCCAAAGCTGCACCGGACTACTGGGCCAGACGGGACCAGGCCGCAGCCGACAAACGCTGAATTCCGGAAGCGCACTTGGCTCGGCTTCCCGCTGACCCTCAGCGGCATCGCCATCGCCGGACTGCTGTCGGCGCTGGTTGACGGCACGCTGGGCTGGGAACAACTGGCCAACGCCCTGCTGAACCGCATCGTGCAATAGGCAGGGCGGCGTGTTCATGCGCGGCGATTGCAGGCGATAATCCGCATTCGCAATCCACTCAAAAAGGAACACGCATGCTGGATCTCAAGGGCAAAGTCGCCTTCGTCACCGGCGCCGGCACCATCGGCCCGGGCTGGGGCAACGGCAAGGCGACTGCCGTGCTGCTGGCGCGCCAGGGCGCGAAAATTTTCGGCACTGACATCAATCCCGCCGCCGTCGAGGAAACGCGCGCCATCATCGCCGGCGAAAACGGCGTCTGCTTCACCACCGCCTGCGACATGACCGATTCTGCGGCCGTCAAAAAAGCCGTCGATGCCTGCATCGAACGTTTCGGCCGCATCGACATCCTGATCAACAATGTCGGCGGCTCGGCGCCCGGCGATCCGGTCAGCATGAGCGAGGAAACCTGGGACCGCCAGCTCGACCACAACCTGAAGACCGCCTTCCTCGGCTGCAAGCACGTACTGCCGGTGATGGAAAAACAGGGCAGCGGCGCCATTGTCAACATCTCTTCGGTCGCCGGTTTCAGCCACCAGGTCGATGGCCGCGTGCATGTCGCCTACAGCACCGCCAAATCGGGCCTGCTCGGCTTTACGCGTTCGACCGCCATCGCCTATGTCAAAAAGGGCATCCGCTGCAATCTGGTGATCGTCGGCACCATGCACACGCCGCTGGTCGAAGAGCGCCTGATGAAACAGCTGGGACCCGAGGCCGCGGCCAACCTCGTCGCCAAACGCCATGCCGCGGTGCCGATCGGCCGCATGGGCGACGCCTGGGATACCGCACACGCCGCGCTGTTCCTCGCCTCCGATGAGGCACGTTATATCACCGCGACGCACCTCGTCGTCGACGGCGGGCTGACCGCGTCACGGCCAGGCTGAGCGCCGGCGGCGCGCCGCGCGGAACTTGCCGCCGTTGGCATTGCCCAAACGGCGGCACACAAAGGAGACCGCCATGACCGAGCAGGAACGGAAAGCCGTGCTGACCGCGTGTTTGATGGCCGCGTTCGCGGACGGCAGCAAACACGAGCGCGAACGCAACGAGATCAGGAACATCTCAGAAGCGCTGGCCGGCGAGGCCTCGATTAACCTCAGCGCTCTCGTCCAGGACGTACTGCTCAAACGCGCGTCGCTGCCGGCGCTGGCCGCTGCATTGAGTACCACGCAATCGCGTCAGCTCGCCTATGAGATGGCGGTCTGCGTTTGCGACGCCGACGGCGCGCAGTCGCCGGCCGAGCGCGAGTTCCTCGCCGCGCTGCGCAGCGCACTGGGGGCCGATGTCGGCGCGGCGGCGCTCTTTGCCGCGGAGGCTGAAAGGATGGCCGAAGTGCCGGTGGCTCCGGTACCGCCTGTTGCAGCCGCATCGACGATGAGCGGCGAAGAAATGGACAAGGCCATCCTCGATTCCGCCATCCTCAACGGCGCGATCGAACTGCTGCCGGAATCGCTGGCGACGATGGCGATCATTCCACTGCAAATGAAGCTGGTCTACCGAATTGGCAAGTCGTACGGCTACGAACTCGACCGCGGTCACATCAAGGATTTCCTCGCCACCGCCGGCGTCGGCCTGACTTCGCAGTACCTCGAACAGGCCGGACGCAAGCTGCTCGGAGGACTGCTGCGCGGCGTCGGCGGCGGACTGCTTGGCGGCCTCGGCAAGCAGGCCGTGAGTTCGGGCATGAGCTTCGCAAGCACCTATGCGCTGGGCCACGTCGCGCGCCACTACTACGCCGGCGGCCGCACGCTGAATGCACAGATGCTGCGCGACGCTTTCAGCGACATGCTGGGAGAAGCGAAAAACCTGCAGGCGCGTTACCTGCCGCAGATGCAGGCGCAGGCACGCACGCTGGATGCGGGGCGCCTGCTGAACCTGGTGCAGCGGACCTGAATTGCCCCGCCGCAAATATCACAAGTATTTGTTTTTATTAAATATTCAGGCAACCTTGCGGGTACCGGCTGCGATCACCCCGGGTACCCGCGAGGCGCGCACCAGCACCTGGCCTTCGAACATGCGGCGCTGGGTGCGATAAAACGCGCCTTGCTCGGCGTGCCAGCCGCTGTCCGTCTGCCTGACCGTCGACGCCACCGTAAGGATGCCCGAGGGCATACCGATGCGGATCGGCGCTTCCGCGTCCGGCCCCTTGCGCAGCACCTCATTGACCACCGAACCTTCGATGCGCGACGCCACCGCCATGCACAGCGATACCGTAAGCGGCAATGCCCGGTGCGGCTGGCCGTTGGAAATCACCCGGCCGGTCAGATCGATCTCGTCTGCCTTGATGGTTTCACCCGACAGCAGTTTGGCGTCCTGCGGCGACGAAACAAAACCGATGAATGGCACGGATTTGTTTTTCGCCGCTGCTTCAGCATTCGCGGTGATACCCATCGCCACCGATCCCGCGATGCGGATCGCGGAAAGCTTCTGCATGACCGCCGCATTCGCCTCCAGCGCTTCGGGAAGTTCGGTGCCGGTCAGGCCAAGGTCCCGCGCATGCACCCAGACCGTCGCATTCGCCGCATCGACCAGTGAGGCGCGGACGTTGCCGACACCGGGCACGTCCAGCACGTCGACTGCGTTGCCCGTCGGCAGCAGCTTGCCGGTCGTCGCACCGCCGGGATCGCGGAATTCGAGTTTCACCGGCGCACCGGTACCGGCCACGCCGGGAATCGCCAGATCACCGTCGACCGCTGCCAGCCCGTCATCGAGACTGAACAGCGCATGAATGATTTTCCTGGTGTTGGTGTTGTGGATGCGCACCAGCGCTTCGCGTCCCGACACTTTCACCAGTCCCTCGTCCACCGCGAACGGCCCCATCGCCGATGACATGTTGCCGCAGTTCGCACCGTAATCGACCGTTGCCTCCTTGACCTGCACCTGCGCGAACGTGTAATCGATATCGGCGTCGGGCCGTGTCGGCGGACCGACCACGCAGACCTTGGACAGCGAAGACACGCCACCGCCCATGCCGTCGAGCTGGCGACCGTTGGGATCGGGACTGCCGATTGCCGCCAGGAATATCTGGTCCCACAAGGCGCGGTCCTGCGGCAGGTCCTTCTGCTTGAACACAACGGCATTGCTGGTGCCGCCGCGCATGAATACTGCCGGAAGTTTGATTTGTTTCATGATGATCTCCTGTTCCTGGTCACACCCTGATTATATGCAGTCCGGCAACTGCAGACAGTCGCGGTTCAGCGCCGCGACGGTAGTGCAGCCGATCAGTGCCAGCACGCGTTCGGTCTCGGTGCGCAGCAGTTCGAGCGCCCGCGCCACGCCGGCTTCGCCGCCCGCTGCGGCACCATAGAGCGTCGCCCGCCCGACAAACACGAGATCCGCACCCAGCACGAGTGCCTTGACGATGTCGGAGCCGCGGCGCACGCCGCTGTCGAAGAGCACGGGCATGCGCCCGCCCACGGCCGCGACGATTGCCGGCAGGGCATCGATCGCCGCCAGCGCGCCGTCGAGCTGCCGGCCGCCGTGATTGGACACCACGACGCCGTCGGCGCCGTGTTCCATGGCGAGTCGCGCATCCCCTTCGGCGAGGATGCCTTTCACCAGCAGTTTGCGCGGCCAGATCGTGCGCAGCCAGGCGATGTCGCTCCAGTCCAGCGCATCGCGGCGCGCACGGAACGCCGACAGATCCTTGGCGACAATGCGCCCGCCCACGTTGCTGTCGACGTTCTGGAACCGCGGCACGCCGCTGGTCAGCAGCGTGCGCAGGAAAACCTGCGTGAGCCAGCGCGGATGGAGCAGACCGTCGACGACATTGCGGGCATTGATGCGGAACGGGATCACAAAACCGTTGCGCAGGTTGTATTCACGATTGGCGCCCACCGGCACGTCCGTGGTCACCACCAGCGCCTCAAAGCCGGCGTCGAAGGCACGCCGCACCAGCCGCTCGGCGGCCTCGCGGTCCTTCGACATGTAGAGCTGGAACCATGGCCCGCCCCCGGCCTCGCGGGCCACGCGCTCCATGGCCACGAACGATGCCGTCGACAGCACAAACGGCACACCGGCCGCATGGGCGGCACGCGCCAGCGCAATATCGGCGTCAAACCAGTACAACCCCGCAGCACCGGTCGGCGCAATGCCGAACGGCGCGGCATAGGTCTTGCCAAACAGCTGGTGTCGCAGCGTGCGGCCGGAAACGTCGACCAGCGTCCGCGGCCGGAAGTGAATGCGCTCGAAGGCGGCACGGTTCGCCGTCATCGTCACGTCATCCTCGGCGCCACGCTCCAGATAATCCCAGGCCACCCGCGGCAGGCGACGCTGCGCGAGCTGCCGGAGGTCTTCGATGTTGTAGGCTTCGGCGTAACTCATGGCCTCAGTTCAAGATATGGATAAGTATGACTTGCCGGCAACGCCACGCACGCGCAACCGCTTTTTGTATTTCATGATCTTCTGCAGAGTGCGGTATTCTAATAGCATTCAAAACATCCGGCCCCTGCCGCTGCAATGCCGATGCGGATCCGGCACTTTCCCTGTACAGGAATCCATACTATGAAAAGACGCGCCTCCACCACTCTCGCCAAACACCGTCCGGCCAGCGCCCGCAAGCGTCCGCTGCGTGCCGCGCGGAGCATCAACGCCGCCGAATGGCAGGCCCGCGTCGAACTGGCTGCCGCCTATCGGCTGACGGCGATGATGGGCTGGACCGACATGCTGGGTACCCATATCTCCTGCCGGGTGCCGGGCACTCACGACCAGTTCCTGATCAATCCGTATGGATTGCTGTTCGAGGAAATGACCGCCTCGGATCTGATCAAGTGCGACGTCGACGGGAGCAAGCTGTCGGAGTCGCCGTACGAAGTGAACTCCGCCGGATTCACGATCCACAGTGCAATCCACATGAACTGTCCCGGTGCCGACGCCGTGATGCACTGCCATACCCAGTATGGCGTTGCAGTCGCCTCACAGAAGGACGGCTTGCTGCCGCTGACGCAAATGGCACTGACCGCGCTCTCGCAAGTGCGTTACCACGACTTTGAAGGGGTCGCCGAGGACCTGAACGAGCGTGAACGCCTGGTCAGAGATCTCGGCGACGGCGGCATGCTGATTTTGCGCAATCACGGCACGCTGACCGCAGGCCGCAGCATCGGCGAAATGTTCGCCCGGATGTACCGCCTGGAACGCGCCTGCAAGTTTCAGATCACCGCGATGACCGGCGGCGCCGAGCTCAACCGTCTGCCGGACGAGGTGGTGAAGCACACCGTGGCGCAGGGCCGGTTCATCTATGGTGAAGGCGGACGCGGCGCCGGCGGCAAGCTGATGTGGGCCGCGTTGATGCGCAAGCTCGACCGCGAGTCTCCCGGCTACGCCGCCTGAACCGCGCGGCAGGCCGATTGCCGCACCCCGGGAAAAGCCGCGCCGTGTGGCGCGCATCATGTTGAAACCGATTACTGTCGTCACACTGCTGACGCTGGCCATGCAGGGCGGCCACATGGGCAGCCGCGTCGTCGCCTCGCTGCTGGCACTGCACCTCGGCGCAGGCCCGCTGCTGATCGGCATCCTGATCGCCTCCTACTCGGTGTTCCAGCTCGGTTTCGCGCTGGTCGTCGGGCGCATTTCCGACCGCTACGGTTCGCGCTGGCCCATGCTGGGCGGCGCCATTACCTTCGGTGCCGGCCTGGTCATCCCGGCGGCCTGGCCCGTGCTGCCGGCACTGTTTGTCTCGGCCCCGCTGATCGGCATCGGCTTCGTATTCTTCAATGTCGCCGCACAGAGTCTCGCCGGCACACTGGGTTCGGCCGCCGAGCGCACGCGCAACTTCTCGACGCTGAGCCTCGGCTACTCCAGCGGCCACATGGTCGGGCCGGTCATCGCCGGCCTGATGATCGATCGCTTCGGCTTCGGCCCCGCCTATATCGCCTTCGCGGTGCTGGCGCTGCTGCCCATTACCGCCCTGGCGTTGTCCCGCAATCTGGGTGTCAGCGGGCTGCGCAGCGAACCGCCCGCCACCAGTGCATTGGATCTGTTGCGGGTTCCGCCGCTGCGCCGGATGATCGTCGTCAGCGGACTGGTCACCACCGGCTGGGACCTGTACACGTTCTACGTGCCGATTTACGGCCACTCGATCGGCCTGTCGGCATCGACGATCGGCACGATACTCGGTGCGTTCGCCGCCGCCAGTTTCATCGTGCGCATTTCACTGCCCTCTCTGACCCGGCGTTTCAGCGTCGAAACCGTGCTCGCCGCGGCCATGGGCATCGCCGCGCTGCTGTTCCTGCCGTTTGCCTACATCGAATTCGTGCCGGCGCTGATCGCCCTGTCCTTCGGCATCGGCCTGACACTCGGCGTCAGCCAGCCGCTGACGCTGAACCTGACCTACAACCGGTCGCCCGCCGGCCGCTCGGGGGAAGTCACCGGGTTGCGCCTGACCATCAACAACGTCACCCACATCGCCGTTCCCCTGGCCGCGGGCTCGGTCGGCGCACTGCTCGGCATTGCGCCGGTGTTCTGGGCCAGTGCGGGCATCCTCGCGGTCAGTGCCTGGCTGACGCACGGGGATCGCAGCGCATAAAAAAACGCCGCACTCGGGGGTTTGTGCTCGCGCAGCGTATCGGAAACCACGCGGTCTGCGTTCTTCCGCACGGACGTCGGTTTCTGATCGCCCAAAAAAAAACACGCAGCACAGGCCGCGTGTAAATTTCATTACTCCTCGTCGCCAGTCGTGCCGGCGTCTTGTTCTCCCCCTTAAGCTCCATCCTCCTGGAAGGCGATGTCGCGTTTCTTGCGCACTGCCGGCAGCACC
>Ga0105107_10001827_pt1 | contig 13878 bp, 9 predicted proteins | sample PPLLaktember2015_6_FD_79335 | JGI IMG/M metagenome (GOLD analysis project Ga0105107, IMG submission 79335) | Freshwater sediment microbial communities from Prairie Pothole Lake near Jamestown, North Dakota, USA - PPLs Lake P8 Core (1) Depth... | ecosystem: Environmental > Aquatic > Freshwater >...
AATCTCGCAGAAGCAACCTGCTTGATAGCAGACCGCATACTATCACCATTAGGTAATTTTTCAAACCTGATACTATCTTCACCGCCTTCACCTGTATTTGATTTACCGCCAATCCTGTTCATTGCTACTGCTAATGATGTATGTGCTTCCCATGATATTGAGCCGAAACTCATAGCTCCTGTTGCAAATCTTTTAACAATCTCACCGGCTGGTTCAACTTCATCAAGCGATAACTTTTTTTCAGATGGAATTGTTCTTAAAAGACTTCTTAAAGTTACCCTATGCTGGCTTTGATTATTTATCAGGTCAGTATATTCTTTGAATGTTTTGTAACTGCTATTTTTTGTACTCTGCTGCAATTTAGAAATAGTCAAAGGATTCCAGAGATGCTTTTCTCCATCTCTCCTGTAATGGTATAAACCACCTGAAGCAAGTATATTTTTCTCAGTAATATTTTCAAAAGCAAGTTTGTGTCTTCTTATCGTTTCCTCTTCAATCATTTCAAGACTCATTCCTTCAATCTTTGAAGAAGTTCCTGTAAAATATTTCTCAATAACTTCAGTATCTATTCCAACGGCTTCAAAAATCTGGGCACCGCAGTAAGATTGCAAAGTGCTAATGCCCATTTTACTGAAGATCTTAAACAATCCTTTTGCAACTGCTTTAGTATAATGCTTCTTAGCTTCTTTATAATCTTTATTTTCAGGCAAGAATTTCTTCTCGCATAAATCAAACAAAGTTTCAAAAGCCAGGTAGGGATTAATAGCATTAACTCCATATCCAATAAGCAGTGCATAATGGAATGTTTCTCTCGGTTCGCCGCTTTCCAGTATAATACCGGTTTTTGTTCTTAATCCTGATTTAATAAGTGCATGATGAACTCCACTAACTACCATTAAGCTTGGTATAGCCGCATTATTTTCATCAACACCTCTGTCTGAAAGAATAATTAACCCGGCACCATTTTTTACTTCTTCAACTGAATCATCGCAAAGCTTATCAAGTTTTTCCCTGAAATCGTGTCTTTCATGTGGATTAAACAAAAGAGACAATGTAACAGATTTAAAATGCCCTTTGGTAATGCTTCTGATTTTCTCAAGCTTTGAGTTTGAAATCAGCGGATGACTGAGCTCAATTCTTTTTGCATGTTGAGGAGTTTCTTCAAGAAGATTTTGTTCAGGGCCAATGTATGAAGTTAATTCCATAACAAGTTCTTCTCTGATTGCATCAACCGGAGGATTTGTTACCTGTGCAAAAACCTGCTTGAAATACCTAAAAAGCAATTGCGGTTTTTCAGATAAGCAAGCAAGCGCAGCATCGGTTCCCATTGAACCGATCGCTTCTTCTCCTCCAATTGCCATTGGTCTTATTACTGTTAAAAGATCTTCTTTTGTATATCCGAAGATTTTTTGCCTTTTAGTAATTGTAGATGGATCAGCATTATGGATGAATTCAGGGTCAGGAAGTGAATCTAACTTAAGCATATTTTCTTCAACCCATTTTCTATATGGATTTCTGCTTACTATATCTCTTTTAACTTCTTCATCATCAACAATTTTGTGGTTGGCAAGATCAATGATAAACATTTTACCTGACTGCAATCTTCCCTTGTAAAGGATAGTTGATTGATCAACTGAAACTGTTCCTGCTTCAGATGTCAGAACAACCAGATCATCATTTGTGACAGCATAACGCGCAGGGCGTAAACCATTTCTGTCGAGTGTAGCTCCGATTATTGTTCCATCAGTGAAAGTAACTGCTGCAGGACCATCCCAGGGTTCCATCATAGTTGCATGATATTCATAGAATGCTTTTCTGTCTGCATCCATTAAATCATGTTTGGACCAAGCTTCAGGAATCATCATCATCATTGCATGAGGGATTGACCTTCCGGACATAACAAGAAGTTCCAGGACAGAATCAAAAGTAGCAGAATCACTTTGCCCTTCCATAATTATTGGAAGCATTCGTTTTAAATCTTTTCCGTAATAAGGTGATTTCATAACTGCCTGTCTTGCAGCCATCCAGTTCTTGTTACCTCTCAGAGTATTTATCTCGCCATTATGTGCAATCATCCTGAAGGGATGAGCAAGATCCCAAGTAGGAAAAGTATTAGTTGAAAATCGCATATGAACCATTGCCATACCGGATTTCAAGTCAGGATCTAAAAGATCTTTATAATATCTTGTTACCTGGTCTGCAAGCAGCATTCCTTTATAAATAAGAACTTTGCTAGAGAATGATGGTACATAATATTTACTCCGGTCGCATTTTAATTCTGCCCTTATTCTTTGATCGATTATTCTTCTAATTAAATAGAGTTTTCTCTCAAACTCATCTTGAGTTTTAATTCTTTTATTTGCCCCGATAAAACAATGACGAATAAATGGTTGGGTCAGTTTTGCACTTTCCCCGGGAACAGATGGATCAATAGGTACATCTCTCCAACCGAGAAAAACTTGATTCTCATCAATTATGATTTTTTCAACAATTGTCTCAATTGATTTTCGGAGAATTGCGTTCTGTGGCAGGAACATTACTCCAACACCATATCTGCCATTCCTGGGAAGATAAATACCTAATGGATCAGTTTCTTTTCTTAAAAATTCATCCGGCATTTGGATTAAAATACCTGCACCATCGCCAGTTAAAGGATCCGCACCAACTGCACCTCTATGCCTCAGGTTGCACATGATTTTAAGGCCAATATCAATAATTCTTCTCGATTTTCTGTTTTTAATATCAGCAACAAAACCCATCCCGCATGAATCTTTTTCAAAAGAAGGATCATACATTCCCTGAGCCTTTGGAGGGAATTGAATATTGTTATGTCTGTATGTAGTTGCCATATTGTTTTTACCGGACATAAAAATCTCTCCCGAGATAGAAAAAAAGTATTTAATCTTAACTAAATTGATAAAACCGGATTGTGTCCGATCAATCAGCTTGATGGATGTTTTTCCTTACTTACTAAGGGATAACTCAGTATAAAGAGGAAATGTTTTCAGTAAAATATATTATTTAATGAAAAAAACAAGGGTTTAATAAATTTCTTTCAGAATTAGTTGCTAAGTTACTATAAATTCAAACAGCATTGATTTCCAGTTGTTAATTTGAGATTGTAACATTTCAGGATTTGGTGAACCTTTGGATTTTTTTCTTTTTAAAGATTCATCAATCATTAAATATTCTATCGCTTCTTCATGGAAGACAGGATTAATTTTCTTCAATTCATCAAGAGTTATATTTGTAAAATTTTTTCCTGCACTTTCAGCATATTTAACAACAAGCCCCACAATACCATGAGCATCTCTGAAAGGAATTCCCTGCAAAACTAACCAATCGGTAAGATCCGTTGAAAGAATGAAATCACCCCTTAATTCTTTAATAAATCTTTCTTTATTTATATCGATTGTACTGATTACTTCTTTAAGAATATCAAGACTATTTATATAAGTTTTAAAGGAATCGAAAACCGGTTCTTTATCTTCCTGCAAATCACGGTTATAACTTAAAGGTAATGCTTTAAGAACCGAAGCCAGATTTATATAATTGCCCAACACTTTCCCTGTTTTCCCGCGGATTAATTCGGGTATATCAGGATTTTTTTTCTGAGGCATTAATGAAGAACCAGTAGAGTATTTATCCCCTATCTTTATAAAATTCCATTCTGATGTCGACCAGAGAATTAGTTCCTCAGATAAACGGCTGAGATGAATCTGTCCTATGGTGCAGGCATTAAGAAAATCAAGGGCGAAGTCTCTATCCGAAACAGCATCCATAGCATTCGAAAAATATTTTTTAAAGCCAAGTTTCCATGATGTAAATTCAGGATCAATAGGTAAAGTTGAGCCTGCAATCGAACCCGCACCAAGTGTAGAAACATCAACTTGTTCTAAAACAAAATCGAATCTTTCTTTATCCCGCTCCAGCATCTCAACATAAGCAAGAAGGTGAAAAGCTAACGAAACCGGTTGGGCTCTTTGTAAATGTGTATATCCAGGCATTATAGTATCAAGATTATCTTCTGCAGTATTAATTAATACAATCTGAAAATTGTTTATGGATAATATAATTTGTTGTACAGATTTTTTAATCCACAATCTCAAATCAGTTGCAACCTGGTCATTCCTGCTTTTACCTGTATGAAGTTTTCCAGCGACGTCTCCAATCAATTCATATAATCTTGCTTCAATTGCAGAGTGCACATCTTCATATTTTTCGGTTTCAGGCTTCCACTTACCTTCATCAAATTCTGATTGGATGCTGTTCAGGCCTTTAACAATTTTATCTGCATCTTCCTGTGAAAGAATTCCAACATCAGCGAGCATTTCTGTATGAGCTTTATTAACAAGAATATCCTCCTCAAAAAGATTAATATCAAAAGGAAGTGAGGATGAAAATTCCAGTGCGGTTTGATTTAGCTTTTCTTTAAACCTGCTGCCCCATAACATACTAAGCCTCTTCTAATACTTTATTGTTTACTATATGCAAAGTTTTATAAGGAAGTCCATACAATTTTAAAAAACCTTCTGCTGATTTATGATCAAAAGTATCATCTAGCGAATAAGTAGCCAACTCTTTATCATATAAACTAAATGGTGAAGTTCTTGAAAGAACATTGATATTTCCTTTGTAAAATTCAAGTGTAATTTCTCCTATAACATTTTTTTGTGTCATATCAACAAAAGCCATTAATGATTCGAAGAGAGGAGAATACCATAAACCGTCATAAACAAGATTTGCAACTTTATCAGAAACAAGTTGCTTAAATCTGAATGTCTCTTTATCCAAAACCATTTTTTCAAGTTCATGATGAGCGCGGTGCAGAATAACAGCTGCCGGTGCTTCATAAATTTCTCTGGATTTAATTCCAACAACCCTGTTTTCAATAAGATCTATTCTACCAATTCCATGTCTTCCGCCGATAAGATTTAAAGTCCTGACCAACTCAGCAGGGGAGTATCTCATCCTGTTCAACCTGAATGGCTCACCATTTTCAAATTCAATTGAAATCACTTCGGATTCATCAGGAGCATCTTTAGGATCAATTGTAATCTGGTAAGCATCATCCGGTGGAGGAACCATAGGATCTTCAAGCACTCCGCATTCAATTGCAATTCCCCAAAGATTATCGTCAATTGAATAAGGAGATTTCTTTGTTGCATTTATAGGGATACTATTTTCAATAGCATAATCAATTTCTTCATCCCTGCTTTTAAATTCCCAGGTTCTTAAAGGTGCCAATATATTTAACTCAGGTGCAATTGATTGAATACCAACTTCAAATCTTACTTGATCATTTCCTTTGCCTGTGCAGCCATGAGCTACAGTGTCTGCACCTTCTGCCCGTGCAATTTCAACAAGAAGTTTTACAAGAAGTGGCCTTCCGATAGCTGTAGCAAGCGGATAAAAATCTTCATACAAAGCACCTGCTTTTAATGCTTTGAATGCATAATCTTTTATAAATTTTTCCTGGAGATCAACTATATGAACTTTTGATGCACCAGTTTTTATAGCTTTCTCTTCAAGTCCTTCAAGCTCGGCGGTGCGTCCGAGAATTCCTGTAACTGTTATAATGTCGGCATCATATTTTTCACTTAACCATTTTACCATAACTGATGTATCAAGCCCACCTGAATATGCTACGGCAATTTTATTTTTTTTCATTTTTATCCCTCTTTTTATGGAAGTTCTGTCATTATTTTTTTTATTAACTCAATTAAACCCGGAATACTTTTATGAGAATTAGGAATAACGAGCACTGTATCATCACCACCAATGGTTCCGATAATTTCTTCTTTGCTCAGCCTGTCAATGTAATGAGCAACTCCCTGTGCTCTTCCTGCTAATGTTCTTATAATAATCAGAGATTCATTATGATCAACACTCAGAATCTCAAAGCCAATTAATTTTGCAATTTGTTTCCCGGATTCATTTGGATTAAGAATGTAATGTGCAGTTCCGTTATTCATTGAACGGATCACTCCGAGTTCTGCAAAATCACGGCTTAAAGTTGCCTGTGTTACATGAAATCCCTCAGACTTCAAATGTTTGGCAAGTTCTTCCTGGTTTGCAATAACATGATCGTTGAGTATTTCTTTTATCCGGGTTTGTCTTCTTAACTTTAAAGACATTTTAAACTTTTCTTTCGATATTAAAAAAAAGATCTACACTGCAATTGGTAATTGGTTAACAATCCAGCTTCCTTTTGTTTCATTCTTTCCTTGCGAGTTAATAGAATTAAAATTTGAAAGATCATTTCCTATCCAGACTTTATTTACACCATTTTCAATAAGTTCAAGGCAGCTCTGAAGCTTAGGTATCATTCCGCCATAAATTTCTTTGTGTTCAATGCCATTAATAATTTCATTGTAAGTAAGATAATTTTTTCTTTCACCATTCATTGTTACTCCTTCAACATCTGAAAGAAAAAATACTGTATCAGCACTTAAACCTATTGCAAGTTCCCTGGTAAAAAGATCAGCGTTAACATTCATGAGGTTACCTGCTTTATCCCTGCAAACACTTGAGAAAACGGGAATAATATTTTCTTTCAGTAAAGAAATTATCCAATCTTTCTTCCCGGTAAACTTTGGGTTTCCAACAAAACCTAAACTTTTATCCAGATATTCTGCTACGAACATACCTTTATCAATTCCTGTTAAACCAATTGCATCAAAACCATTAGTATGGAGAAATGCGACTATCTTAGTATTAAGTAGTCCTGATTGAACAGCAGCAACAACTTCCATTGTCTTTTCATCCGTTACTCTCTGTCCATTTATAAATTCCGATTCAATATTTAATGCCGAAGACCAGCTGGTTATTTTATTACCGCCGCCATGCACAATTATAATTGAGTCATAATCTTTTTTTAATTCGCTAAGAATATTTACCCACGCCAAATCTGTACAGAAAGACTCTAAAGTTTTACCACTGAGTTTGATAATTACTGTTTTCATTTTTAAGTCCTGTAGTTTGCATTAATTTTTACATAGTCTTCGGAAAAGTCGCATGTCCACCAGGTTGATGATTCTTTTCCTTCATTAAGATCAAGAGAGATTGTAACACTATCTTTTGATAAAACCTTTCTTGCTTCATCTTCATTAAAACCATTTAGGAAGTTTGGTTTAAGTATTTGAAGATCATCAAATTTGATTGCAACTTTTTCGGGAGAGAAGTCAGCGCCGCTATTACCTGCAGCAGAAAGTATTCTACCCCAATTTGCATCATTCCCATTCATAGCAGTTTTGAAGAGGGGAGAATTAGCCATTGCTTTAGCAATTGCATCTGCATCTTTTTTAGTCTTTGCATTATTAATAGAAATAGTAATCAATTTAGTTGCCCCTTCACCATCCGAAGCAATAGATTTAGCCATTTCTTTACAAATAGTTGTTAATGCTGAAATGAATATCTCATAGTCTTTTTCACCTTCAACTATTTTTATACTTGATTTACCATTTGCTAAAAGAACAACCATATCATTTGTGCTTGTTTCTCCATCAACAGAAATTTTATTAAACGACTCATTTACTGCTTCACTTAAAGATTTTTGAAGAAGATTTTGTTCTATCACAACATCAGTAGCAAGAAATGCAAGCATTGTTGCCATGTTGGGTAAGATCATTCCGCTTCCTTTACAAATACCTCCTATGACAATTTCACCTTTTAACAATCTTACTTTTACAGCAAATGATTTTTTCGTTTTATCAGTTGTCAAAATTGCTTCAGCGGCATCATTACCTTTGCAATAACCAATTTCATCTGAGATTATATCAATGCCGGATAAAAGAGCTTGCATATTTAATTGCTGCCCAATAACTCCTGTTGAACTTATAATCACTTCATTCTGCTGTAAGCCAAGTTTTTCTGCACAATACCTTTGTGATTTTAAAGCGTTGTCCACTCCTTCTTCACCGGTGCAAGCATTTGCATTGCCTGAGTTAACAAGGATGGCTCTTACTTTTTTCTTCTGGCCTATTATATTTTTAGAAATTACCAAAGGCGCAGCAACAACTTTATTAAGTGTAAAAGTTCCGGCAGCTTCACAAGGTACATCGGAATAAATTAAGGCTAGATCTTTTTTTTGTCTCTTTAAGCCGCAGTTAATACCTGCAGCTTTAAATCCTTGTACAGATGTAATAGAACCATTATCAATAAACTGCAGCATCTTTTATCTCCTTATTTAAGATTCCGAGAGTTTCATCCCAGCCTAAGAGCTTATTCATATTCTGAACGGCCTGGCCCGAAGCTCCTTTAATAAGATTATCTATTGCTGATGTTATAATGATAACATTCTCTTTAACATTGATATTTATATCACAAAAGTTTGTGTCAATTACCCATTTTAATTCTGGAGGAGTATCTCTTAATCTGATGAAAAAAGAATTTTTATATACATCATTATAAATTTCTTTTACTTCATCAGTCACCATTTTTTCTTTAAGATGAATTGAAATTGTACTATAAATTCCAGTTGCAATAGGCAATAGATGAGGAGTAAAAGAAAAAGAAGAATTAAACCCATGTTTTTTCAACATCTGAAGAATTTCAGGTTCATGTTTATGTTCATTTATGCCATAGGCTTTTACATTTCCATCCATCTCCGAAAACATTAATTCTGTCTTTGGTTTTTTACCAGCACCACTTGTTCCTGAATAGGCGATACAACTTGCACTCAAAATTTTTTCAGAAGAATTCTCAACCAATGGAAGAAGAGAAAGGAGAATTGCGGTAGGGTAACATCCGGGATTAGCTACAAGCTTGTATTCCTCATAATTTATTCCCGGGAAATCTGCAAGTCCATAAATCTTAGAATTTAATAAGTATGATGAAGTGTGATTGTAATTGTACCATTGTTCGTAAAGTTCTGCAATATCTAATCTGTAATCTCCTCCAAGATCTATAACATATTTTCCATTTGATATTAATGCAGGTATAAAATTAAGCGACTCACCATGAGGCAATGCTATGAAGTAAAGATCATGGTCGTAAGAAAGATCATTTATGGAATTAATTTTTAAGTTGTTTATCAAACCAGTAAGGTCGGGGAAATAATCATATAGATTTTCTCTTGCGGCTTTGCCGGAATAAACCTGGTAATCCTTTACAAACGGATGTGCATTACAAAATTGAATTAATTTTTTACCTGTATACCCTGTTCCGCCGATTATACCTACAGAAATCATTTGACTCCTTATTGTTTTAAAATTGATTTAAGAAAGATGATATGAGATTATTTTTCCGCCTTAGGCGGGTAGGCGGATAATTTTGAGTGAGGGTAAAGAAACAGTTTTTGTATATGAAATTATTAAATACATGTTATTTATTTATAAAAGATTTATCTCAAATGTAAGCTTTAACATTATTCCCATCAACAGATAAGTGAATATATTCTCAAAATATTTTATAAATAGTGAATATTATTACATATCATCACATATTTATGCAATATTTTGCTTTAATTGCTCTGATCTGCTTGGCTGATGGTACTTAAACAGTTTATAATTAAAACTATCGCTCAAAGCCTGGAAACTTGCTTCAATGATATTTTCAGAAACCCCAACTGTTGTCCAGGTATCTGTTCCATCACTCGATTCAATCATTACCCGAACTTTAGCACAAGTTCCATCTGATCCATCAAGTACACGGACTTTATAATCTATTAATTTTATTAAAGAGATCTCAGGATAAAATCTCATGAGTGCTTTTCGTAATGCATTATCCAAAGCATTAACAGGACCATCTCCATCAGAGGCAGTATGTTCGATTTCGCCATCAACTTTTAATTTTAAGACAACTTCAGAATACGATCTTCCGTCATTATCATAAACTACATTAACTTTCGAATCCAGCACAACAAAGAATGGAACAAATTCACCAAGCTCTGAACGAAGCAATAATTCAAAAGAAGCTTCAGCACCATCATACTGGAATCCCATGTGCTCAAGAGATTTAACATAATCAACTAATTTTTTGCTTATCTCTTTATTGCTTGAGAGATCAATTCCTAATTCCTTTGCTTTGTATTTTATATTGCTTTGTCCTGAAAGATCGGAAACCAATACTCTTTGTTTGTTCCCAACTAATTCCGGAGGGATATGCTCATACATTTTACTGTTTTTAAGAACAGCACTTACATGAATTCCACCTTTATGTGCAAAGGCAGATCTTCCTACAAAAGCGGCTCTTGTATTTGGGACAAGATTCATCAGTTCAAAAACAAAATTGGATAGGGACGTAAGATGGTCGAGATTTATATCCTGAATAAAAGCTCTGTTTAATTTAAGCATAATGTTAGGTATGATGCTGCAGAGATTTGCATTCCCGCACCTTTCTCCGACACCATTAACAGTTCCTTGTATATGAACAGTTCCTGCATTTACTGCAGCCAGCGTATTTGCAACGGCTAAATCGCCATCATTATGAGTATGAATACCAAGTTTTGTTTTAAATACTTTTTTCAGATCAGTTATTATCCTGAATACTTCATCAGGTAAGGAACCGCCATTTGTATCGCATAGAACAACGACATCTGCACCGCCTCTTTCTGCTGCTTTTAACATCCTTACAGTAAATTCAGGATCATCCTTATATCCATCAAAGAAATGTTCTGCATCATAAATAATTTTTTTTTCGTGAGATTTAAGAAAACTTACTGATTTAAAGATCAGTTCTTCATTTTCGTTGTCGTTTAATCCTAAACCTAATTCAGAATGCAATCTCCAGGTTTTTCCAAATATGCAAATTGCCGGAGTTTCTGCTTTCAGTAATGCTTGCAGGTTTAAATCATTTTCAATGTTGTTAAGGGAACGTGCAGTTGAACCAAAGGCACAAAGTTGGGCATTTCTTAAGTTCAAAGATTTTGCTTTGTGAAAAAATTCTTCATCTCGCGGATTACTTCCAGGCCATCCCCCTTCAATAAAATCAATTCCAAATTCATCAAGTTTAGATGCAATGAGAAGTTTATCCTGCACAGATAGATTTATCGCCTCTCCCTGTGTTCCATCTCTTAAAGTTGTATCGAATAGTTCAATTTTAGTGTTCATAATATTTATTAATTATTTAGTTTTAAACGAGTCATTCCGAATTTATTTAGGAATCCCATATTTTGAAAGATGCTGAAACAAGTTCAGCATGACATTATGTGAGTTGTTAATTCTCAAAATTTTTTACACCATTTTCCATTTAACATTTTACAATCATCCATTATAAGATCATTCCTGATTGTCTTGCATATTCAAAAAGATTACCAGCTTTCAGAATCGGGAGAATATCTCCTAAAGGATTCAAAGGATACTCTTTTTTTGTTGTATGATTGATGAGTTTATTTTCATCTAGCAAAATTTCAACTTCATCATTTGTAGAAATAATTTTGTTAAGCTTTTCTTTTACTTCATATGGAATAATGAAACCACCGTCAACACAATTCCTGTAAAAAATACGGGCATAAGATTCGGCAATTACTACTTTAACTCCAGCTTTCATTAAAGCAAATGGTGCATGTTCCCTTGAAGAACCGCAGCCAAAGTTTGAACCACCGATTACGATAGAATATTCAGAAAATAATTCTTCACCGTTTACAAATGGAATATTATTATTTGGTAATCCTGATTCTTTTAAAGGAACTCCGGAAAAGGCATATTTACCATACAACTGTGACTCCTTAGGATCGGTTAAACTATAAACAAGATGTTCTGCAGGGATAATCTGATCAGTATCAATATTCTCACCCAAAACAAACGCTTTTCCTTTTATTGATTTTTCCATATCTCTATATTTTATTTTACATGAAATCTCTTGGATCGGTTATCTCACCTGTTAAAGCTGAAGCAGCAACAGTCAATGGTGAAGCAAGATAAACCTCGGCTTTTTTACTTCCCATTCTTCCCGGATAATTCCTGTTTGTTGTAGATATTATAACTTCATTATCCTGTGCTCTGCCAATTGTATCCATTGGTCCGCCAAGGCAAGCGGCACAAGAAGATTGTGCAATTACACATCCTGCTTTTTCAAAAACATTTTTTAATGTTACACCGGATATTGTTTCAACTTCAAGCTGCTGAGCAACATAGGTACTTGCAGGAACAATGAAAGTAGGAACTCTAACTTCATTGCCAAATATAAATTTTGCCGCTGACACAAAATCGCTCAACTTTCCTCCAGTGCATGAGCCGATATAACATTTTGTAAGCTTTCTTCCTTTTACATTTTTAACTGTATCTATATTATCAGGGCTATGTGGTTTTGCCACAAGCGGGATAAATTCATTTACGTTGTATTTATATTTTGCCTTGTATCCTGCATCAATGTCACTTTTAAAAATCTCATACTCTTTATCAGATCTTTCTTTAATATAGTTTTCAACAATCTCATCGGCTTCTATAATTCCATTCATTGCACCGGCTTCAATTGCCATATTTGTTAAAGTCATTCTTTCATCAATTGATAAAGAGAATACAGCATCACCATTAAACTCAAGTGCCCTGTATGTACCGCCGTTTGTGGTAATATCACCAAGAACTCTTAATATCAAATCCTTTGCTGTTATATATTGAGGCAATTCTCCCTCAAAAGTAAAAAGGAGAGACTCAGGAACTTTTTCCCAGATTTTTCCGGTGCCAAGTATAAATGCAGCATCAGTATTCCCAACACCTGTAGAGAACATTCCAAAAGCACCCGATGTGCAGGTATGTGAATCTGTTCCGAACAAAACTGTTCCAGGAATGTCATATCCTTCTTCTGCAAGGGCAATATGGCAAACACCTTTATATCTTTCTGTTCCAACATCATAATAATTCGGGATATCATATTCTTTTGCAAATGCTCTAAGTATTTCAACATTCCTATTTGCATGAGGGTTTTTTGTAAAGATATAATGATCCGGAAAAATGACAAGCTTTTGCTTATCCCAAATTTTCGCTTTATCTCCAAATTCTTTTTTCCATATTCCGATTGTAGGCGGTCCGCAAACATCGTGAGTCATAAGCACATCAACATTAAGCCAGATATTTTCTCCCGGAACAACACTTTTTCTACGAGATGATTTAGCTAATATTTTTTCTGTTATCGTCATTCCCATAGATTACCTTATATCGCTTGTGAAATATCTGATAGGGAAGATTGATTCATCAAATTATCTTCCTTTTCTTTTAAATAATTCTGATGAATATTAATACAGCTTATATAAGCTTTAACGCTTGCTTCAATAACGTCTGTTGAGATACCTCTCCCGGTAAAATATTTTTCATCTTCTCTTATGCGTACAATAACTTCTCCCAAAGCCTGCCTGCCGGAAGTGATTGATCTTACCTGGTAGGATTCGAGATTCAGCTTTATGCCAAGTGCGCGTTCTATTGCATTGAAGCATGCATCTACAGCACCGTCACCTGTTGCAGATTCCTGGTAAAGAGTGCTTCCTTTTTTAATTTTTACAGTTGAAGTAGGCAGCAAATTTGTTCCCATGCTTACATGCATATATTCCAATACATAATGATTACTGCTGATATTTACAAAGCTGTCTCCCATTATAATCCGGAGATCGTCATCAAAAATTTCTTTTTTCTTATCAGCAAGAGCTGTGAACTTTTCATAGACTTCATTCAATTCATTTTCGTTAAGTGAATATCCAATCTCAGATAATCTTGCTTTCAAACCATGTTTACCTGAATGTTTACCCAGAACAATTTTTGTTTTAGAAAAACCAACCGTCTGAGGAGAAATTATTTCATAGGTATTCCTGTCTTTAAGCATCCCATCCTGGTGAATTCCGGATTCATGTGCGAATGCATTATCGCCAACAATAGCTTTATTAGGCTGTACAACTATTCCTGTAAAAGAAGAAACCATCCTGCTTGTGTTATAAATTTCAGTTGT
>Ga0105107_10001828_pt1 | contig 13873 bp, 12 predicted proteins | sample PPLLaktember2015_6_FD_79335 | JGI IMG/M metagenome (GOLD analysis project Ga0105107, IMG submission 79335) | Freshwater sediment microbial communities from Prairie Pothole Lake near Jamestown, North Dakota, USA - PPLs Lake P8 Core (1) Depth... | ecosystem: Environmental > Aquatic > Freshwater >...
AAGCGCACCCGCGACCTCTCGATCGCGATCATCGGAGCCGGCCCCGGCGGGCTGTGCGCGGCGATCCGCCTCCAGCAGGCCGGCTTCGAGCGCTTCGTGATCCTCGAGAAGGCCGCAGGGCTCGGCGGCACCTGGTACCACAACCGCTATCCGGGCTGTGCCTGCGACATCCCGTCCTTCCTCTACTCGTTCTCGTTCGAGCCGAAGTGCGACTGGTCCCGCCCCTATGGCTCGCAGGCCGAGATCCTCGCGTACCTCGAGCACTGCGCGCGGAAGTACGGCCTGCTGACCCGCTGCCGCTTCGGCTGCGGCGTCGCGAGCGCGCGCTGGGACGAGCGCCGCGCCCGCTGGACGCTCCGGCTCGAATCGGGCGAGAGCGTCGAGGCCGACGTCGTCGTGAGCGCCCTCGGCATGTTCAACGAGCTCGCCTGGCCCGACATCCCGGGCCGCGCGGATTTCGCCGGCACGCAGTTCCACTCCGCGCGCTGGCGCTGGGACCACGACCTCACGGGCGAGACCGTCGGCGTGATCGGGAGCGCGGCGAGCGCGGTGCAGTTCGTCCCCGAGATCGTGAAGCAGGCCCGGCAGGTCCATCTCTTCCAGCGCACCGCGAACTGGGTGATGCCCAAGCAGGACGAGCCGTTCACCCCCGAGCAGCTCGCCTTCTTCGCGGCGCACCCCGAGGCGGTGGAAACGGCGCGTGCCGAGATCTACCGGGGCGTCGACGGCGGCATGACCTTCTCGGACCCCGTAGCGGTCGCCGAGATGGAGGCGTCCGTCCTCGCGGCGATCGAGGCCGTCCGCGACCCCGCGCTGCGCGAGAAGCTGCGCCCGCAGCACCCCTTCGGCTGCAAGCGGCCGCTGCTCTCGAACGACTACTACCCGGCCTTCAACCGCACGAACCTCGAGCTGGTCACGGAGCGCATCGAGCGCATCACGAAGGACGCGGTGGTGACCGAGGGCGGCCAGGTCCGGCGCGTCGACACGCTGATCTTCGCCACCGGCTTCGCGACCACGAAGTACCTCTCCGCGATCGAGGTCGTGGGCCGCGGCGGGCGCCGCATCGATGACGCCTGGAACGACGGCGCGACGGCGTATCTGGGCATCACCACGGCCGGCTTCCCGAACCTGTTCATGCTCTACGGGCCGAACACGAACAACGGCTCGATCCTCAGCATGATCGAGGCGCAGGTGGACTACACGGTGCGTCACGTCGAGCGCATCGCCGACGAGGGCCTCGCCTGGATCGACGTCCGGCCCGAGCCGATGGCGCGTTACAACGAGGACGTGCAGGCCGCGATCGGTCGCGTCGCAGCGTGGCAGGCGGACTGCCACGGCTACTACCGCTCGCCGAGCGGGCGCATCGTGACGCAGTGGCCGTACTCGATGACGGAGTTCCGGGAGCGAAGCTCGAAGCCCGATACCGAGGCCTACGAATCCGCTCCGCGAACCGGAGGGAGCGCCCCCTGAGCCCCCTGGCGCGGGCCGGCGCTGGTTCGCGTAGGATCCCGGGCCGACCGCCCGGCGCGCTTCGCGGCTTCGAAGGCGAGGGCGCGAGAACTCCGCGAGGCCACGAACGTGTCGACCCGAGCCGATCACGACCTCCCGCCCTACGACCCCGCCCGCCTGCTCTCGGCGCCCTTCCCCGAGCGGGTGCGGCTCGTGTGCCGCTCGTGGGCCGCGCAGGTGGCCCCGACGCCGCGCATCGTAATGGCGATGTACTGGACGAAATACCTGCTGCTCTACGTCGGCGGCTGGGCGTTCTTCGTCTCGTTCTCCGCGAGCTACCCGGGCTTCGGCTCGCCGGGCGCGTGGGCCTTCACCGCGGTCGCGTTCCACAAGGCGATCCTGTGGTCGATCTTCTACGAGCTCATGGGCTTCGGCTGCGGCATGGGGCCGATGAACGCGCGCTTCAACCCGCCGCTCGGCGGCTTCCTCCACTTCCTGCGGCCGGGCACGACGAAGCTGCCGCTCTTCCCGGGCCTCCCCGTGTTCGGCGGGACCCGGCGCGGCTGGCTCGACGTCGCGCTCTACGCCGCGAACCAGCTCTTCCTGCTGCGCGCGCTGCTGGCGCCGGAGGTGACACCCGCGCTGATGCTGCCGAGCGTGGTGCTGATCCCGCTGCTCGGCGTCGCCGACAAGACGCTCTTCCTCGCCGCGCGCGCCGAGCACTACTGGGTGGCGCTGCTGTGCCTCGCCGTGGCCCACGCGGACGGGCTCTGGCTCTCGGCCTGCAAGGTGATCTGGTGCGCGATCTGGTTCTGGGCCGCGACCTCGAAGCTCAACCATCACTTCCCGACCGTGATCATGGTGATGATGAACAACGGGCCCTTCTTCCCCGCCTGGCTGAAGAAGCGGCTGTTCGCAGCGTACCCCGACGACCTGCGGCCCTCGCGTATGGCGGCGGTCATGGCGCACTCGGGCACCTTCACCGAGTACATGATCCCCGTGGTGCTGCTGCTCGTGAGCGGGAGCCCGCTGCTCACCGCGCTCATGCTCGTCGTGATGGTCGGCTTCCACGGATTCATCGCGCTGAACAACCCGAGCGGCATGCCGATCGAGTGGAACATCCTGATGATCTACGGCGGCATCTTCCTGTTCGGCTTCCACCCGGAGGCGAGCGTGCTCGCGCTGGGCGCGATGCCGCTTCTCGCCGCCTTCCTGTTCTTCTGCCTGTTCCTCGTGCCCTGCTACGGCAACTTCGTCCCCTCGCGCGTCTCCTTCCTGCTCGCGATGCGTTACTACGCGGGCAACTGGGCCTACAACATCTGGCTGGTGAAGAAGGGCAGCGCCGCGAAGTTCGAGAAGCTCGTGAAGGCCGCGGGCACCTTCCGCGAGCAGCTCGAGAAGATGCTGCCCGACCCGACCGCAGTGAACATGGCCGTCACCCTGGCGATGGCGCATCGCTTCATGCACTTCGAGGGCCGGCCCTTGCTCGAGGCGCTGCCGCAGGCGGCCTCTGACATCGACGCCTACGAGTGGATGGAGGGCGAAGTTCTCGGCGGCATGGTGCTCGGCTGGAACTTCGGCGACGGGCACCTGAACGGCATGCAGCTGCTCGAGGCGGTGCAGGCGCAGTGCGGCTTCGAGCCCGGCGAGGTGCGCGTGGTGATGGTCGAGTCGCAGCCGCTCTTCGGGCGCACCATGCAGTGGCGGATCGTGGACGCGGCGAGCGGCGTGGTCGCGCAGGGCGAGACCGCGCTCGCGCCGATGCGCACGGTCCAGCCCTGGCCGACGGGGAAGTACGCCGAGGCCTTCCTGCGCGGGCGCCCGGCCGCGAGCTGAGGGCGCGCGCGGGTGTCCGACCGAGACGCCGACGCTGTCGTGATCGGCTCGGGCCCGAACGGGCTCGCGGCGGCGATCGCGCTGGCGCAGGCGGGCGTCTCGGTGCGGGTCGTCGAGGCCGAGGAAACGATCGGCGGCGGCACGCGCAGCGCGGAGCTGACGCTCCCCGGCTTCGTCCACGACGTCTGCTCCGCCGTGCATCCGATGGGGGTTCTGTCTCCGTTCCTCCGCACGCTGCCGCTCGCGGAGCACGGCCTCGTCTGGCGGTACCCGCGCGCCTCGGTCGCGCACCCGCTCGACGACGGACCTGCGGTGATGCTCTACCGCTCGCTCGAACGGACGGCGGAAGGCCTCGGCCGCGACGGCCGCGCCTGGGCCCGGCTGGTGGGCCCCTTCCTCGACGACCCGCACGCGCTGCTCGCCGACGCGATGGCGCCGCTGCGTCTGCCCGCTCATCCGATCCGCTTCGCGCGCTTCGGCCTGCGCGCGGCCTGGTCGGCGAACCGGCTCGCGCGCCTCTGCTTCCGCGAGGAGCGGGCGCGTGCGCTCCTGGCTGGCTGCGCGGCGCACGCGGTGCTGCCGCTGACGCAGCCGCTCACCGCGGCGATGGGCGTGCTGTTCGCGATCACGGCCCACGTGGTTGACTGGCCGGTGGCCGAGGGCGGCTCGCGGGCGATCTCGCGCGCGCTCGCGTCGTACCTGCGGAGCCTCGGCGGCCGCATCGAGACGGGCCGCCGCATCGAGCGCCTGGCCGAGCTGCCGGCGGCGCGCGTCGTGCTGTTCGACACCTCGCCCGATCAGCTCGCGCGCATCGCGGGCGACGCGCTGCCTGCCGGCTACCGGCGCCGGCTCTCGCGCTACCGCTACGGGCCCGGCGCCTTCAAGCTCGACTGGGCGCTCGACGGGCCGATCCCGTGGCGCGATCCCGCCTGCCGCGAGGCATCCACCGTGCACGTGGGCGGCACGCTCGAGGAGGTGTGCGCCTCCGAGCGCGACATGTACCGCGGCCGCCACAGCGAGCGCCCGTTCCTGATCCTCTGCCAGCAGAGCGAGGTGGACCCGACGCGCGCGCCCGCGGGCCGGCACACCGGCTACGCCTACTGCCACGTCCCGCACGGCTCGAGCGTGGACATGAGCGACGCGATCGAGCGCCAGGTCGAGCGCTTCGCGCCGGGCTTCCGCGACTGTATCCTCGCTCGGCACGCGATGAGCCCGGCGGACTTCGAGCGCTACAACGCGAACTACCGGGGCGGCGCCATCACCGGTGGCGTCGCCGACGCGCTCCAGCTCTGGAACCGGCCGGTCACGCGCCTCGATCCCTATGCGACGCCGAACCCGCGCCTGTTCATCTGCTCGGCGGCGACGCCGCCGGGCGGCGGCGTGCACGGCCAATGCGGCTACTGGGCGGCCCGCTCCGCCTTGAAGCGGCTCGGCAGGCGCTGAGTGCCGCCCGTGCGCCGAGCGCTGCTCGCGATCGCGGGCCTCGTCGTGCTCCTCGGCCTCGCCGCGGGCGCGCGCTGGCTCTGGGTCGCGGTCCACGTCGGCGCCGGCTATGCGGCCAAGGTGACGTGCTCGCTCGCGCACCTCTCGCGCTACGAGCGCGGCGCGATCGACCCCTACGTGGCGGCCGAGGTCGCTCCGCTCGGACCCGCTCTCGACGTGCGCGTGACGCCGGACGGCGCCGAGGCGTCCGCGCTCGGGGGCCTCGTGCGCGCCCGCGCCGTGCTGAGGCGCGACCTCGGCTGCACGCTCGCGCTGGCGGACGTCCCTCTCCCGGACCTCGCGCCGCTTCCGCCGCGTCCGCCACGGGATCCTGCGCGGCCGTGGCCGAGCGGCGAGGCCGCACCCGCCGCGCCCCCGGCGCCCGCCGTGGCGCTCGCGATCGAGCGCGCCTTCGAGGAGCCCGGGCCGCCGCGCCCGCTGCGCCAGACGAAGGCCGTGGTGGTGGCTCGCGACGGCCGGCTCGTCGCGGAGCGCTACGCGCCCGGGGTCGAGCCCGACGCGCCCCTGCTCTCCTGGTCGATGGCGAAGAGCGTGACGATGGCGCTGGTGGGCGCGCTCGTGCTGGACGCCCGCCTCGCGCTCGATGGGCCGGCGCCCGTACCGGAGTGGCGCCGCGCGGGCGACCCGCGCGGCGCCATCACGCTGGACCAGCTCCTGCGCCAGTCGAGCGGGCTCGCCTTCGACGAGACCTACGGCGCGGTGAACGATGTCTCGCGAATGCTCTTCACCGTGCCCGACACCGGCGCCTTCGCGGCGGCGTTTCCGCTCGCGGCTCCGCCCGAGACGGTCTGGTCCTACTCGAGCGGCACGTCGAACATCGTCGCGCGCATCGTGCGCGACGCCTTCGGCGGCGACCTCGCCGCGATGGTGCGCTTCGCGCGCGAGCGGCTCTTCCATCCGGCCGGCATGGCGAGCGCGCTCTTCGAGCCCGATGCCTCGGGCACGTTCATCGGCTCCTCGTTCGCCTTCATGACCGCGCGCGACTGGGCGCGCTTCGGCGAGCTGTTCCGCCGCGACGGCGTGTGGGATGGCCGGCGCCTCCTGCCCGAGGGCTGGGTGCGCTACGCGACGACGCCCACGCCGAGGGCGCCGCTCGGGCGCTACGGCGCACACTGGTGGCTCGACGCGGGCGAGCCCGGCGCGCCCGAGCGCCGCGCCTGGCCCATGCTGCCCGCCGAGACCTACGCCGCGCGCGGACACAGCGGGCAGTGGGTGGTCGTGGTGCCGTCGGCGCGGCTCGTGGTGGTGCGGCTCGGGCTCACGCTGCCCGACGTCGAGGACGACGGCACGCAGGAGCTCGTGGCGGAGCTGCTGGAGGCTTTCAGCGCGGCCGAATGAGGCGGCCGCCCTCAGCTCACCCCGACGCCCGCGTCGCGCAGCAGGGCCGCGAGGCTCCGCTGCATCACGCCCCGGGCGCGCGCGAGCGAGAGGCCGCGGCTCGCGCGGAGGTGCTCCCAGGCGCCCGGGCTCACCGCCGCGGCCAGCGCCTCGACCAGCTCCGCGCGTTCGGGCGCGGCGAGCGCCGCGAGCTCGCCGGCGAAGAGCGCGGCGATGTCGTCGCGCTGCCTGCGGAGCAACTCGCGCGCCACGCGCATTGCCTCGCCCTTCATCGGTCCGACCAGAGCTCCGGCGGCCATCGAGCGGCGGAACGGAGTCGTCGCCTCGAAGAAGCGCGCGCTCACCTCGGCGAGCTTCGCGACGCGCACGCCGACGGGCGCCGAGGGCGGGATCGCTTCGAGCAGCGGCGCGCAGCGCTGCATGCCCGCCTCGACCACGGCGTCGTAGAGCGCGGCGAGATCGCTGAAGTGATAGAAGATCGAGCGGCGCGAGAGGCCGGCGCGGTCCGCGACCTGGTCGGCGCTCGGCTGGAGCACGCCCTCCTGCACGAGGTCCAGGCAGGCGTCGCAGATCGCACGCCGCGAGCGCAGCGTGCGGCTCTGGCGCCCGTCGAGCGCCTGGCCGCCGGCCGCTTCGCTCACTCGACGACGAGCCCCGCGAGCTTCCCCTCCGCGCGCCACTCCTCGAGGATGCGGATGAACTCCGGCGAGCCGCCGCCGTAGAAGCCGTCCTGGGCGCTGCGCTCGCCGGGCTTGCCCTCGTTGTTGTAGTAGCCGGGCGTGCAGTTCTCGAAGAAGTCGCCGGTCTGGCGCGCCTTCTGGATGCACTGCTCGATCCAGGCCTGCTCCGCCTCCGCCGAGACCTCGATCTTCGCTGCGCCCGCTTCGAGACCCTTCGCGACGATGTAGGCGAGGTGCTTCGCCTGCTCGTTCAGCATATGCGGGAAGCTGGCCGTGAAGCCCGCCTGCGCGTTGCTCATGATGAAGCAGTTCGGGAAGCCGCGGACGTGCATGCCGTGCAGCGTCCGCGTGCCGCGCGACCAGTACTCGCTCAGGCTCTGGCCGCCGCGCCCGTGGATCTGGAGGCCGGCGCGCCGGCAGTAGTCGGTGCCCACCTCGAAGCCGCTGGCGTAGATCAGGCAGTCGAGCTCGTACTCGTGCCCGTCGACGACGACGCCCTTCTTGGTGATCCGCTCGACGCCGCGGCCGTGCGTGTCCACCAGCGTGACGTTCGGGCGGTTGAAGGTGTCGAGGTACTCGTTGTGGAAGCAGGGGCGCTTGCAGAACTGCCGGTAGTAGGGCTTCAGCGCCTCGGCGGTCTCGTCGTCCTTCACCGTCGCCTCCACGCGCGCGCGGATCTCCTCCATCTTCTCGAAGTCGGCGATCTCGACGGCGCGGGCGATGCCCTCGGGCGTGAAGTCCTGGTTGCGCCCCTGTTGGAGGCCGAGCAGCAGTTTGCCGATGATGTCGGTCCAGCCGTCCTTCACCAGGTCGACCGGCTGCGGCACGCCCGACACGAGGTTGTTGAAGTTGTCCATGCGCTGCTGGTGCCAGCCGGGCGCGAGCGACTGCGCCCACTCGGGATCGGTGGGCGGGTTGTCCTTCACGTCGATCGACGAGGGCGTGCGCTGGAACACGTACAGGTGCTCGGCCCACTCGCCGACGTGTGGCACGCACTGCACCGCCGTCGCGCCGGTGCCGATGATGCCGACGCGCTTGCCGCGCAGCCCGACGAGGCCGCCGTTCGAGTCGCCGCCCGTGTAGTGGTAGTCCCAGCGGCTCGCGTGGAAGGAGTGGCCCTCGAACTCCTCGATGCCCGGGATGCCCGGGAGCTTCGGGCGGTTGAGCGGCCCCGTCGCCAGGCACACGTAGTGCGCGCGCATGCGATCGCCGTGGTTCGTCGAGATGATCCAGCGCGACGTCGCCTCGTCCCAGCGCAGCTCCGTGACGCGGGTCTGGAAGCAGGTGTCGCGGTAGAGATCGAACTTCCGCGCGATGGCCTGGCTGTGATCGAGGATCTCCGGCCCGTAGGAGTACTTCTCCTTCGGCACGTAGCCGACCTCCTCGAGCAGCGGCAGGTAGGTGTAGGACTCGATGTCGCAGGCGATACCCGGGTAGCGGTTCCAGTACCAGGTGCCGCCGAAGTCGCAGGCCGGGTCGATCATGCGGATGCTCTCGACGCCGGCCTGGCGCAGCCGCACGCCGGCGAGCAGCCCGCCGAAGCCGCCCCCGATCACCGCGACCTCGACCTCGTCGGTGAGCGGCGCCCGCGTGTAGCCGGGCGGGGCGTAGGGGTCGTCGAGGAAGTGGGTGAACTTGCCCTTCACCTCGACATACTGGTCGTTGCCGTCGGGGCGCAGCCGCTTGTCGCGCTCGCGCCGGTACTTCTCGCGCAGCGCGTTCGAATCGAAGGGTGCGTTCTCCGGGGTCATGGCGCTCGCCTCCCGCTGGGTTCGGCCTGCGAGCCTAACCCCGGATCTATTTGCACCGCAAGTGCAAGCGCTCCGAGGGCGGCTCAGGCGCCGCAGGTGATCGCGAGCTGGAGCAGCGCCGCGGCGAGCGCCAGCACGAGGCCGACCCAGATGCGCGGGCCGAGCAGCAGCGCACCACGCGGCGCCGTCGGGAACGACGCCGTCACCGGGATGGCGGCGATCTTGAACGGGTGCGCGGCCGTGAAGCGGGGATCGAGCGACAGCTCGGCCATGTCGCGCCGGCTCCGGTAGCGCATCACGCCGACGAAGCTCCAGCCGGGGTCGGGCGGCACGTTCCAGGCGTCCACGTAGCCGCCGATCTTCGCGGCCTGGAGGGCCGGGTGGCCGGCGTGGCGCACGAGGACGGACAGGAAGCCCCGGATGTACTCGCGCAGCAGCGCGGCGGCGGGCGTCGGCGCGCCGGTCTCCGGGTGCGGCACGGGCGTCGGGCTGAGGCGCACGAGGTTCAGCATGAAGAACTCGCCGCCGTCGTCCGCCTCGAGGAAGCGGCGCAGGGTATCGAGGTCGTTCACCTCGGCGCCGGGCGTTCCCCGGACATCGGCCAGGAAGCGGTCGATCTCCTCGGGACGCATCGGCCCGCGCCAGTTGTCGTACCAGGCCCGGAAGGCGGCGTAGAGCAAGATTGCGGCGAGCCAGATCCAGAGCGCGCTCACGGTGGGGGCTCCAATTGTGGCACTTGATATGCCATTATTTCCCGCGTGACAACCCGCGCTCGGCCCGACCTCTCCGTCGAGAACGCCACCGTGCTGCCGCGCGAGCCGCGCTGCGAGCTGCTCGACACCGCGAAACACGAGATCTGGATGGCGCGCGAGCCGGCGCCGCGCGCCTGGTTCGACGCGCTCGCGCCCGAGCCGCCTCTGGTGAAGTCGGGCTACGGCGCGGGCGCGATGGACCGCGCCTGGTTCCGGCGCTCGCCCGGGGCCGCCGAGGACGGGCCGCTCGCCACGCGCGAGATCGGCGGGCGCATCTTCCAGCTCGTGGCGCGCCCCGACCTCGGCGGCATGCACGGCGAGTTCCCGCGCCGGCTGCTGGTCCACAAGCACCACGTGATCGCCTTCGACGCGGGCCGCCGCGTCCCGCTGCTCCGCAGCGCCGAGGGCAAGGACTACGTGCAGCTCGTCACCGGACGCGCAGGGCTCGAGCTGCCGGGCGGCGGGTCGCTGCGCGAGCTCATGCTCGACGCGGAGTGGGTGGTCGAGCTGCCCTGCCCGACCGAAACCTGGTGGTTCGCGAACGGCGCGTCCTTCCAGGGGCCGGTCGAAGCGCCGGACGGCGCTCAGCGCAGCGGCGAGTAGGGCAGCGGCCAGTAGCGCAGGATGCGCTCGCGCGGCGCCACCTCGCGCAGTGGATCGAAGAAGCCGTTCGCGCGCGCGTCGGCCGGGGCGTAGCCGCGCTCGACGTCGCCCTTCCAGAGATCGATCACGAGATCGGGATCGCCGGCCACGGGCCGCCAGGACGCCAGGATCGGCAGGTGCGGGCCTGCACCCGCTAGCAGCTTCGCGAAGTCGGCCATGCGTCCGGGCGCGACGTGCAGGAGCGCGGCGCTGTAGACGCCCTGCGGCTTCTCACGCGCGCTCTCGATTCCGCGCGCCAGCGCCTCGACCGGGATCGGGCCGAGCGGCTCGAGCAACGTCTCGCGGCGGGTCGGCGCGAGCGCTTCGGCGCGGCTCGCGGCGTCGCTGGCGGCCGCGTCGGAGCGGCAGCCCGCGCGCCAGGCCTCGAAGGCGCCGAAGTCCGGCAGCTCGAGGAAGTGCGTCACACGGAAGAACCACTCTGCGTTGCCGAAGAAGGCGCCGACCAGGCGGGCGCCGTGGCGCTCGGCCGCCGGCACCAGCCCTTCCTGCGCGAGCGCGACGAAGGCGTCGCGCGTGCGCGGCGAGGCGGGAGCGAGATCGAAGTCCTGCTGGAGGTAGAGCACGGCGACTCCTCGTGGTGGCGGCATGATGTCGCAGCGGCGATCGGGGCGGCCAGCCCGCCGCCCGGCGATGGTGTAATGGCAGCATACCTGCCATTATCTCGTGGGCATGGCCGGCGCGAAATCGAATCTGAAGGAGCTGTCCAGCGACGGGCGCCTGCGGCGCGGCGAGCGCAGCCGCGAGGCGATCGTGGCGGCGCTGTTCGAGCTGGTCGGCGAGGGCGTGCTGCAGCCGACCGCGCAGCAGGTGGCCGCGCGCGCCGGCGTCGGCATCCGCAGCGTGTTCCGCCACTTCGACGACATGGACAGCCTGTTCGCGACGATGGACGCGCGGCTGCGCGCCGACGCGCTGCCGATCCTGCGCGAGGCGCCCGCGGGATCGTTGCGCGAGCGCGCCCGCGCGCTGGTGCAGCGGCGCGCCAGGCTGTTCGAGCGCGTCGCACCCTACAAGCGCTCGGCCAACGTGCAGCGCTGGCGCTCCGACTTCCTGCGCTCGCGGCACGCCCACCTGGTGCGCGAGCTGCGCGCGGACCTGCTGCGCTCGCTGCCGGAGCTCTCGGAGGCGCCCGCCGAGACAGTCGACTCGATCGACCTGATCACCTCCTTCGAGGCGTGGGATCGCCTGCGCGCGGACCAGCGCCTCTCCCGCGAGCGGGCCGAGGCCACGCTCGAGCGCGCGCTGCTCGCGCTGCTCCCCCGCTAGGGGCCGAGCAGCCCCTCGTACGACGCGGCCACGAGATCCTCGTCCCGGATCGCGAGCCGCTCGCGCAGGAACGCCACCTTGCGCGCCTGCTCCGCCTCGCCCGCGCCGTCGCCGTCCCAGACGGCCTCGAGCTCGACGAAGTCGCCGAGCCCTTCCACGCGGTCGAGGTGGATGCGCACGTTCTCGAACAGGCCGATCTCGCGCGTCTTGCGCACGATGCGGTGCACGCCGAGCAGCTCCCCGAGGAGCTGCTTGGTTCGCTCCGGCTCGGGGAGCGGGATCACCACGTAGTCCGAGCGGCGCGCGAGCGGGGCGTCCGGCCGCAGGTAGGGCACGAGCTGTGCGCCCGACAGGCTCGACTCGCGCAGCTTGAAGCGACCGGCAGCGGTCTTGAAGTAGGTGTCCACCTGCTGGTCCACGCCGAGCCAGCGCGTGGCGATGGCCTGCGCCCGCTCGCGTGCGAGCGCGAGGTCCGTGCAGCGCGCCTTCAGCTCGAAGTTCGCGGCCATGACAGCCGCTAGTGAACAACAAGGACCGCCCCCCTGCTAAACGGGTAATCTGCGGCGCATGATGGGCCCCGAGGACGGCACCTGCCTCGAGCGGATCCAGCGCCCCGGGCTGCGGCCGGGCGCGTAGGAGGAGACGAGCCATGCACCTCGCCGACTACGAGCGCATGCCTACGGTGGGAGCGGCGATGACGCCCTTCCCGTACTCGGTCGGCCCCGACGCCTCGGTGCTCGAGGTGGAGCACATGATGAACGCGCACCGCATCCGCCACGTGCCCGTCCAGGAGGACGGACGCGTGCTCGGCGTGGTGTCGGAGCGCGAGCTCCACCAGCTCGTGCACGCGGCGCTGCCCGAGGCCGACAAGGCCCGGCTGCGCATCCGCCATCTGCTGCGCCACGAGCCCTACGTGGTCGAGATGAACACGCCGCTCGACGAGGTGGCCGACGAGATGGCGAAGCGGCACGTCGGCTCGGCGGTGGTGGTCCGGCACGGCAAGCTGGCCGGGATCTTCTCGACCGTGGACGCCTGCGGCCTGCTCGCGGACTTCCTGCGCGACCGCTTCCCGGAAGGCCCGGAGGCGGCTTGAAGCAGCCCGACGGCGACGCGCTCCCCTTCCGCACCAAGGCGATCTACGCGCTCGGCGATCACACGGTCAATCTCGGGCTGTCGGCGATGCTGTTCCTGTTCCCGGTGTTCCTGACCGACACCGCCTTGCTGCGGCCCGCGCTCGCCGGCCTGGTGCCGCTGGTCGCCCGCTGGATCGACGCCTTCGCCGACCCGGCGATGGGGCGGCTCTCGGACGCGACGCGCTGGCGAGCGGGACGGCGCCGGCCCTGGTTCCTGATCGGCGCGGTCCCGCTCGGCGTGAGCTTCGCGCTGCTCTGGACCACGACCGACACCGACAGCCAGAACCTCAAGTTCGCGTACTACGCGCTCATCTACGTCGTCTTCGCGCTGTCGACGACGGTGCTGTCGGTGCCGTACCTCGCGCTGATCCCCGAGATGGCGACGAGCTACCAGGAACGCACCTCGGTGAACGTGTTCCGCGGCGCCGGCGCGATCCTGGGCACGCTGCTGGCCGTCACGCTGATGAGGCCGCTCACCGAGCTGTTCGGCGGCGGTGCGGCCGGCTACGCCGGCGCGGGCATCGTGCTGGGGCTCTGGCTCGTGCTCCCCTGGCCCTTCGTCTACCGCGCGAGCTTCGAGCGGCCGGGCTTCCAGCGCGACAGCCACGAGCCCTTCCTGCGCAGCATCGGCTCCCTCGCGCGGCACCCCGCGTACGTGCGTCTCACGGGTCTGTTCCTGCTGGGACGCATCGCCATCGACCTCGCCTCGACCATGTTCGTCTACTACTTCACCTACTGGCTCGGGCGGCCCGACGACTTCATGATCACGATGGGCTTGTTCCTGCTGTCGGTGGTGGCGGGGCTGCCGCTCTGGAACGCGATCTCGCGCCGCGTCGAGAAGCGCATGATCTACGTGCTCGGCGCAATCTCATGGGTGGGCTCGCAGGCGTTCCTGCTGGCCGCGACGCCCGACTGGCCGCGCGCCTGGATCTTCGTCGGCGCCGCGATCGGGGGCATCGGCTACGCCGCGGCCGACATGATCCCATGGTCGATGCTCGGCGAGGTGGTGGACGAGGACGAGCTGCGCTCGGGCCACCGCCGCGAGGGCCTCTACTTCGGACTGTTCACCTTCCTGCGCAAGCTCGGCGGCGCGGCGGCCGTCGCGCTCGGCCTGTTCGTGCTGGAGCTGTCGGGCTACGTCGCGAACCAGCCGCAGAGCCAGGCCACGCTCACCACCATCCGCGTGCTCACCGCCCTCGTGCCCGGCGTGTTCGTCGTGCTCGGCGCCTGGGTAGCGCTCGGCTACCCGCTGACGCGCGCGCGCCACGACGAGATCCTCGGCGAGCTCGCGCGGCGTCGGCCCGGAGCGAGCGCGTGAGCGCCTTCGACGACGACGCCCTGGTCGTCCCCGACGGCGGCCGCGTGCGCCTGCTCCGCCACCGCCGCGGCTGGTCGCGCCGCGCGCTGGTGCACGCCGTGGCGCGCGCGAGCGAGCGCGAGTCGGGCCTGCCGACCACCGTCTCGCTGAACCAGCTCGAGTGGATCGAGGAGGCCAACGAGCCGGT